>Ga0179593_1533427_pt1 | contig 19291 bp, 31 predicted proteins | sample CZODoug2_1_08_16_FD_185931 | JGI IMG/M metagenome (GOLD analysis project Ga0179593, IMG submission 185931) | Vadose zone soil fungal communities from Angelo Coast Range Reserve, California, USA - CZODoug2_1_08_16fungal (PacBio error correction) | ecosystem: Environmental > Terrestrial > Soil >...
GGGGCTTTACGACGTGCCATGTGACAAGTTAACACTCTCCCCAAGAAGAAAAGAAACGTCTTTGAACCAGCAACGCGCGCGAAGGCGAGGGAAAGCTCTCGGCACAAAACCACCGTGGGTGGTGGGGGGATCTCCTCCCCACCAAAAACAAGGCAACATCCCACAAACAAAAAAAAGACAAATGGAACTGGTTAAACACAACACCACAAAAATAGGGCCGGAAAACGACACCACCAAAAACCCCACCCCCAAGCTGCTACGATCATGCGAAGACACAAAAAACCAGCAAATGCGAAACACGGCGAAATTAACACCAGGGAAGCAGAAAAAGGTAAAAAAAAAAACAACCCCAAAAAACACAACCCCACCCCACCCCCCCCACAAAGGGCAAACCAACCAAAGTTGATACGACACATTAAAACAACCCAAAAAAGGGAAAAAAAAGTAGGACGGCGAACAACCAGAGAAGGGGATTGCGTTTCACAGAAAAATAAACACGCTTTGTGAAACAAAAAGGCCGCCGCCACAAACGGACGATGGGAGTACCCACCCCACAAGTTGTTGGGGTGGGGTGTGGGGTGGGGTGGGAAAACCCCCAAAAAAAAATCCAAAACCCCGGCATCGGAAAAACCGTAACGGGGGATGGGAGAACCCAACACAGCGACAACAGGCGGCGAAAACCAAGCTGCATCATGCACCGGAAAACCCAAACAACAAAAAAATGGTTTCAAACAAAAAAAAAGACGTTGGTTTTACGGGTCGAAACAGGAGAACACTGGGCAACAACACAAAAACAAAAAGGGGGCGTTGGCCGTGCGACACACACACAAAACAAAGGTTTGGGGGCCTCCAAGGCCGACAAAAACGCAATCCAACTACACAACTACGCGGTAAACCTAATACGGTGAATTTTTGGGGGGGGACACCCGCCACCACAAACCACAAAAACAACTTCCCCTCGAACAAAAAAAAAGAAGTCATCCGCGAAAAAAAACCACCAACACCTAAACCGGGCACAAGAGGGGAAAACGTGAACACGGCGCGACAAACACGGCGCCAAAAATGTGTAGGAACACGCCCTCCCAAAAAAAACAAAGAAAACCAAAGACACGGGCTCACATGCTACAAACAAAAAAAAAAAGAGCGGATCTCATATTAACACGAACACAACAGAAGGTTAACCGACAATTACCCCACGGGAGCGCGGAAGGGAGGAGACACACCAACACGATCACCCAGCCAAAAACGAATCGGAAGCGGTTGCTGTCCAGAAAAAAAAAAAAGGGGGGGGGGGAGAATCAGAAAAACACCGCTGAGGCCCCACACGAACAAAAAGCCACCTGGAACCGCGAGGAAACACACACCCACAAAACCCAACCGTGAGCCAACAAAAAGATGCTGCGAAAAAAAAAAAAAACCCAAAAGCTCAAGCCACACCAGGGAGGTGGGGTTGTTGTAAAATGCGCCGGCTTGCCAACAAAACCACACAAAAAACAACAAAAACCTCCGTACATGAACAAAAAAAAAAAGGGAAAGATCCACAAAAACACCGTTTTAGGGGAAACAACCACCACCCAAGAACCCCACAACAACCAAACCAAGACCAGTCCCCACACACCACATAGGCACCACACTGGTGTGGGTGTGTGCATGGTGGGAAAAAACCACAATGCCGGTCAAAAAAAAACCCAAAAAAAAGTGGGGGATGCGACGTCCCACCCCCCACCCGGCGTCGCAGCACACCACCAAAAAAACCAAAGCAAGTCCACCTCACGACCCCGTCAAAACAAAAATGCGCGAGGGCTGCTTCTGAAAGGACCAAAACACAACAAAAGGGAGGGGGGCACTTCCAAACCTCAACAACACCAAGGCCAACCGAACCAATAAAACAAAGCAGGGGAGTTTGTTCGTCCCACAAACACCAAACAAAAAACGTCAATCTTCACCAAAAAACGACAGACATGCCGAACACTTAAAAAAAACACGGCCACCAAAAAAAGTACGTGGCACATTCATGTGGGTAGAAAAAGGTGAAAAACCTGTCATGGAGGCCGGGGCCCAAACCGCACGAGGCATCCACAGTGTTGGGGGGGGGGAGCGGTGGCTTTTGCGAGGAACATAACTAAAAACCCACAAAGAAACAATCGGGGAGTGTTCGTGAAAAAGTTGGAAGACCACGACCCAAGAGGGGGTCCCTCCCCACCAACCACACAAAAAAAACAAAAAAAAAAGATCATCGTCCCCCACACAAGGGGCCAGCCCTCGTACGCTAAAAACAGCCACAGACAAATCAAACAACTGCGGCAACAACCGGCACAATGAGGCAAAACCCAAATCCAGGGTTACCCCCACCAACCGACCCCCACAAAAACACCCAAATTCTTTAGCCACACAAAAAAAAAACAAGAGGGCCAGAGGCGCAAAAAAATTTCCCAAAACCACACAAGGGGGGGGGAAGGGCCACCAACACCCCACCCACGCCAACCACAACGGAGGCAAGCATAGGGGCAGGCACACCACCCAAAAAACAAATCCCATGAAACAGCGAACGGGGACTGGGGGAGCGAGGTTCTAACATTTCTCAGAAGCAAACCCCAAGAAAAAAAAAAACCAACCACCCCAACCACCAGGCGCAAGTTTTTTGGTTTAAGAGAAGATAATGTCAGAGCCGCGGTGGCAGGGTATTAAGGAGGGTTGGGGTTAAAAGGTGCAACTCCGCCTGATAGTAAAAAAAAACCCAAGGGAGGCGTGGAGGTGGCAGGTGCCGGGACGGGGGGAACCAAAAAAGCAAACGAAACTACCCACCCAGGAACCCCAAAAAGCGACAAGACAAGCATGGGGGCTCCACACAAAACAAAAAACAGAGGTACAATCTCATACGGCCCAAACAACAGGTACACCCGACCCGTGGTGAAATGGTGGGGGAAACGTTTGAAAACCCTGAGTTGTACATGCTGCCGCAAACCCCTTATGGAGGGAATCTTCTGGCACCAAAACAAAACCACCAAACACCAAAAGGGTTCAATACAGAGCGGGCCAAAGGGGCAGTGCCCAGATCGGGCCACAAGTCCCCATGTTTTTAAAGGGGTGTGCAAAAAGCGGCCAAGAAAACAGAGCAGGGGGCCCGGAACAAACCAAAAGGTTTGTGTTACAAACAAGACCATTATAGGGGGGGTATTTGGTTAGAAAAAAAGGCAGAAAAAGGGAGTTGCCGGAGCGTCGGGAACCGAAGACACAAAACCACGCACCCAAAAGAGGGCCTGCCCCCCACACACCAACACCAACACAAAAGACAAATCACCAACAACCAAACCACAAAAAAACAGTGGCACGCTGACGACCAAACCCAAAACAGGGGGATGGGCAGGGTCCTTCACGCGGGCGAAAACCTCAACAACAAACAAAGGAGCATTTTGTGTTGACTGTGGGGTGGGTTGGTGGAAAAAGGGGGAAAAGCGCAACCAATAAACAAAAAAGAACCACGGGTCGGGGGATCATTTGGGTGGGTAAAGGGGACAGCAAAAAACCCACCACCCAACCCCCCCACCACACAAAAGCATGAAACCTCCGCTCGATAACCAAAAAAAAAGGGCCAGCCTAAAACAAAAGAACACCGTCAGGAAAACACCAAAAGACGCCCCCCGCCCGCCACACAAAACCAAAGCCGCATCCGTCCCACCAAAAAAAAAACGCCACTCGCCAAGCATACTCCAAACAAAAAAATGCTTCAGCAAAATCTCACGGGGCGCCCTAAAACACTAACCAACCCCCAACGAGCCGCACAACCCAGGCCACAACAACCACAAACAAACCAAAAGGACCCGCCACGCCTTCACCCCGCGGTTGGTGTGTGGGGCACACCCAACCCAAAAGCGGATGACAACTAACGGAACCAAAAACAAAGAAACTCACAAAAAACAAAACACAAAAAACAACATGCGTAAATGCGGATCGTCTAATTGAAAGGGGGGGGCGCGACGAACCCAAAAAGCGCCCGGCCCCAGGAACAAAGGACAAGGACATAATGTCTGACAAACAGAACAAACAAAAGGCAGGACCGTGTTTTCCACGAAAACCCAAATGGGGGGGGTGTGGTTCCGAGAGGTCGTCGGAGACTGCTGCAAAAAAATCAAGGCAGGAGAGTCACAGAAGCCACCAAACACAAAAAAAGTTTAGCGGGCGGAGGTGAAAAAAAGCCGAGCAATCCCCAAGAAAAAAAGAAAAGCATGGCCCCGCCCACTGCACAAAACAGCGCCAAAAAAGCCGAAGTCAACAACACACCCGAAACAACAAAACACAAAGGGGGTTAGCGACCAAAAAAAAAAAAAAACACCATGATCGGCCACACCAAAAAAACAAAAAAAACGTTTGCCATAAAAAACTAAGAAGAACCTCAGGAACCACCCAAACAAAGAAGAACAGCCGACGGGTACAAACACCAACGCTGACACAACCCCCAGGCGCCGACGGCACCCAAAACAAACAAGAAAAAGCCCGCACCACAAGGGGCGGCCGCCCCCAAAAACCAAGTTTTTTGTCCCAAAAACCAAAAAACGGGGGAGCACCGCGGCCCCAGTGGGTCAACACCCAACAAAAAAGCATTTGTGGAGGGGGGGAGTCCCGACCACCAAGCCCCGACAGGAGAAAAAAAGGGGGAACGGGGGCGCCAGACCAAACCCCCGCCCCCCAAACAAAACACACCCCCGCTCCCACAACAAAAAAAAACAGTCACAGTTTGCATCCCGCCCACCAATGATAAACCGGAACAACACAAAGAACAGGTTGTGCAACAACACCAACAAAAGCCGCCAACAAAAAAGTGTGCTCGTAAGGAACAAAACAACAACAAACACAAGTTTAATCAGAAACAAAAAAAAAACCAGTTCCAATGAATGGAATACCAGCAGGGTTCATGGAAGGAGGGGACGGCGTCATCACACAAGACCGACGCGCCGGCCTCGCGACGACAACCCGCTGACCGCAAACAGGAACACAACCCCAAGGGGTCCTCACACACACAAAAAAAAAAGGCGCGAAGAAAGTAACTCCCACAAAAGGGAAGGGCCGAAGAACACTCACCATCCACCCCCAAGCACAGGGAAAACAACAACCAAAACCAAAGCGGAAGCAAGACCCAAAAGGGAGAGTGGAGCTGGCAACAACAAAGAAAAGGGACATGGGAGTACTAACTACCAACGAACAAAGGGAACGGACTGGGAAAACCACTCACCCAGCGCCGAGAGGGCGCACACAAAAAACGGGCGAACACCCAACCAAAACTTGATCGCCAAGCCCAGCAATCGACCAAAAAAAAAGTCCCCTCAATAAACGGCAACCAAGCCCAAACAAAAAAAGGGAAACGGACGGACGCAACTTCAGGCCACAACAACACCTGCAGAAGGCAGGAAAGGTTCACGGGCTCCACAAAAAGCGGCGCAACACCGCACCAAAACCCACGGAACCCTTACAAAATATAAAAAGACACCCGACGAAAACGCAAAACTGGGTGGGGGGGAAGATACAGCCACCAGCACACACCCACAAGCAACACCCCCCAAAAACCAAAAAGACCAACGCTCCCAATCAATTGTTTGTGTGAGGGGGGGTGGGGGATGTCTTTAGCCTTACAACAAACCAGGGACACGCCGACCCACAACCATTGTAGGGGAAAAAGTTGGGAAAAAAAAAAAAGACACAAGAGTCAACCAGGGGAGCGGCGCGCGGGGCTCTACAACAGGGGACTGGAGAACCCACTGCCAACAGCCACACCAAGGCATCAGTGTCTTGAAAAAAGGGGGCAGCGCACCGCCGGCGGGACCTGGTTGCAAATAAGGGGGGAGGAAACTATACTGGGCAGTGGGGTGAACGCGCGGGCAAAGACGGGATTGCCTCACAAAAAAAAACAAAACAAAACGGTCGTAAAACCAACCCCAGCTCAAGATACCCCCCAAGCGAAAAGGGGAGGGAAAGGCCCCGCAAAGGAACAACCAGAGGTCAACGCCCAGCAAAAAAAAAAAAAAAGCTCACAGCGTAAACAAACAAAGTTCTGAAAACAAAAGGGGTTGGGGGGGGACACACCAAACCACACACACCACAAGCAGGGCTATATTCGGGCCCCAAAACAGACCAATAATATAGTTTGGGGGGGGAGGAAACTTGTTCGGCAGGGGTTAGGGTGGGAAAGGTGCGCACATGACCAGACAACAAAACCAAACAACAACAAAGGAAGGAAAGGAACCGCGACCACAACCCCCCGGAGCAACCACGCGGCCGACCGGCCCAGGGGGAGAAAGGAGTCCCCGAACAACCCACCAAACACCAAAAAAAGGAGGGAATCCGTAATTCCAAAACAGTGCAGGCCGGAGGACCGAAACCCCGCCAAAAAACAAAAAAGTTAACTCGCGCTTGGGGGGGACTTGTAATTAGGGTGTGTTTTGGTGGGGAGCACTGGAACCGAACGACACACACAAAACAGGACGAGGACCGGGAACACAACAAAATACTGCGCAACACAATAAAAAAAGAAAACACAAACACCAAGGAGGAGGGGGCCTTTGCCAGACAACGCCTACACCACTAAAAAATCCGACAACACCAAATAAGTTCGCGGCGCAACAGGGGGGAACAAAACAAAAACAAAACAAAAACCAATTCGCAAAAAGGAATTAGTAAAACGTCCTTTACCCCCAAAAAAAAACGAGGAACAAAACAATAGCGAAGGAAACAACAAAACGAGAAACGCCCACAAAAAAAAAAAAAGCCACATTAACCACTGACAACAAAAAACAAAAAAAAAGGACGGCCCTGATCAAACCTAAACAGCACGAACAGAAAGCAACCAAAACAAAAAAGGGACCACCACGAACAAACCCCGGGACAAAACACATGGCCTGCAACACCAAACCCACAACACAACCCAACAAAGACCCGACGCTTCAAAAAAGGGGGGGACCGGACAAAGTTCCAACCTCGGTGACAATGGGTCACCAAAAAGACACAAAAACCAAAAAAGGGGGGAACCAACGGGGGGGGGAGGGGGAAAACCCCCCCAAAAAAAGTTCGCTGCTGGGTGTTGTTTGGCTGTGGGTTTGGGTGGGAAAAGAGGGGGGGTTTGGGTGGGGGGAAATACAACCAAACCAAATCGAGAACAAAAAAGGGCCCGCACACCACCAAAGGTTTTTTACCCTGAACCCACAAGCTTTCAACCCAACCAAGGGGGGGGGGAAAGGGGTGGATTGTGAGGTGTGGTGGGGTAAAAAAAGGGGGGAGAGAGGGGGGGCAACTGACCCACACACCAACCCCCCCAAAAAGGGCGCAAAGGGCATCGACTAACACACCACAAGCCCGACAACCACAACAAAGTCTTCCAAACAAACAAAGGGCTGTTGCACAAATGCTTTTTGGTTGGTGGGGAGCCCCCCACATTAAAATAGAGCCAGAGCGCGGCGAAAGGCAAAGGGGGCATGAGGGCAACCAAAACAAGGTTTTTGTCCCTGTCAAAAACCAATTCGGCAAGCAAGGGGCCCCCTGGAAATCTCTGGAAAAAAAAGACAAGGAAAAGGAGGAGGGACTGTGAGCCCACCCACCGCACCCCGGGAAGGAAGGCACCATTTATCGGTTGTAAGCCAAGTTTGGGTGGGGAATCAACAAAAACACAAACCCAAAAAAAACAAAAAAGAGAGATCATAACAATACAAACGGGAAAAACAAACAAAAAAGGGGGAACCGTCCCTAACCCCGGACCAAAAAAACACGCGCCCCCACCACCAACCCAAAGGGAACCAGCCCCGCTTGACACACACCACACCACCAAAGGGGGCACACTATCCTGCGAACAAAAACAAAAAAAAAAAAATAGGACACGCAGACACAACAAAAAAGCCACCCACAACCAACCCAGACATCGGGGACAACACACAAACGGGGAAACAGCAACACAAAACCGATGACCACATCGCAAACAACCCAACCAACCAAACCCCCCCAGAGAAGTCCGCGGAATCGTCTATGACAAAAACCAAACAAGCCTGCGTCTCTCACGAGAACCAAAACCACAAAACTTGTTGGGTTGGCCACCCACCACCAACACAAACAAAAGGGGCCGTCCCCCCCCACCCCCGGCACCAAAAAACACAACACACAATGAAATCAGTAGACACAAAAAAACAAAAGCACAGTCCGCCCCCGCGAAAAAGCAGAGGGGGGTGGTTGAGAAAGGGGAAAAAAACTACCCCACGCGCATCCTCGCGGGGGGAGGCCTCTACGTGGGCGGGCCCAAACAAAACAACAACCACCCGCAGGGTCCCTAGAACAACCTCCAAAACAACTCCCAACCACGCTAATTAAAGAAACACAAAGACCACAAAAAACCCACCCCACCACCCCCCCCCACAAAATCGTTCAAGACTCGGCCAAAAAAAACCCAGAACAGCCCCCCCATTAACAGGTTGAAAAAAAAGCCAACAAAGCAAGCAACCACCCCCCACCACAAAAGAGCACGGCCCACAACAGAGCCTCCCCAAACAGGCTGCTGCTCGCTGCGCCCACCAAAACCGCCAACCCCAAATCAGGACGGCTGTACACAAGATCCACAAAGGGGGAAAGTTTGAGCTGCGACCTTAATAAGCCACCAAACCAAAAAAAAAACGGAAAAAGGGGGGGTTTCGACACACGCGCCGCGGGTCGGGGACACAAAATGGAGAGAAACACACCCAACAACAAAACATCCTACAAGACAAAAAAAAGAAACCTCATGCTGAAGGTGTCCGAACGGGTCAAAGGGGTTTGTAACAACCACAGAACAACACCCCCCCCACAAAAAAAATCCAGCAACCCCAAACAAACAAAAAAAAAACGCCCAAGCAACAACAAAAAAAAAAAAACATTGCCCAAAATCACACCCAACAACACCCACCAACAAAACACCCAACACAACCACCCACCACGCCCCCACACCAACAACCCCCAAAAAACGCTGTATCAACACAAAAGACCCGGTCCGAAGCAAGCACCCAATCCAAAAAAAAAGAAACACACCCCCACACCACGCACCACAAAGACCTGCCGCAAACCCCAACAAAACACCCAAAAAAGGGAAGCATACCAGCAACAAGTTGTTGGTGGGGGACCGTCGGCGTCGAAATCACCACCCCCAAACAACCTTTGGAAAAAGAAGGGGTCCCGTTGGCCTCAGGTTGTACATGTTCGCCACACAGACCACAAACCACAACACGGACAAAACAAAATCAAGCTGCAACAAAACAGCCACCCTAACAAAGGGGGAGACCCAGGTGCTACACCAGCCACCGCCAAATGGACAGTAATACCAACAAACACGACAAAACAACACAGCCCACCAGGAGCAAAACCAACACGCCCTGGAGTCCTAAAAAAAACAACACAAAACCAAAACCCCTAAGGGAAGACGCTAAACCACCAAGGCGAAAAACACAAAAGAGCGTTCTGCCCACAACAACAAGTCTCGCAGGGACAACAAAAAAAAACGCAAAAAAAAAGCACAAACGGACCAACCAACAACACCACAAAAGGGGAAAGCGGCGTGTGGGGGGTTTGTGATTATGGGAGTGCTGGGCGCGTGTGGGGTGTGGGGGGGAAAAATCCAAAAAACGCAAACCACAAAACAACGACCTGTGCCGTGTAGTAAAACAAGCCTCCCGTAACAACAAACAAAACACACACCCCAACCAAACACCACCATCTAACGCAAAAACAAGACAAAAGTCCCCCCACAAAAAGGACCCACACGCGGTACAGCCAACCCCACCCCAAGGACCACAAGGAAGGGTCAACCGACCACCTAACACAATTGACAATTGGGGAAAGGGGGGAAATATTCCCATGGGAGCACCTCCAGCGCAAAAAAGCCGCCGGTACCAACCCGTTGGTTGGGGAAAAAACGTTCCTCTGTGGGTGGGGGGGGGGGAGCGGGGAAAAAAAAGCAACTAACAAAAACACACCACCCCCACCCGCGCGCCGGCGAGAAGCGTTGTTAACACCAAACAACGACACAGCAAAAAACAACACCACCAAAGGTCCCACAACAAAATTGGGGGAAAAAGAGCTGTGAAAATCAAGTTGGGGGGACACGCAATCCACTCTAACACCAGTATCGACCACAGTGAAGACGTCGAAGACGGCACACGACACTGTCGAGGAAAACACACAAAAACAAAAAATTAACCCCCTCCCAGCACACTTGAAAACAAAAAGACGCCGAAAAAAGGAGTGTCACCAAACACCCACCACCACCCGCGTCAGTGTAACCATCCAACCAAAAAAAAAACACCAAAACAAATTGTCACGATGCGAAAAAAGACACAGAACAACCGCGCAAAAAAAACGGGCGAATCTATGGGGACGTGCCCACAAACCACATGGAAACTGCGCCCACAAAAGCAAAACCAACAAACAGGACGCTTGAGAAACACAACACAAAAAAAAAAGAAAATCCAAACAAAACAAGCACAACACAACAACAAAACCCTACAACCACCACACACAAAAGTAACAGCAAAACAGGGGACCGCGCACAAAAAGACAAAAAAAGGAAAAGCCCCCTCCCTGACAAAAAAAAAAATGGTCAGGACTGTAGACAACCACGATGGACACAAAAAAACAAAAAAAGGGAAAAAATAAAGAAGAGTGCTCAACAGCCAACACGACCGGTCACACCCCCCCACAAAACCAACACGACAGACGCTCGGCATCCACCCCCACCCAAACAAAACGAATCCCAGCCTCCCCAATACCCCCTCACCACACCGCCAAAAAGGACAAAGAGAAGACACAAACCAAGGAGCCAAAAACGAACGTGACCATGGAGTCACAGAAACGAACCCAAACACAACACACAAAAGGGGAGTAACTTCCCCTTCGCGCAAAAAACATCGTCCAAAGGGGGGGGATGGGGGGGTTTTTTCAATCCGCCCAACCCCCCCGCCAACCAAAAAACAAAACAAGGCCGCCAGGCCAACCCCACCCACCCAAAACCAGCGCGCAAAACAACTTCACACTACACTTCACTGGGGACCAAACCCCAAAAAAGGGAAACCTAAGCCAGAACAAAAAACCAAAACACAAGAGAATGGCCAAGATCCGAAAAAAACCAAGCAACAAATTCCAACGGAAGCACCAACAAAAAAAACACAAGACCGAAACAAGAAACCAACAGGGGGGGGGGGACAAAAGGACCAAACCTGCTGCCCACGCTGCCACAAAATAGCACAAACACACAAAACCGAGTACACACCCCCCACACTAGGAAGGCGGTTAGCTGACGTGTGTGGGCCAGCCCAGTGTGACCAGGGGGTGGGGGAGAAAAAAAAAATCGAAAACCCACCCCACAAAACAACACCGACGCCGGGCGTTTAAAGTGCGCAACCCACAACCCGAAAAACCAAACACCCTGTGGACACCCCACAACGGGGGGGGATTGGGGTGGGGGGGGGGGGGTGGGGGGGGAAAAATCATTGACACGCTCGACACACCCCAAACACACCACAAACAAACAACACGCGGACGGAGTGGGGGGTAAGGAAAGTGGGGAAAATGAAAAAAGAGGGGTCATAATCGGCTCTGGGTGGCAAAAAAAGGAGACGAAAGCAACTTCCAAGAACATGTGCGAAAACAACACCGAGAAAAAAAAGAAAAAAAGGGGACCAAACGACAGAGCCGCAACACGCCCACAGGCCCACGGAAACAAAAAAACAAACACAAAGAAAAGGCCGGTAATGTGCGTCCGCACACAAAAAAAAATTATCAACTTCACGGGCAAAACCGAAACCCAACACAAAAAAAGGGGAAAAAAACCCCCCACCCCACAGACACCCAAGACTAACCAGCCGACCCCAACAACCACAAGGGATTCAACCCGCGCACAACAAGCCAAGAAACAACAAAAAGGGCCGTCACAACCCACCAAGCGAAAACCCCCCATTCCCCCAACCCAGTAAACAAAACACCCCACAGGGAGGACAACTGTCTGTGTTGTGGGGACAAAAAAAACAAGGAAAACCAAACACCACACCAAAAAAAAACACCACAACCACAACCCATCGGACTGGTGTGTTTGGGGGGGGGTGGGAGAATTTGGTAGAAAAAAAAAAGGAAAAGGCCAATGAAAAGACGCAATGGGGGTGAAACCAAAAAATCTACAGCCAAGACAACACCATGAAACAAGCAAAAAAAAAAGCGGGCACCGAAACAAACGGCAACACCACAAAAAAAGTGGCATAGAACCAACCACAAACAAATGCACCCGACAACTCTTGAACAAGGCACAACAACGGAGGGGGGCGGCGACACTGTGACGGTGGTGGGGGAGGGTGTGATATGGGTGGGGAAGGAGGGTGAACAAAACCACCCAAAGGGGGGTGGAATGGGCCCACATATTTGGGAGCCCTTGGAACTTCGTGTGGGGAGGCAAAAAGAAAAGGGGGAGAAATTCCGGTGACTGGTTTACAGAAGGGGGCCGGTCGCGCACATACCTTACCATATAGGCAGAAAGACAAGAAAGGAGCTCTGCGGCGAGAAAAAACAGGGAGGCGTCGAGGCGTCTCAAAAGGGAAACTGCTAGAAAGTGTTTCCTACCCCAGCCCAGCTCTAACCCAACAAAGTCCCCAAAACAAACGAACGTCCCGCAAAAGGGGACCTTGCGAGCAGAACCAATTACGAAAAAAAACCGAAAAAGGGGATGAGCCACGACAACCGGCAAAGACGCCTACCTGAACAGGACAAAAGGAGGACCAAGGCCGGAACAACAGGGTCCAAAGGTTGTAACACCGCGCAGGCCGGGGACGAAAAAGAAGGCTCGGGAACGAAGAAAATTCCATTGGTAGGCCGGCAAAAAAAAGCTAGCCCAAGGGCTGCATTCAGCGTACAGAGAAGGCTTATTTGTCAGGGGAAGGAATTGGTCATCGAGCGGCCCCTGTTGCAAAAAGAAGGGGACAAAGAAGAGGTCAACCCATGCTGGTCGTCAAGAAGAGGGGGGTGCCTAAGCGGGAAAAAAAAAAAAAAACGGGTCTCCAAGCGGGGGAAAGAGTGGGGGGGATACAGGAAGTGGGATGCCTGGATCGGGGTCATCTTGGGAAAATCTCGAAAAAAAAAAAAACGGAGGGAGTAGGAAACAACATTCAGACCCAAAAACGCCGCCCGTGCACGACACTAAAAAAAAAAGGGAGAGGGCCTGGAAGGGGGAAAAGGCGCCTGCCCCCGAGACAAAAAAAAAGGGGGGCACCGATTTTGTAACCCGTTCCCCCTCTCTAAAAAAAAGAAAAACGAATAGCCGGAGGGTGCGCAAACGAGGCGAAAAAGACACGGGCAAGCGAATAAAAAAAAAAAAGCTGCCCACTCCCAATAAATTTCCACCCAACGAACCGACCCGACGGGGGACGTCCCCAGCGAAGGGAGCCGCTTGAACCCTGGGGAAAAAAAGATGACCGTAAGGAGGGGGAAAAGGACAGCAGCAAGGGGAGACCCCCTTGCATAAGGGCATTTCCAGGGAGGAGGGGGGGGAAAAAAAAAAGGGAAACTGTTTCGACTGGGGAAAAAAAAAAAATGGGAAAAAGTTGGCGCTTCAAAGGCCACGAACAACCAAAAAAACAGAGCCGCCTGCCCCACAGCGAAAGCCCCCTATCTCCCAGAAAAAAATGGAAAAGGAACAAGCAGAAAATCCTCAAGCCTCCTGCGTCCAAAACCAGTCCTGATCACCAGAGACATAAAATCCAAAAACCCGGGCGAGCGCCAGAACCAAGGCCTGCTCATCCAGTCTCCTGTCGGGAAATTGATTCCCAACTCCACGGAAAATCCGCCTTAAGGGAAAAAAAGAAGCTTCCGCAATGGCAGGAACGCAGAAAACCAAAAAGAAAGCCACTCCCCAAACAAACGTCCCATACTATCAGTCAACGCAGGAGGGCTTGCCGAGGCAAAGGCCCTTTGCCTGGACAAAAAAAAGGCCCGCTGTGGATGACACACCCCCACCCAAAAAAACCAAACAGGAGGGTTTCGGCGGAGCCTCAGACAAAACCCAAAAAGGGAACTAGCCAGGACCGCCAACAAACAGCCGCGTCACAACCCAGGACCAGAAAAAAAAAGGTCCGCCGGCATACGAAGCCCCCCAGCATGGCCACCCCATCCACGGGAGACCACAGGGAAGGGGGAAAAAAACAAAGCCGCCGTCCCACCAACGCAAAAAACCGGGAGGTGTCGCTCAAAACAAAAAAACACTTGTGTGACGGCACCCAAAAGGGTAGACACAGGCCAAAAGCAAAACACCAACAAAAAAACAAATATTATGGGGAACAAAGGGGGGGTTTCCTCCAGAAAGCAACCAAAAAAAAGTCACGCGGGGCCGGGGCCCAGCACTGGGGAACGAGGTGTCCAACTTAGTAAAAGCCAATCGCATAGATCAGGGAAAAGGGAGTTGCAGGGGAAAAAAGGCGTACCCCGACAAAAGTGAAAAAAGGTCCTGTCCGTGAACGCACTTTTTGGTGGTCAAGGGAGAAAGGACGTTGTGGAAAAACCAAAAAACGTGCTCGTAAGAAACTTGGACAATGAATTCCCCCCGTACAAGGGAGGGGAAAGGAAAGGGGGGAAAAGGCCCCGCCCGGAAACACGGCTACAAAAAAAAAAAAAAACCTGGGTCGGGCACGGCCCCAAAAAAAAACAAGAAAGCTGCCGCCGAAAAGCAACAAAGTTTCTCCCACCCTGGCAAACGACAAAAAGAAAGAAAAAATCACCAGAGAAAGAAGACTCCTCCAAAAAAAAAAAACAACGGAGGAGGGAAACAAAAATTTCGCGTGCCAGGTGAAGAAAAAGGGGGTCATCGAACACCGTCAGGCCCCACAACAAAAAAATCAACCCAAAAAAAAAAAAAAGGCGGAAAGGGGCGGCATCTTCGGGACAGAGCCGCCCACAGCAGATCGTCCCCAGACGCGACAAAAAGAAAAAGGGGGGGAAACTCCGGCGGGGACACACGATCCCGGAGGGAAGTCAAAGGGAAAATCGTAAAAAGAGCAGTTGCACGGGTCAAAAAGGCGGACGGGATAAGAAGGAAAAAAATGTGACACAAAAGGGGAACCAGGAGCTGGAAGCAACGCAAGAAGGCTTAAACAAAAAGGGAGGGAGGACCGGCGGGCCAGTGGACAACAAAGGACAAAAAAGGAGGGCAAAGAAAGTGTAAAAAAGGAGGCTGGAGAACCCTGGGAGAAAAGGGGGCCCTTCAGCAGGTGACTTTTGCCATCAATCCCAAAAGGAATCCTGAAAGAAAAAGGAGGCGGGGGGCAAAAAAAGAGGGGGAAATTGTCTCAAAATTCGAATCCCCAGCCAGAAAAACTGGCGCTGCACAAAAAAACTGGATACGTCATGCTAAAAGAAGAAAGGGTCTAACAAGGAGGAAAAAAAACGGCTTGTATGAAAGAACAGCAATGCTTGACCCTCCTCCGGCGAGGTAAAAAAAAAAAAGGGGGACGTGAGGGGGAGGGGACAGGAGGATGGGGGAAGAAAGCCCCTTAGCGGAAAGGGTTTGCTCGCAGCGAAAGTCAGGGGGGAATAATCGGAAAAACGGCACGCCTGGGAAAAGCGCTTCCGGGCCGGGGAAGGGGAGGGACGAAAGAGCAAAGCCGAACCCCTCAAAACGGAAGGGAAAAGGGGGGAACCCATAGCCTGAAAACCACCCCACGACCCACAGCCACAAGGCCGGGCTTTGTGAAATCCCGCCCAACTGCGGGGGAGAGGGGGGAAAAGGGCCGAAAAAAAGAAAAAAAAGACCACCCAATCCGGCACAGGCCCCTTCCGATCGCAACAAAGAAAGAGTGGAGGACAAAGGGACAGCCCGAAGAAAAAAAAAAATCGGGGGAGTTGTTCAAAGGGCGTCTGTACAACCGGGGGGGACGGAACTTCAGACGGGGGAGGGCGCGGGGGAAAAAAAAAAAAAAACCTGTCCATGTAGTGGACGGCGCTCCCATACGGGTGAAAAGGCTGCCAAAAACGAGCCTACCGCGGCTCTTCCCAAAAACGGGGGAGGAGGACTGGGACTTTGGGCAGCAGGAAGAGGCGGCCAGGGGGGACGATCTTTTGTGGAAGGGTTTTCCTCAAAAGAGGCGGGGGGGGAAAGTGAGGGAATGCCTCGGGGGGGGACCCTTGTCAAACACCCGTTACAAGGGGCTTGGTTGTGGGGAAAGGGGGGAGTGGCAAGGGCGGCGGGGGAAAAAAAAGGGGAGTCGGTAAAGTTTTATCCTCAGAAAAACAAAGGAGAGGGAGGGGGGAAAAAAAGAAAGAATGCCAGACCCAGAAATCCGCCGCCCGTGCCAAGGAACAGCCCCGCTTGCGAAAAGGGGGAAGTCAAACGGAGAAGGGGAAAAGAGCACGGAAAAAGCGCAAACAACATCCGGGAACCTGTGCTCAGGCGAGAAAAAAAAAAGAAAAGAGCCGCGGAGAGGGCAGAAGGAGTCCGCCTGGCACAAAACAGCTGCCTGTCGGGTGCCAAGGGCGATTCCCTCGCACCCCGTAAAAGAAAAAAAAAAAAAAGAAAGCCGTTGGACAAAGCAGGAAAAGGAAATTGGGGTCCCGGGAAAAAAAACACACCGATTTTGCCGGGCTTATCATCCGCACTAGGGGCCAGAGGAAAAAGGGGGGAGCGCAGGGAAAAGGGAGAGGGACGGCCGCTGGGGTGGGAGGGAAAGGACCGGCCTTCAAAATGGCTGCACTGTGAAAAGGAAAAGGTAGGGGGGGGCACCGAAGCGCAGGACCGAAGGACTTCCCACGTCCCAGGGGGCTAAAAACTCTCCGAAAAAAAGGACCGGCCTCACGTTCCGAAAGGGGGAATAAGAAAAAAAAAAATTCCGAAGGGGGGAGCCTCCACGGGTCTCGCCCCTCAGAAAAAGGTCACGGTAGGGACCCGCCAAGTCGGGGATAAAGGGAAAGGGGGGGGCCACCCCCTTGCAAGTCACGCCCCCGGCATAAAAAAAGAAAAGGAGGGGGAGGGGCGTGCAGGGCCTTTTGGGCGGAAGGGTTAAGAAAAGAAGGGGGCCACAGCCGGAAAAGAAAGGAAACAGACGTCGCGGAGTGCCGAAAAAGAAAAAAAAGACCGGGAAGAAAAAAAAGAAAGCCCGCGTAGCAGAGGGGAAAGGGGGCCCTTGAGCATTAGGGGGCCCGCACCGCAAGTCCCGGGAAGAACGCCCGTACAAAGAAACAAAAGGCGGGTAAAAAAATGTTCGGAAAAAAAAAATTGCAGCCGTGAAGGGGGAAAAGGAAAAAAACAACCAGGCTCCAGGGGAAAAAGTCCGCCGGGGGGTGAAAAAAAATCCACTGGCGGCGGATCCACCTTTGTCCCCTCAGAAAAAAAAAGAAAAAATCGTCGGGGGAAAAGAAGAACTTACCCAAAAGTTGTCTACTCCCAATAAAAAGAAAAGGGTGGGAAAGGGGGGAAAGTTCACATTGGGGGGGGTTGTTCAGGCGAAGGGGGGGCAGCCCCGTATCACCAAAAATGGGGGGGGGAACAACGTGAACCGCGGAAGAAAAGGACTGGGACAACTGAAGAGCGGCAGCCAAAGGGGGGTTCCAGTGAATGAAGGGACCCGCCTCCTGAAAATTGAAGCGGGAAAAGAAAGACCAACCGGGGGGAAAAGAACGTTTTTCTCCCAGGCAGTACTCCACAGCAACAAAGAAAAGAGACAACTACCCGAAAAACCGAACGGAGAGAAGAATGAAAAAGAGACTGGCCCTTCAGTCTTTTGCCCGGGTAAAAGGGGGGGAGATAACGTCTCTGGGGGAAAGAGGAAAGGCAAGCTAATCAACGCAACCAAAAGAAAAAAAATCACCAGGCAGCCCAGCAATATCCTTAGGAAACGACCCTGGAAAGGAGGGGAACCCGCTGTAAGAGACAAAAAAAAAGGGACCCCGCTCCCAATTGTAAAAAAAAGCAATTTCCACCGGACAAAAAAACCAAGGGAAGGGGAAAAAAAACTGGCAGACAAAAACAAACTGACAAATGGGCAAACAAACAAACCACGACAGGACAACCAGGGGGGAAAGTCCCTCCCCAGAAACGCGCAAGAAAAAGGACCCACCAAACCCAAATCCCCAACCGGTGCCTACCGGAACCCGCCTTCAAACCATCAAATGCCCACGGCACACAAAACAAAAAAGGACGCGAACCCCCGCTGGACGGTGGGGATAACCTGACGTCAAGCCACGACCCAGGGGGGGGAAGGAAAGGAAATTGGGGGGGGAAAGCGAAAAGAGAACACCCCCAACGACCCCCACCCACCGGGAAATAAAGCAACGTATTGCTTGGTCAGGGAAAAACGAGGGGACGCAAAACCCCACAACCCCCCAAAAAAAACAAAAAAAAAGCACCGGGGCCCTACCTCACCGCCACCCCACCACCGTCTTGCTGGCCCTTCCCCCCCCCCCACACCACGAAAAGAAAAAATACCCCCCCCCCGCCAAACCCATCATGGGAGAAATCCCCCGCCCACCGCCCCCCCCCAAAAGCTCCGCCGAATCCGAACCCCCACCCAAGAGCATACACCTTGACTAGCGGCTCGCAACCCCGGGGCGAAAAGAAAGCCACACGCCGCCCCGCGGGGCTCCCAAGGCACCCGGGCGCGGTCACTAAAAAAAGAAGGGGGGGGGGGGGCGTGGGGGTGAAGGGAGGGGAACCGCAGGGGAAAAATCTGGAATCGGGGGCAAAAAAAAAAAGGAGAGAGGAGCTTACGAAAACCACAAAAAATCTACCCCCCAATATCACCAAAAGGGAACAACTCAACAACGTTCGAGACTTTACTGGAGAAGTTGTTTAGAAGGATCTATTTTCGTAAGAAGTACCAGAAAAGGGAGACAAAAAAAAACAAGGGGTTGGCCGCCGAAAAGGGGTCAAAGAAATGAAAGAAGGCGCCACACGACGGCGGAGGGGACCAAGAAAAAAAAAAAAAATCCCAAAAACCCTAAAACCAAAGGCTCTGTTAAATAGGCCAGAACACAAAGCCAGCGCCCAACAAATTCACACAAAATAGTAACGTGAAAAGAAAATCCCCAAGGAGAATGGAAACCAACCCCTAAAGCGGCAAAAAAAATCCAAAACAGCTTTCCTAGGCGGAAAAAAAAGACAGAACACGCTCATCTTTGTAGTTTAAAAGGAGAGGAACAAAGTGTGTTCAAAAAAAGAGGGGGCCTGTACAACAGCGCTGGGGGGACCCGGACAGCAGAGGGCTGGGAAAGGGAATCCCGCAAAAAAAGTTGAGGAACTGAAGGGGGGGGGGGGGTCTACGAG
>Ga0179593_1724839_pt1 | contig 19289 bp, 25 predicted proteins | sample CZODoug2_1_08_16_FD_185931 | JGI IMG/M metagenome (GOLD analysis project Ga0179593, IMG submission 185931) | Vadose zone soil fungal communities from Angelo Coast Range Reserve, California, USA - CZODoug2_1_08_16fungal (PacBio error correction) | ecosystem: Environmental > Terrestrial > Soil >...
AAAACCAGAAGGGGTGGGGGGGACAATTGCATCCAAGGATTCTTAATTTAATAAAACAAAATGTAAGACCAGGAGATCTCCCGGAGGTGGGGGGGAAAACATTTTCTCCTTACAAGAAAAAGAAAAAAATTAAATCTTACTATGAGAGGCTGTTCGCAGAAAATACAAAACCTACCCTTTTGGCACATCCTCTACTAACAACGAAACACAAAACCACCGACTGACCTCTGAAAGGCAGTAAAAGGGGGGGGCTCTAGGCAGGAAGGGGGGGAGGGGGGAGGGGATTCTGAAGAAAAAAGGGCGACAATTTTGCTCCCTGAAGAAGGAGGTGGGGGAAGGGATCAGAGAAGGGTGTTTCAGAAGGCGAAGGAAACCGCAGGAAACCGGCGAAAGTGAGGGGGGAAAGGCATCGTTTGGGGGATTGCGGTTCAGAACGCCCAACCTCGCAGGAGGCGATCCGCGCGAAAATTCCCATTCACGAAGAGTCAACCTCCTTCAAAAGAAGGGGTGAAACGGTCGAAAAGAGGGAAAAGATCCAAGCCCGGGAGCCGGTGGCTTTATCGAGATACTTCCTGCAAAAAAAAAGAGACAGAGATCATGGGGTCCAACATCAAGACCTTTGCAAAAATGCCGTCAACAACTTCTTAAAAAGATAAAAAGGAATAGTTTCCAAGGCCTTTCCAAAAAATTCTGGCCTGGACCATTCAGACGTGGAAAGTCACGACACGGTGGAGGGAAAAAAGGGAACAACGGGGGAGCTGTCCAGAAAAAAAGGGGCTTTTGGAGGGCCGTATCTCGGGGTGCTGCCGATAAGGTCTCGAGCACGGAGGGGGGAGGAGACAGCGGGGGCGGAAAAAAATATAACCGATCAAAAGTCAGCGAAAGTGGCAGGGGGCATCAAGGCTTTGAAAAGTTTCCTCAAACGCTGCGGACGCTTTTTCGGGGCTTGCACACAAGGATTCCTGGAGTCGGCCAAACCTGGAGGAGGGTGGTCACATGCCAAAAGATTGTCCCTATCGGGCCGAAAGCAAAGGATAGAGGGGTGGACAGCCTAAACAGAAAGATTTAAGCGGGAGGATATCGCAGCCAACATTAACGCCGAGGGAGCCTGCTCTGGCTTCATAACTAAGGGGGGGGTGTACAACTGCTGAGAAGTAAAAAAAGAGCCGGTTTAAAAGTTTCTCAAGCCTAGGTTCGCTCCGCAAAATGCTGGGGCAAGTGATGTGGACCCGAAGGGGGGTTTGAGAACGGGGAGAAAAAGGGTTGGTTCAAATCTCAAAAGGACCATGGTAGAGCAAGAGATCGCCAACAAAAGGGATCCAGTGGAAAAAAAAAAAAGGGGAAAGCGACGAGACCTCACTTTAAAAATTGGAAAAAAATCGGCAAAAAAACGCCCGGTGGGGAGAGTTGAACAGCAAGCACCCACAACTCGGGAGCAGAAAGAACGCCTTCAAAAAGTCCAAGACAAGGCGCAACCTGAAAATCTCGAGCAAGCCGCCTTTCCGACGAAAAGAAATGTCTAAAAAAAAAAGCCCCGGTCGAGCCAATCAGAAAAAAAAAAAAGCCCCGGGGAAAAAAAGTGCACACAAGATGCCTGGAAAAAGGCGGGGGGGGGGCAAAAAGGCCGGTGAGATCGAAAAAAAAAGCAGACCAAGACCACAAATCCGAAGTGCCTTTCAAGGCGACGCAAATTGAGATGGGGGGGCGTGCTTCCCTGACCTGGGTTCAGAAGAAAAGGACCAAGAGGTTTCACAAAACCGTGCGCGGAAAAAATGGGAGTAGGGGAACAAGAGCCTGAGCGGCAAAGCGAGGCAAAGCCGGGGGGAGGGGAGGCAAGAAAGGGCAGCAGAGGGGGGGGTCCGAAAAGGGGGGAAAAAAAACGTAGCGTGAAACAAAAAAAGTTCCACTTCTTCAGGCGACGAGAGGGGGGGGGCCGGGCTGGCCAACCATAAGAAGGGGGGAAAGGACGTCGATCGAGGCTATGTCAAAAAGGGGAACTCTCTTTCCGGAGCAAAAAGCGCCTGGCTGTCCGGAAAAAAAAGGGAAAAACAGGAATTCTCCTGGGAAAAAAAGGCCCGACTCTCTGGGCAAGGAAACACGTTGCTGTAAAAGGACCGCCCTGCTGAGGACGAAACGCAAAAACGCTGAAAACGGGAAAAAAAAGAGGTCCGGACCAAGGAGAAAGCGCTTCGCGAAGGAGACGGCCTCAAACGGCGGAAGGGACCCTCGGCGATCGGGAAGAAAAGGGGGATTCGGGAGAAAAAACGGAGGGAAGGAAGGGACCAAGCTCATCAACGTGAAATGAAAAGGAGGGCCAGGGAAAAAGGATTCCTGGGCTGAAGAAAGAGATCTCAACAACGAAAGAAATAGAGAGGGAAAATGAGGGCCTCCCCGTAATAGGAAAAGCGGCCATGCCTTATAAGGGAATTGGTCGTGAAGGAAGAAAGGGGTTCCCGAGAAGGGAGAAAGAGCCCCTGAAGCACGACCAAAAGCGCGCACGGCTCAAAAATTTTCTCGTAGCTTCAAAAGGGGGAGGTTCACAGGTTTTTCTAAAAAAAAAAAAGCATCGTCCACGCAGAGGGCAGAGTCTGAGGGGGTAAGGGAGAAAAAAGGAAAAAGGGGAGGGGGGGGGCGTCCTTGGCCAGGTACAGCCATGCGAGGGAGGAGAAGGAGGAAACATGGAGGACCGCTAAGAGAAAAGCGGTCAAAAGGGGGGGAAGGAAAAGGGTGTTGGTTGACCGGCCCTTCCTCAAGGTCGAGGGGAACGGGGGGGGGGTCACCTGTCCCCTCACTGAGAAAGGGAGGGGAAGGCAAAAAGGATAAAGGGGGTCTGGCCAGCGCCCGCCGGCGGGACGAAAATAAAGACGGTTCTTCGCCGAGGAAAAGCCGAGACATAAAGACTTTCCCCACAAAACAATAACGTTTGGGTTTGGGGGAAAGGTATTGGAAAAAGGACCAGGACCAAAAAGAGGAGACCGTGTAATGTTCCAGAAGTAAGCCTCTTTTGGAAACAGAAAAAAAAGGAGGTTAGTGGAACGGAAAGCTCCGCCGGGAAGCATGCACGCTGCAACGGTGTGACTGGGAGTCGTTTTGGAAAGGGGGGGAGGCTGCAAGGGGTAAAGAGTTTGGCCTCGAGGACGGGAGAAGGGCTGTAGAAAACAAGAGGAATGTAAGCTGTGCCGCTTCTGAAGAAGTTTGGACCAAGGGGGAACAGGGACCTCTGACCCATCAAGGGGGGGGGGAAAAAAGGCCGGAAGACGGGGCAAAAGAAAGGGAGAGTCGATCAGCTGGAATTGTTGCAGATTGAAAAAGAGAAGAGAACTTTGTGTGAAAATCTTCCCACCAAAGAGGGGAGGGAAAAGCAGACACCAACACGGCAGGAACAAATTCCTGGCCCTGAAAGGGTTGCGAGCCGAAAAGAAAGGCCCGGTTTAAAAAGTGACGCAGAATGGGGGAAAACTCAAAAGGGAAGGAAACCGCGGAAGGCTTTCCACAGGGGGGGGTCCTAAGGGAGGGAAGCTCGAATGGAAAAAAAGGAGGCGAGTCCATAGATCATTGAACTTCCCTGATGGGCGAGGCGCTTGAATTAATTGGGGAACTCAAGAAAAAAGACTCCCAGGGATGCGATAGAAAGACAGAAAGCCACGAACGCCAGGCGCAGCGGGAGAACTAAGGAAACAAAGAGGCTTAAATCGCAGGGAAGCCGTTATAGATGGAGGGGCCTAAGAAGTCATGCTCGGAAGAGGCATATAACGGGACAAAGACGCCAACGCCCCCAAAAGGGTTCTGGGCAAAGGAGGGTGCTTCTCGGAAAATGGAGAAAAACGTGAAGGCACAGCCCGCAAGGTGCGGTGGAAGGCGAAGAAAAAAAAACCCCCAAGAAGAATTTGTGCCCCTGCACATCAAGGGGGGGGGAGAACGAGACGCCGAGTTTGACAAGAAATTGTCCGGAAACAGGCTGACGACGGGGGGTGCAGCAGATCGAGGGAAAGGACTCAAATGGCCGATCAGCGAAGGTTCTAGGAATTGTAGACGCAAAAAAAAGGAAAAAAAAGAATTCAAGGGAAAGGGAATCGCCGTCCTCGGGGAAAGGACGCAGAAAGGACACCCAAGAAAGGCCCTGGAACCTATCAACGCCTTTTCCAGGGGGGGGGGAGGGGGAAGCGCAGGCGGAAAAGTATCATTTGGGAGAACACAGGTGGTCAGGCGAAGGAGGCCCTCCTTTCTAAGCAAACTACTTCCCCCCCGGGGAAACGCACGGATTCCAAAAAAAATGTCCAGAGTCATGATCTTGGGGGAGAGAACGGATAGGAGGAGAATGTTTGACCAGGACACAAGGCTCCTCTGGGGGAAAAGACGGGGGGGCTACGGAACCAAAAAAAGAAAAAAATCAACAAAGCTCTATAAACTCTCGCCGGAGAAATCCGCCCTATTATTGAAAGGAAAACCGTGAGGGGGGGGGGGGAGGTGTTGAAGGAGGCAGGAAAAAAAAGGAAGGGGGAAAGTGAGGAGAAAAAACGCAACGGGCCCCGCCGAGGACGAAACGAACCCCCACGTTCAGGGACTAGCGTTTCCATTGTGGACTACCGGGACATTAGAAGGGAGAAACGAAATCGAGCGCGTAAAAGGAGGCGACGAAAAAAGGACGTGAACGTAGGGGGGGGAGGGAGGGCGAAAAAAACACTCCCACGGCGGGACTGAGAGTGTTCCAACTAAAAAGACCCCATGTTTGAGAAGGGGGGAAAAAACTAGGATGATCACGTTTACTATTTCTGAGCCCATGGGGGGGGGGGGACACGCGGGAACGCAGAAGAAAAAACGGATCCGGCCAAAAGATACTTGGAAATTATCCGCCAAGAAAGTAAACACATCTGCCGAGAGAAAGACAATCAATCTGGTCAAAAAAAAAAAAGAAAAACGCCAAAATGAAACTCCTCCGAGAATGAAGTCATCAAATGCTGGGAAAGACTTCTCTTTGGAAAAAGGCATAAACGAGAGAAGGGATCGCCTATCCGGGAAGAGGGGGGGAGGGTAGAAAGAATCTACCTGAGGAGTCTCTCCTCACAGACAGACACTCGAAAAAAAAAAGGGGACTCTCGGAAAGCACTGCAAGCTTTCGGGCAATGGGGAGGGCTAGAACGACCATTCAAAAACAGAAGACCAGGATGATGATCAGCTACCAGCAACGAGAGGTAGAGGGAGAGGAGACCATACAGCTAAAGGAAGGGCCCCCCGAATTCACTACCAAGGGGGGGGAACTGGGAACACTTTAGAAAGGGGAAAAGAAGGGCAGCCCACGAATTTCGCTCCATAGAAGACTCAACAACAAGAAAAAAAATAGAGAGGAAAAAGCCGGCGTGACCTAGAGGAGGGATTGGGCAGGAGGGGGCCCTTCAACGCAATCCCCGGCCTACCTGGGTCGGATCGCAAAAGCTTGGGGGGGGGAGCTGAGAATGGAAAGGAGATCTCGGGCGTGCTGGGGCGCTAGAAATCCTGGGAAGGGTACGGTTCGTTAACTCGCAACCTGCAAAAAGCAGGGCATCGCTTTCGGGAAAAGAAGGGGAACTCGGCGGGCCGAGTGGTCTCTGGGGGTTTTGCCGGGTCGGGGGACGGTCAGGGGAGGGGTCCTGCTTTTTGAAAGAAAAGCCGGACAGATCCAAAGAGGGAGATCGGGAAAGGAGGGGACCCCGACGCAAGCGATGGAGATGATGGGGGGGGAGATCCGGAGTGGTGGCGCAACTCTTCTTGGGGGGGGAGGGGGGGGGGATCTAGGAAAGACCCAGAAAGGGGGCAGGGGGGAGGTTTTCTTCTCGGAGGGGACGTGCGGCTAAAGGGGGGAGTCCCCGTTTCCAAAGGAGCAGGACGTCCGAGAGCCGCGCTGGGGGGGGGAAAATTAAGGGGGGGGGAAAGCCCGGCAATGAAGTACAGAGGATAAAAAGAGAAGCGTGTTGAGAAAAAAAACGCAGGGAGGGGGATCACTTGTGTTGGAAAAATAAGAAAAGCAAAAAGCCGATGCGTGTCGGCATCCATGAAAAATAGTGGGGAGGAGAGGAGCCGGAAGCGCTCGGGAAGGTCCGTGCTTACAAAACGTCCGGGACACAGAGGGGAAACAAGGAACCGCAGGGAAGGCAGAGAAATCTTCGTAGGGGACGGGGTCCTTTGCCGTGTCAAGGGACGGTGTTCAGAGGGAGACAAGAGGTCCGGCAACAAAAGGGAAAAAGGGGAAAACCGAAAAAAAACCGAAAAGGGTGATTCCCCAATGGAGGAAAAAATATCGGCGGAGGGAAAAGATAGCAAGGGGCCGGTCGTGGGTAAAAAAGAGGGGGGTCTCCGACAAGAAAAAAGGGAAATGAAAGCTACGAAAGAAAAGGGTCAAACAGAGAAAAAGGCAGAATAACCAGTTTTAGTCGTCTACAAAAACTCCAGATAAAAAAAGAGGCAATTAGAGAAACAAGACTTCGGCTCGAAGAAGGGTGGAAAAAAATGAAGGGGAAAAACTCTACTCGAATTCTCCGGGGGGCCCAGTTAAAGGATAGATAACCTGGGAAAAAGTTTGAAAGCAGCAAAGAGGAAAACCTTTGCCATGGAAGGAAGAAGTGAATGGAAAAAACTGGGACCTGAAAAAAAAACGTGTCTGGCGGCATGGAAAACAAATCGACGGCGAAACAGCGATCAAAGGGAGGGAACGATCGAAATTTCAACGAGAACCAGAAAGGGAGGATCGCGAGACGGGGGAAATGAGCGAATCTGCTGTAAAGGGAGAGAATCCTCAAAAAAGTGAAATCAGTGGGGAATACGCCCTGAAAAACCGGAATCAACGACCCCGGAGAAGGTACCCCAATCCTTCCATTACGGGCGGGGGAGCGAAAACTGAGAGGTCAACAGCACCTAGGGGAGGAAAAGAAATGGCGTACCCCGACCTTTTTATCTATAGACAAACGGGGATTTCGGCCATACCAGTGTGGGGTGAAGATCCTCAAAAGGGGACCGATTCGGGCTAGGGAGAAAAGGCCCTTGCCCTGCGAAGGGCCGTCAGGAAGCGGTACATATATAACCGAGTGGAGGCAGAGGTCAGGGGACCACAGATCAGGCGGGAGAAGAACCGAGTCGTCGCCTTCTCCCAGGGGGTAACGGCGTTAGGGGAAAAAAGGCTGATGAGGACATCCCTTGATGGAGCGGAGGAAACAGTCCACATTTGAAAGAACTATCTGCAAAAGAAGCAGGAGGAAAAAATGGGAACGACGCCGCGCGAGAGGGCAGAAGAATATCGAGCAGTCCTCAAGGAAGACCTAGAAACTGCCCCAAAAAAAAAAAAGACCTTTAATACTAAGGGTGTCACACATGCCACGGGGAGAAACCGCCTTGGGGGAACCCCCACTCAAAAAAGGGCACCCGACGCAGGGAGCACCCCTAACGGGTGGTGAAGAGTGAAGCTCGAGTGGTGGAAACGCCAAGGACAAAAAAAAGAATAGAAGAAAGAGAAGACGAGAAGGTGCTGGGAAAGGCAACTTTAATGAAAGGAATTTTCAGGTTCAGCAAAAGGACCGCCCTCGTAAGGGGGGAGGACAAGCCTAAAAAAGAAGCGCCCTCAACGAAAAAAAAAAGGACCCTGCTGCTAACGAATCCGGGGAGGGTCCCAAGATGAAGGGAAAAAGAAGCAGAAATTCGAGTTGAAAAAAAAAGAAAAAAAAAAAACAAGCAAAGAAGAACCCTTCCAAAACGGGACGTCTTTAGAATCCCGGGGGGAAGAAGGTGCCGATCGAAAGAGGAAAAAGAAAAGGGGAATTTCCTACGGAACGGGGGGCCTTCTTCTAGAAACTGGGTCGCCGGTATTAAAAGAAATGCGCAGTCTGGGATCGAGGGGAGAAAAATCAAGAGCCCAAAAGCCCGAAAAGAGGCAACGCGGGGCGCCGAAGAGACGGGGCCCGCCGCATCAAAGGAGTCCAAAGGTCCGTTTGAAAAACGGGGAAAAGTTGCCTTCGAGGAGAAAGAGAAAAAAAAACCTGAGGGGTGCAGAGCGTAAAGGTCCTCGGGTCACCGAAATAAGAAAAAAAAAGAACTGTCAAAAAGGGGGCTAAACCTCGCCTGGCCTGACAAGGAAACAGTAAGTCCCTCAGAAGGTTACCAATACCTGAAAAGAAATCGCTTTCAAGAGGGAAAAAGAATGGGAAAGGGGGACCGGGTGACCGCCTGCCCTGCAAAAAAAAAAAAAAAAAAAACGAACATCAGGGTCAGGCATAAAGAAGCGCTCTGAAAAGGGAAGGCCGCCTCGCTGGAACGGAAGACGGGAGGGGAAACCGGGCCTGCTCGGGAAGGAGGAAGCAAGAAAGGGAATTTTTGCCGGGGACGGGCGCGGCCTGAGGCGGCAGCATCTCAAGAAAAAAACAAAGGGGGGAGGAGGGGGTGCTTTGGCCGAAAAAAATGCGCCAGAAGGGATGAGCGTGGGGGTCTTCGCGGGAAAGTGGTTCCGCAGCATGAGAAGGAGGCAACTGCCCGAAGAAAGAAACACCCCGCCGAAGCAAAGAGGAAACGCCCGGAAGAGGACGAGCAGCAAGGGAAAGCGGGTGCGGCAGCGGCTGGAGCCGCAGTCTGTCCAAAAAGGGACAACGGCGAATCGTCTGAAAAAAGGTTGGTAAGTTAAGAACCCTTGGGAAAGGGAAAAAAAGGCGGGAGCATCAGAGGAACAATTTCGTTGTAAGGACGGAGATCGACGCGAACTCAAGAGCGGCCCCGAAAAAAAAAAAGAAGCGATGAAAACGAAACGGCCCCCGCCCCTTGAAAAGAGGAATGCGGTGCGGAAAAAAGCCGCCGGAAATCAGCAGGCGCAAAAAAAAAGGAAATCGACCGTAAAAAACCGGCTTCTTGAAGTCAGGCCCTCCGGACCCGACTTCGCAAAGGTTTGTTGGGAAAGTCGGTGGGTGGGACGGCTCAAAACACGCCGCAAAAGGGAAGTAGACAGAGAAGGGCGGTCTTGGTCCATCTGTCGATAAACGGCCGCTCGGAAAACGCGCACGGGAAGGGGGTCGGTCCGAGGGGGAGAAGCAGTGGTCCGGACTCGGGGGAAAAAAAAGGGCTCTGAGAAAAGGAAGGGGGTGCAAAAAAAAAACAAAGGTGGGTTGAGTCGCCAGGGACCAAAAAGAGGTCCCTCGTTGGCAAGGGGGGGAGCTCTGACCCAATCGCGAAGGGGGAGGGAAAAAGAGAAGAACTTAGGCGAGAGGCAGCTGGATTCAGGCTTGGGGGGGAAGGATCATAAGGGGGCGAATGGAAGCTCCACCAAGCGTCACTTTCTTTCACCAACAGGAGGGGGCGGCCAATTGACGAAGGGAGAAAGAAAAGAAGGAAAAAAGGGATTTACGATCGTGAAAAAATTGGTAAACGTGAAATTACACGAAACGGGCAAGTGCCCAAGGGAAAACGAAACCCGGAACTGCAAGATTTAAAAAAAACCCTCGCTCGGGAGAGCCACTTTACGCTTCATATAGGCCGAGGGGGGAAGGGGGGGGGGTGGGGGGGGGGGGGGGGGGGGGGGGGGGGGGGTGGTGGATTGGTGGAGGGGGGGGCTTACAATTAAGCTCCTAAATCCAGGGCCCCTAGAATCAAAAAACCCGATCGGCACGCCAAAAACAGAAAGAATAGGAGGAAATGGCGGAAAGGAGCCCCTGAAAAGGGTACGCGGATTCGGGGGGGGGGATATCTTTCTTCCTCGGTCAGACACTGTCAATCCGCAAAAGGGAAGCCAGAATCAGGGCATTACGGACCAACCAGGACCTAAATTACCGTTGGGCCTTCTCGAATCCAAAGGGTCGCAAGGGATGAACAGCCAGAGGGGGGGGGGGGAGGCCGAAGCGGCAAAAAACGCCGTAAGGCTGACCTCAAGGTCGGGTGACGCAAGGGAAAAAGTTCTCCAGGGGGGAAAAGAAACACCAAGGGGAGGGATCAGCCTCGTGCAAAAAGAAGACTTCTTTGGGGAAAAATAGGGCGACGGTCCCTAGGGGGAACTTGTTGAAGGGGAAGAACTTTAGCGGCGCCCGGAGAGTAGGTGGGAGACAGTAAAACCCTCAAAAGAACCGAGTGGCCCTGGAAAACCTGAAGAAGAAGTTTTTTTCAAAGGGAACCTGGGGGGGGGGAAATGAACAAGGAAGGTTCTTGAGGACGGGACATGCCGAAAGGCAGATCAGCATCACGCCCGAAACCCCCCCTCCCTCGAAGAAAAATAAAACTGCTCTCAAGTAGTGAAGGGTGGGTTGTCGCGCGGAAGAAGGGAGAATGTTGAAAAAAAGACCTTCGTAGCTTTTTCATTTGGAAAAGACGGATTCGGCCGACAAGCCAAACCAAAAGCCTCAAAAAACGGCGCGGCGAGAGATAGTTGGGGGGGACATACCCTGGTAAAAGGTCTGTTGCAACGGGGTTTGAAGAAGTCTAGACTCGGAAAAACAGCAACAAAAAAAAAAAAACGCAGACGAAGAAGTAAGATCGAGGGGGAAAGACATTTGTTCGTGACAAAAATCCCTTGTGAAAGAGCGCGGTAAGAAATCCGAAAAAAAGGAGCACGAGCGAAGGGGGGCCAGGGGAAGTCTTCAAATGAAGCAAAACACGCCCAAAAAAGTTCCGGCAAAGCAACTCAGTCAAAAAAATCCATGGAGAATCAAACTGATGATGCGTTGGAAAAAAAAAAAGGGACGTTGCTGCAAAGGTCGGAACCCACGGCCTGCAAAACAGAACGCGAAGGGGGGAATCAAAGGGCGCCGACCAGGTAAGCAGCAGAGATTCCCATCTCAGGCAGAGCCGCCCAGCAGATGCAAAACCACACACTCAACCCGGGTTCAACGACCGGACAGACATCTCCAATCGGGAAGCGCTAAAGGTTGGCCGGGGAAGTCGGATAAAAAACGAACGACCCCGTCGAAATCATAAAGCGACCACGGACCTAGCTCTCTGGACAAAAAAGAGCGGGACAAGCGCGAACCAAACTCCGTCGGGAGCAAAAACGGAAAACACCCAGCGGTGTCGTAGGGGAAGAAAAAATGCCGACTAAAACCAGGCCTAATTGATCAAGAAATCACTCCCCGCTAAGTAGGAAAAAGGAGATCCGTCAGGCTAAATAGTTCAAACACACAAAGGGAAAGGGACACCAAGACCCGCACCAACACGGAAAGGGGGCGCCGAGGAGAACAGCCATCTCTCTCCAAAAAAAAACAGAAAACAAACAACTCAAAGACAAAAACAACCTAGTAGGAAGAGATGCTGGAGCGGCCTAACGTTCAGACGGGGGAGGAAACCGGCCATCCTCGCCTCCGGGTACGGGCAAAAAAACGCTTTCGCCTGGAACGAAAACGCCCGTGAGAATCTAACAAAAGGCAGTGGGAGAGCCGACCTGGGGAAAAGGGGGTCGTCAGAAAAGAGGCCCCGGACCAAAAAAAACGACACGCTGGAAAAGGGTCGCTGAAAAGAAACGAGTCGCTCAGGCATGGGAGGGGAGTTCGCTGGAGCCCCATCCCTGTCCCGTCAAAAAGGGGGAGTCAGGGGGGGGTGGTCCGCAAAGTCCCTCGGACGAGAGGACGGCCTGATTAAGGAAGGGGGAGCTGGAATGTCTTTACAAATCCTGACGCGCGCGTGGAAGGAAAGAGCGGGGTATGGGGGGGGGGGAACGAGATGCCGGAGAAGGAAAGGTTTCAATCAAAGAGTCGGGCGGCAGAAAAAAGGGGGGGTCGGCCTTCAAGAGGCCGTGAGGACGTACAAAAATAAGAAGGAAGGCCAACGAGGGTAAAACAACGACAAGAAGGCATCATCAGATCAAGGGGTTCGCATCGCGGGGGGCGCGGTGTTCACCGAGGGGAAGCAGCGACCGCCGGGGCAAGCGCAAAAACGCGCACAGGGTTCCACCACATCAGACAGGATTCCTCGCGCCGATTTCACGTTAAAAAGGGGACCGCGAGACAATGTTTTCACAGGAGCCACGGCAGAGAGCCATAGGGGGTGTAGGAAAAGACACGCGTCGGAAAGGGAAAAACGGTCCTTGCAAAATGGGTTCCTCGAGACGGCACAAATCTGCCTAAATGCCGAACCTACCAGGTTTTGGGAAAAGTTCGCGAAAGAGACGAGGGCAGAACCCATAAGAAAAAAAAGTTTTATCGCAGAAAACCTCCCCATCCTCCTTGAGAAAAAGGGAAGCTACAGGCGCAGAAACAGACAAAAAAAAAAGGAATTTCCTCGCGAACACAACGAGATCCACCACCGGAAATTCCTCCAAGGCGAGCATAGTCGGGAAAAGAGGAGGGGACGGCCGGATGAAAAGGGGAGGGGACGCCTGAACAAGGCTACGAGAGCAGCCAGGCCTGGTTAGCAAGTTCGGCGGGCAGGCAGAACCGGCCCGGCCAAGTGGGAGGATTGCGGCAGTGCCGGGGAAAAGAAAGAAGAAAGAGCCGTACAGGGTCCCGCGCCATCCAGGACTAAGGAGGCGGGGGCAGACACGAAAAAAAAAGGTCGAACGAATGCGGAAAGTTGCGACGGGGGGTTATCGCCGGATTCTTCCGGCCAAGAAAAGGGGCAAGCACAAGGGGGGGTACCAACAATAAAAAAAGTTTTCAATCGGAGGACAAACGAACCTTCCTGAGGGCAAGAGAATAGGGTGGACGGCCAAAGGGAGCCGGCCCAACATCACCTTCGGGGAAGTGATTTCATTCACAAGGGACGTCCTATAATCGGAAAAAGTTTTCGGCAAAAGAAAAGGGCCGCCTGGGGCAGTTTGGCGACAGAAAACCCGGTATTTAGCCCGGCAATGAAAGAAGCACAAAATGCGCAGAAAAAACCCCGCGTGGGGAACCTCGCCGGACTCTAAAGGACCGATCCGGAGGGGTGTTAGAGGGGAGCAATGGGAGCGTTCCCGCGGCGCCCCTGGCGGCTGGAGGCGAAAATACGGGAGGGGGGGAGGTATCCCGCAGAAATCTTCGAGACAACAATTTTAAAAAGTGCCAGGGCGAAACCGAGAGAAAAAGGAGACCACTGATCTTATGAGGAACGAGGAAAAAAAAAAAATAAAGAGAATATCAGCAGCAACAAGGCCCGGCCCCGTGGAAAAAAAAAAAAAAAAAAAAGGGGCCGGTAAGAAGGACAACGGAGGGAATTCGGCGAAAAAAAAGTTTGGGGTGTCTTGGTTTTTCCCCCTTTAGGGACCGAGGCTTCTTCTTCCCCCACAAAAGGAGGGGGGACAAGGGGTGGGAAAGGGGAAACTCGCAGGTGGTGAGGCTTCCAAAGAACAGGACAAGGAGATCAAAAGAACACAAAAAAAAGACGAAGTCAGGAGGGAGTTTTTTCAAAAAAAAGGACCTCGGAAGAGCTGGAACAAGGAACGCGGAGCCGAAAAAAACGACACGAAATTCAAAAAAAGGGGGTGCGCACAACCCCAAAAAAAAAATCGTCTCCCGCCGTCCAGCGGGAAGGGTCGAGGGGTTTGACCAAGACGGAAAAAAGCAAAAAGAACCGTCCAACGTGCGCAGGGAAAACTGTGTGCAGGTGCAAGCCAGGAACAGATTCCCTAACAGCAAAAAGTCCTGCCATGGAAGGAAATTTACCGACTTTATGGACCAAAGGCGGGCGGTGGAAGAAGTTTGAGCCAAACGAACCGAGTTCACCAAAACCGGCAAAGGCGCTCGGGGACTGATCAAGAGCCTGAGACACTTTTAAACTCCGGCGGCTCCTCTAAGGAAATTTGGGGGTCAGCAAAAAAAGAGGGAATCGTCAGAGGGACAATGTACCAAAACAAAGTCCACTCGGTGGGACGGAGCACCCCTCGGAAATAATTTTTGCAAAAACGGGTCGCTCTCGGAACCATGATCTCTCCTCTCGTCCCTTCTTCCAACGAATGGCTGCGCGACAAAAAATGGAGCCACATGAAAGAGAAGTTTGTATATACGGAAAAAAACCAACCAAAGATCGAACGGGCAAATCGAAAATGCGGGGACTTCCCGTCCGCCGGCAAAACAACCGTCTTTAACTCCGAGGTTAAAGGATCAATGGGCAAGTGCGAAGAGGCCCGTTATCCTAGATCGTGCATGGTTTGAATGGAATTAGCCAACGCCGCAAAAAAACGGATAAGAACATCAACCCCACCGGGGGGGAAAAATGCCCGGGGCGGGGGGGGAGAGATCAAAAAAAAAAAGAGGATGAAAGAGAGAGAGAAGGGGGGGCCGCCCAGGGAACCGCCGCCAGGGTCAATCAAAACGGGAAGTGGGTCGGAGTCAAAAGGGGCCCCCGAAAAAACTCCAGGCCCGATCGGCGGAGCTCACTCCTGAGGAACGGGCAAGAGCGCATGCAAGGAAGGAAAATCGATGGAGGAAAAAAAAAGGCGTTCGCAAGCCGGGAGGAAACGGCGTTTCCAAGAAAAAGAAGCCGGGAAGGCGAGTTCAGAGGGGGAGGTTGAGTCCAGGGAGGGCAGCCCTTTGTCGTTCGAACCACTAGGTATCATAACAAAAAGGTGAGGAAATCCAGAATGACTAAAAAAGACAGGGCCAACCCTTCCCGCCCTAAAAATCTGCCGAGGTGGGGGGTGCCCATTTGAAGCCCGCTGAACGGCAACAGCGGAACAGGACAGGATCATTTCTGCGAGCCGCGGCACAACGGTTCTGCCGCGCTAAAGTCTTGATCATTCAGAAAATCCCCAGAACTCGAGCGGGGGGGGAAACTCCCCAGAGAAAGGAAACTAAAACGCGAGGAGACCTTAAAAGGTTCTTTTCAAGGAAAGTTAGGATCTATCGGCACGATCTAGGAGACGCCGGGCGGCAGGGTGGCGTAGGGTGACTGAGGTGGTAGGTCGCTGAAGCAGAAAAAAAACCTCGGCGAAGGGCGGTCGAACCCTCTGAAGGGGAGAACAGCAGGTCGGGGAGGGGAAAAAAAAAGAAGGGGCCTTAAAAAAGAAAAACCCATCGAGAGGAAAGTCATGCGCTTAAAGAGGCAAGACCGGTCGCAATCTTGGTTGACAGGCACCTTGTCCTTGCGATCGAGCGGGAAAAAAAAAAAAGAAAAAGGGGACACCCAACACGTACCGGGGAAAGGCCGGGCCCTGCCGCCGTTGGGGGGAAAGAGAGGGAGAAAAGAACGATGGCCAGACAAACCCTGAAGGGGAGTAAAAAGAAAAGTTGACTGGAGGAAAAATTCTAATCTTCTAACGCTCCTCCGCGGAGGCTGTCAAATGGGGCTGTAGAGGAAGAATAGGAAGAAGATGTGGCGGGGAAGCCGCCGCCCGAAACCATTATGCAAAGAACTGACAAGCAAAAGAAAAACAGAAAGCGCGGACGGACGCAGAAAGGGAGAAAAATCGCTGACGATCGAGATTGTCGGCCTCGGGTTTCCGAAGCTGTCAGGAGCCCCAACACGAAAAAAGGCCCGTCGCCAAAGCCCCAAGGCTGCGGGGAATGGCCAGAAATCAAGTCATCTTCCGGACGAACCACGGACGTGAATTCCCAAAAAGACCCGAGGTGCACGGGAGGCGAAAGCGAGGAAATCCGTCCCATGGAACAAAAAGGGGGGTCCCGTTTACGAAAAGGAAAACCGAATGGGGGGGGGTTCCGCACCACCGGAGGAGCAGAAAGAGGTCCGAAAGAAAGAAAACAGGCTTTGAGCCGACGGGGGGAAAAAAGGAAACTTGTAGAAAAGGGAGGGGAATCCTTTCGATTCGCGCAGGGGGCATCGGTGGCAAAACAAGAACCGTCAGGGAGGAGGGGCCCGGGAAAAAGGAAAAAAAAGTCGCCGGGTTCCCTGGAAAACGGTTTCCGCGAGGACAGAAAGGGCTTGAAGTATAGCATAAACCCGCCGACTGGGTGAGGGGTCAAAAAGGTCAGCAATCACGCCGTCCCCCAAACTCTAGCCCCCGACGTACAGAAGAACCGATAAGGAAATCATGGGCCGGGTGAAGGAAAGGGGGGAGGTTCGAAGGGGGGAAGGGGAACCCATCGCAGAGGAAGAGTTCATTTTTCGAGGCGGGCTAAACCCTGAAAAAAACGGGGAGACTACAAAAGCGGATTCAAGGCTTTGGGCAGACACCAGGAAAAAGGGGGGAAGGAGCTAGGTTGCCCGAAATGATCGCTATAACAGTCAGCAAGAAATGCCCCGAAGAACGACGCAGGTACGACAAATTAAAGGGGGCGGTCATTGGTGAGAAAACTTTTGGTAAAGCACGAATCGCGCCAGGAGGAATTGCGATTCAAAAAGGGGAACCACCGAGTGGGCGAAAAAAAAGAAGGGCAGGCGGGAGAAAAGGTAGCCTCGAAAGGACGATCCCATGTCACCGGAGAAGAAATAACAAGGTGGGAGGAAATTGGAGGAGTGTGGAGCCACAGAAAAAAAAAAAAACACATCTGCGACCAGAAAAAAACGGCCCGTCGAAAAAGGAAAAAGGGGGGAAAAGATAAGCGAAGAGTCAAAAAAAAGAGCAAGAACAGCAATCCACCAAAAAAAAGGCGCCAAAACAGGAAGCGCCCTGATCTGAACCCAAGCGCCCCAGGGAAAAAAGCCTGCTCCGGGGGAGGCCAAGGAAAAAAAAAAAAGGGTGACCCCGAGACGGCCGCCGGCTGGCGAGAAAACACCTGATCTACGCACCAAAAGAGCCGACCAAGAAAAGAAGCCCCCAAAAAAAAAAAAAAAAAACGTGTCCGTAGCCCTGCAGGGAAAGCACCCATGCCGACGAACGGAGAAGAGGAGGAAGACAGCGACAGAAATTCGGGACAAAGACGACAAACCGTGCCCGAAGAACGAGGGAAAGGAAAAAGGCCCATCCCGCCACACGTAAGAGTCCACTCCTGCGCAAGAGAGCAAAAGCATCTCGTCCGACAAAGGAAAGAAAGGAAGAGAAGAGAGGAGAAGAAAGAAAGGGCCGGGAGAAAAAAGGAGGGTGGTGGCGGCTGGGAAAGAAAGGCCGCTTCCTTGCCTCAGAATCAAAAGAAAGGGCACAAAAGGACCTTTGGGTTTCGCCCTGACGAAGGATAATTCCAGACGGATGATCCAGACCAAGTGCCCATTCGGACCAGAAAAAAAAAAAAACGGTGCGTTTAAAAAATGCCATTGCCTTACGAAGGACTGTGCAGCGCCAAGGGCGGCACGAGGACCAGACCAAAGATTGGGGTCATGGGAAGTTGAGCGAGAAAGCAATTCGTTACGCGGGAAGGTTTTGGGGGGGGACGCCAAAAGGAGGCCGATCAGGAGGCCCTGAGGGAAAAAAAAAAAGAGCCAGCTGGGGCAGAGGGAGATGGATGGAAATTAACGAGCCGGTGAGAAGTGGGGGCAAAGGGGCGGGGGGGGGGGGGAATCTCGAATCCGGGAGGTGCTTCCTTGTAGGGCTCGGGGGTACAAGTGGTAAGGCAGAAAATGGTCCAGGGGGCAAAAAGACTGATCGGAAAAAGGGAAAAAAAAAACCTTCTCTGTTCTTACGCAGATTCATTAAAGGGTCGAAAAAAACCTCTTCCAAAAACGGGGGCATCAGCCAATAGCAACTGCAAAGAGCGGGGAGAACGGTGTTCGAAGATCAAAGAAAGAAAAGGATTGTCGTGTCCGCGCTCCAAGAAAGGGGACACGGTTGAAAAACACACAGAGTGCTCGCAAGAGCGAAAAAAAAAAAAAAAAAAAAAAAAGCCCATTTGTTCTTTACCAAGGCCATGGTTACGACAGCGGAATCGGTGGTCGGAACGCGCGGAAAAAGGAAACCCTGCTGGGGTTTCCTCTCTCAAAATCACCGGAAAGCCTGAAAAAAGCAAGAAAAAAAGGTGTAATGCCACGGGGGAAGCACAATATCGGCGGATTGAAGAGACGAAGGCCGGTGGCCGTGGGGAGGAGAAGGAACATCAAAAAATGAAAGACGAAAAGCGCTGGTTCGGGGTCCAGAGACGGGGAAAGAACAAAGGGGGGGGGAAAATCTCCCTGAAAGACCAACGCCAGTCGGAAATCTTCAGAAAAAGCCAAGGGCTCGAGGACCAAGGCGTGAAGAAACCCCGCCCTGCGCCTGAAAGGAAGTGCTCGAGTAACCTAAAGAAAGGGTCCACGGTACGAAACGGCCAGGGGAGGAGGTTTTTTCAAGGCAGGGGAGGAACTTTGGAGAAAAAATGCGCCCCGAGGACCTTCCCTAGAAAAAACTCCACAACCACGCAATGTGAAAAAGGAGACAAAAGAGGCGAAGAAACGGTGTCGACGGTCTTTAAGGGGGCCTAACTGCAGAAGAAAAGGGGAAGACCAGCACAAGGTTTGAAAAACAATCCGAGGGGGTCGACCTTACCAGACACCAAGGTCAAGAAAGACTGGGCGAGAAAAAAAAAAACCCTTCAACAGGCCCTGGGCTGCCTGGCATTAAAGGGGGGCGTCCGTACAAGAAACCAAAAGTCGGTCCAGAAACGCGTTGGTCAAAGTAACGGTATCTCCAGGGGAAAAAAAAGATGGGGTAGGGTCGAACAGCAGAAACCGCGGTCCTAGCGGAAAAATAGGCATGAAGGCCGAAAAATTGGGGGGGGACCCTCTGTCGGAGACGAAGTTGGGACAAAAAATGGAAGCTGGCCAAGGAGGGAAGGGGGCTGCGTAAAAGACAATTAAAACAGGGGGAAAAAAAAACGATTGCCCCTATAGACATCACTGCAAGAAGCCTTATTCAGAGCACGAGGATTAACGAAAAGCAGCACAAAAAAAAATCAGAACGACGGGGAAAAAAAAAAGTGTATCCTGAGAGGGGGAGTGGGTACAACAAGAAGATCGCTAAAAGAAAAAGCCTTTTTTTTCGTGTTGGGGTTTCCCGCCGAGGCAGGACCTCGGAAAAAAAGCAGGAGGGCAAAAAGGGGGGGGGGGGTTTGATACCGTTACGAAAAGGAGGTGTTGAGCTCAAGGGGAAAAAGGGGGGGAGAGACGGACGGAAAAGCCCAGAATAGAACGAGAAGGGTGACCTGAGAATGCCATGACCAGAAAAAATCTCATGGTCAATAAAAAAAGAAGAAGAAGCACCGAAGACCGAATTCAAGACCTGCTACGCAAAGAAAAAAAAAAGCTTCAGAAAGATTCGGGAGGGACGAGCAGAAAAAGGGGTCCTTCCAATGGCGCGTCAAAGAGAAAAAAAAATGCAACCGGGGAGCTGTGTGGGGAGGGGCTCTCAAGCCAAGGAGAAGAATCATGGGAGGAAGGGTCAGACGAGTGAGGGGTTTGAAGAATGGTTGAAAAAAAAGGGAACCGGACATATTCAACAAAAGGGCGATTCGGTAGGAAAATGAATCAAGAGAAATTAACCGCAATGGCAAAAAAGCCCGGCCAAAAAAAACCACAAA
>Ga0179593_1368730_pt1 | contig 19288 bp, 21 predicted proteins | sample CZODoug2_1_08_16_FD_185931 | JGI IMG/M metagenome (GOLD analysis project Ga0179593, IMG submission 185931) | Vadose zone soil fungal communities from Angelo Coast Range Reserve, California, USA - CZODoug2_1_08_16fungal (PacBio error correction) | ecosystem: Environmental > Terrestrial > Soil >...
CTGCACAAAGCCACGGGAATGGCTCTCTGGCAAAAGCCCAGTCATGACTGACAGGAAGCCTGGAAATCAATGCGTCTTGGCAATTGAAAAGGGGTATCACTGCATCCGGGGCAGGCAGACGAGTCCGTTTTTAAAAATCGGATACATTCCCTATCGTGGGGAAAGCCGCTGGAAATCTCTAAGTCCCCTTAGTAAAAGGGAGGGGTCCAGAGGGTCAAAGAGCAAGTTATCACAGTCAAAGAGCCACCGCTACAACTCATAAACGTAGGGGAACGGGGGTGATGGGGGGGCCGATTAAAAAAAAGATTCATAGCGTACGTGGGTTGTTGCCAACATAAATACTGGGGTTTTTCAGTAACGAGGTAAAGCGGTAGAAGGATTTATCAGAAGAAAAAAAAAAAGTCGCTACGCGAAGATTAAAAGAGGGGAAATGATAACAGAAGACAAGAGAGGTGCGAAGGTCCTATGAGGGAACAGACACTCAGACCATTGGATGCAGGGAACAAAAAAAATATTTATGGGTTCAGCGTGCAATCAAACCGTCCATACGGGGGGGGGAAAGGGGAGGGGAGGGAGTAATAGTACCCTAAAAGGACAGGGGATCAAAAACCTTCGTTTAAAAGTTGGTATCACTACCTGGCACCAAGAAACAGGGCGGAGGAAGACGGGAGGAGGGGGAAAACATCATGGGAAAAAACGAAGGGGGGCGCAGCCTACAGTCGTCCAGGGAGGGGACAGTGCCTTTGAGACAGAGAGTGAAAAAACACCACAGAATGCCCAAGGAATTGGGTGATAGAGAAAAATTTGAGAGTGATAATACGGCATTTAATAATAAACGGCTCATAATCGTTGTACATTCAACATGCCTTTCACAATCGAGGAGGTGGGGGTTACCATCTCGGCCCAGAAACTGCAGGTGCAGACTAGTCTTTACCGAGAGGGGGAGAAGCTATAATAGGGGGGGGACAAAACAACGAAACTTCAGTTAGGGGGGAGAACATTGATCACCTGAGGAGGGATTGAAAAACGGAGATCGGGTCGGGGGAAAGCGCGGTGGGAAGAGGGACAACGTTTGGGGCAAGAGTGGGGGCCCAGCAAGGAAGTATGGGTGCTCTCCCGGAAAAAGTGAAGTTGCGGAACGGATTATGGAATCAGCGGACATAAGAGGTAGCTTCAAAAGGAACCTGATTGAGTAACCTCCTAAGCAAAACCACAACAACCAAATCACTCCAACAATGGGAGAATCCTGGTAAATACATGAACAAAAATAAAGACCCCAAATCCAATAAACTAAAAAGAGAGGGTGTAAGAGGGAGGAACAAAACGAATATGTTTTCACTTGTAATTTGAGGAGAATCATACAAGTCGGGGTGGAGGAAAATGCGAGCAGGGAAGAGCAAATAATAAGAAAGAAAAAATCCAAGATTACAGAATAATCAGGGGCAAAAGAAGGACAGCGTCGTGCCCTAAGTAAGAGGGAGTGACAACGCGAGCTGGGAAGCGGTAAAAGAAGGACTTCTGTCCTAAAAGCAGTGCGGAAATGGTGGAAGGTGAAAGGTATAATCTTGAAAGATCAGGTGTGAAAAATTAGGAACGCAGAGAGGACAGAGTGACATCATTGATGCTAACACATGGGTAACTTCCACGCGGAAAGCGGGAGAAAGTTTCTTGTTGGGGTTACTATCAGAAAACCAGTGGAGAACATGCAAATGGAAGGGGGATAGCCGGGCAGACCTGATGAAAAACACCAAAAAGGGGAAAGGGTTTGCAACAGTGGAGGGGGATCCAGATTGAAAAAGGGATAGGGAAGTTCTCTTGAGGGTAGCGCCGAGAGAAAGTGGAAAGGGGGAAAAGATGAAGGAATGACAAGGAGCACAAAAATTTTTCTACTAATTAAAAATACGTGAGGGGCGGGGAAAGGATTTATTCCTAAAAAATGTGCCTGGTCTGGACTAAAGAAACGGGAAAGGAGAGGTGCAGAGGTACAAGAGGGGAGAGGTCATTAGAAGGAAAAAGGAAAATCAGGAGAAGCAGAGTCTTTTTCGCCCCAAAGACATGGCTTCCCTTGAAAGGGAGCGCGTCCAAAAGAGAAAAAAGAAGCAGGGATTCCGATGGGTGGGCGCGAAAAAGGCATGGGTGGAATGGATCAGGGGGGGGGCGCGTGGGGCTTGGTGGGGAAGAGGAACAAGGGTGCCGCGCGGAGGTAGTCCAAGACAGGAAGCCCAATTCAGGAGACTGGTCGAGGGCACGCATAATACTATAAAAGCCGATCAAGATTTTTGCAGCGAAACACAAGCTAGCCAATCAACCGAGAAATCGAGGGGAGATGGAGAAAAGGTTCGGTCTAAGGGTCTTACTTCAAGGGGGGGTATCATTAGACTATGGTTTGCAATACTAATTGCACGAGTGAGAAAACAGTCAAAAAAAAAGGAAGAGGGGGGCCGAAGGGAGGTGCGCCTCAAACTGCAGGAAAAACCGGAAGAGCGAGACGTCAGCTTCTGGATAAAACAAGGAAGTGCGGATTTAAAATCAGGGTGGGAAGACTGAACCGACGCGAAAAAAAAGCCAAAGAACTCAGCGTTCCGGTCCTTAGACCCTGGAAGGGAGTTATCACTTCGAGGAACGAAATGACAAGGGGTCAAGAACGAGAACTAAGCGTCCGCTAGGAGAACAACACAAGAGATACCTGCAAAGCCAAAGGGGGGCTGGGGGAAGGGAAGAAAAAAAAAAACGATGGCGGCGGCACCAAGTGCTCAAGGGGGGAGGAAAAAAAAAAAAACCTAATAATCGTGCATAGAAATGTAGTATACTAAGAACTTAGGGCGGGGTGGAGAAGGAGGGGTCAAAGATTGAGAAGGATGGCGAACGGGAAAAAGGCAGAAAAGAATTGTGATTATGCCATCACGACAATATCAGCTGGACACCCTAAAGGGGGGGCACACGGGGATGTTGCCGGAAGAGAAAAAAAAAAAACAAAGATGAGGAATACAGACAAGGCTTGAAAGAGGCGGTTTGGGGAAGAGAACAAAGTAAGGGAAGCGGAAACAATATCATGCGGGAGAAAGAGAGGAACAAACTTCAGAAAGTAGATAAGCGGCCTTCTGAAGAGGAGATATTTGTTTCGGAGGGGCGTGTCGGCCTAAAGGAGGGGCAGAAAAAGATAAGCTTCAACCCCGTGTGGGGGAATCGCGAGGAATCTTACTCTTGAGGGCCGATCCCGGAAGGGGGGGAAATTTAGGTGACAAGAAAGAAGGAGACTAAAAGCATGGTAGGTCTCAACTCGTTTCTGGGACGCTATAAGGGTATACATTCGAGGACCACCGGGGGACGAATCCAAAAACCGGAAAATTCGAGAGGGAGGTGGTGGGGCTCGAACAAAAAATGGGGAGAAAAAGTGGGGTGACATTCCCTAGGAAGGGACAGAAATCTCAAGGACAGCCGGAATATTGGAAGGGGGGGGGTCACCATAACGGGGCTCTAATTCAGGCAAGAAAAAGGGGGGAGTTGGGGCGTGAGAATCCGTGTTGTAGAACGGAAGACGAAGGGAGGAGGGTCATCCTAATTCGTCCCTAGGAATAAAAAAAAGGGGGGAAGGTGAAAAAAGAGGGACAAAGGACGAAAGGACGAGGAGGGATTGCTGAGGCGAAAAGGCAGCGCTGGGGCAAGGGGGACCTACCAAGTAAAAATCCGCTCCTGGAGGGCAAAACCAAAAGAGGCGGGGAGGGGCGGATTGATTGGGCGGCGGTGAAAAAGAAAAAACAAACGAGGAGGGACAGGAAGTTACGAGGTTCGGGTGAGAGGCCGCCTTCAGGAGAGATTCCCTAGAAAGGGGGCTGGGGAACCAAGGGGATAAAGAGAGCATCAAAAAAGGGAAAGGGCGGAAGCGTACCATAGTAGAGGAAAAAAGAGGTACAGGGTGGATATTCGTCATAGTTCAAAGGGGGTTTATAGCTTGTGAGGCAGAAAAAGCGATTGCAAAACTGGTATTCCAGCGCGGCTTAAAGGAAGAGCAGCATGATTTGGGGACTGCAACTGAAGGGTCTTTTTGTAAACGGCGTACTGTTTGGGGCCAAAAAGAACATCTCGAAAAAAGGGGGGAAAAAGGGGACAGGTGGGGGAAGAGAAGAAGCTGAATCAGCTGAGCAAAGGGGGGCGGCAAAGGATCCTTCCCAGGTAAATGGGGGAGTTGGGAGGAAGAAAACTCAGAGCGTCGAATTAATTGTAAGAAAAAAAAAAAAAAAAACGTGCGGGGGGGCAGAACAGTTCAAAGAAAAGGGGGGTCAACAGCTCTTCTTCAATATTACCTCGGGACTTTGCGGATGGAACATCAACGCCAAGGCGTTGGACACTTGGGGAGGCGCCTTCACAGCTGGGAGAAATTCGACACAAAAAGGGGGGTCCGGGCAGCCAATAAGAGACAAAAGGCGAAGCGGGCCTCAAAAGAGCCCATGAGATGTGGAGAGGGTGTGTTGAAAGCGTCTGTTCTCGGGGACACGACGCCGGAGGGGGACCGTCGGGGCGGAGTCCTAGGGGGGTAAAGGCCCTTCGGAAAAGGTGTAGCCGCATCACAAAAGAAGAAAATCCAGGTGGAGAGGGCTGGGGCGAGACGGACATGAATGTATGGCAAGATCGACCTTAGTTAAAAGAGGACGATTCGTTCAAAACGGGGGGACAACGAGAAAAAAAAAAAAAAGAAAAAAATTCAGCTTGAAATTGTCGTAAAAAAACAGCCCTTTCCGCAAGGGAGGAAAAGGAATCTTGTGTAAAGTCTAAGAACAGAATAGGTATCAAGGGGGAAGGCAGCCATGGACAAACCCCCTTTATAAGCGTTCTGGGAACATGGAACCGACGATGGTGTACAAACTGGGGCTGGGGACAAACTAATCTCTGCTAAGAAGTGAAAATTGCATGCTTGAAAGGAGTGGATACTATGATTTCGCCAGGGTGCGATCACTAAAAACGGATAGTCAGACGTACGCAAAAAAACATAGCGAGGGGGAAAGGGTCAAGAGATATTGAGGTGAGTTTGTGCCAGTGGGGTGGGGCACAGATAGGGGAATGAGAATTTACTTGCTGAAAAGATGCATACATTGTTGGGCGGCGGGCAAGGAGGAGGCTCCTGCTGAAGAGGGGGGGAGGACTAGGGACCGCTCATTGTGGGCGGAACGGACCTCCAAGAAAAAAACGGGGGGGGGGTATTGGGGGCAGGGGGGAAGCCTGATAGTAGCGAATGGGGAAGTTTACTGAAAGCGGACCAGAAGAGGTGGCCTCGAGGGTCTTCACCAAGGTTCACGTCCTAGGTTCTCCCTAACCAAAGGGAGTTCACTGACTAAGGAACTCTGAACGAGTTAAGCAGGTAGAAGAGCGAACCTTATCTAAACAGTCAATTAGCTGACAAGGTTCTGTCAGAAGGTCCAAGGGAGGGAAAGTGTCGGGGTCGCTTTCTCCAAAAAAAGCCGGCGGAAGATCGGTGCGGACTGCAACTCTGTTCTTGCGATGCTCAGAAACGTTACGTCGGGGAAACGCAGTAAGGTGAATGCGGGGGGCCCCGACGAATTTCGACCGCCAGCTCGAAGTATAAGAGCCGTTCTTAGCTAGGAAGGGAAAGTATGCGCTCCCGCGAAAAACACCGACTAACAACATCATGAAATGAGGTCTTCGTGTAGAAAAAGGAAAGAGATGGACTTCCTGAAAAAAAACACGGCACTCCTCGGGGCGGGTGAAAAGGTGGATTGGGGTATACTCTCGGGGAAAGGAGGCTAATTTTTTGGGAAAGATAGAAGTTGTCAATCTGGAAAGCGAGGTCAAACTTAGCTGTTGTTCAAGGCAAAAAAACTGGAAAGAGCGCCCACTCCCATCCTGCAACGGGCGGTGGCTTGAGGGTTGATTTGAAAGCGGGGACAAAATCTCCTCTGACGGATTTGGGGTTGGTGGTTTGTGAACTGCAAGAGTGCCAGGGAGGGGATTGACTGGGTCTCGTCTGTCTCAGGGCCGGGTTCCTTCGCATCAGGGTTGAATTGACTGTGGAAAAAATATCTCGCACCACAAGCACCACACCTCGGGAAGTAAAGGGGAAAGCCGAAGTCTGATACCGAAAAGAAATATGTCTAAGAATAGAACCCAAACGGTGTCGAAAGGATTCAACACCCTACCGAGCCACATTATAATCAGGGTCATCGGGGAAAAAAACCCTTCCCCTCAGGGGGGTAGGGAGGGGGAGGGGACTCGACGGGTACTCTTTGCAAGGTAAAAGGGAATTTGTTCAGAAGATGGCATAGATGGACCAAGGACTGGCGAACTTTGTTTAAACACATCTGCACTACTTCTAATCACTTGGCAGCAAGCTTTGAAAATCCGCGCGGATGCTTAGTTGTCAATAAAAAAAATGGCATCCGCTATTTTTCACTGGTCATATGGGGATTTGTAATTATTCTTTGGGGGGGGGGCGAATTTAATACATCAGTGCTAAAAGAAGTGAAGGTAAGGCCCTTAGAATAGGCGGTGTGAGGGACGGGAAAAAAATCCATTCTAGAGTCCAATACTGACTGCTTCTCAACCGAGTAAGGCTGGAGAAGAGGGGTCAAGGGCTTTAAAAACTTGGTGAGGCCCTCTGAGACGTCGCTCCTAACGGAGGTCAAAAGTGAGGCAAAGGGTAGCAAAAGAATTTCGGGGAAAAAGTGCAGGGCTGTAGGATCGCTTCAAGCGGGGTCATTCGTTTCGCAGTAGGAATGGGTGTTGGGAAGCTAAACGGTTGGCGTTGGTTCTAATCAGGAGTTCTGCAAGCAATTAGCGGGAAATCAGTCAGAGACAAGACTAAAGAAATCCAACAAGGGGGGTAATCCCTTGTCAGAGGGAAGTAAAGGAAAATCTTAACCAACTCACCGAGGCGCGTTACTGAAACAGAAAAAGTCAAATATGGGGGGGGGAAAATTTATTGAAGAACGAGGGAGGGTGGAGAATGCCGAATAGATAATCATACCCTTCCAAAACTCATAAGCAAGACACAGAACGCAAGCTTGGCCCTAGAGAATCACTTTCAGGTGTAAACAGGTACTTAAGGCGTAAAGCGGGAGAGGGAAAAGACCTTGAGATCCGGGGGGGGGGGGGGGGTGAGCAGTAAGAGGGGGGAGAGGGTCGAAGCATGCTCGTTGAAACTGAGCACGATCTCGTCATCTTTAAAAAAAAAAGCAGATTCTGGACAATAAACTTAGACCAAGCGCAACGCGGGGAACACGGTGTTTGGGGGGGGGTGTGGGTGAGGAAAAAAACAAAGGATTTAACGTATATCCTGAAGGAAGAGTTGTACCGCAGGCAGGGAACAAATGCAGCAGGCTGGTGAAGAGCTCAAGACTCATTTAACCGATCAAAGGGAAGGTGAGCCCCTTGGTCAGGGGAAAAAGAGCCACACAAGTGTGCTTGCGAGGAAAACCGGGAGGCAAGTGTAAAAAGTAGTGGGAAGAAAACACAATGGGGGCCGTAGGGCCTTCGAAAGGAGAAAAAAAGGGGAAGAGAATCATTGAAAGAGATGAGGCACAAGGATAGTTCGACAAAAAAAACAAAGCACACAAGACGCGATAGGGGGAATCTGGTCGGACGAACCGAATTGCGTACCTGGGGGGGGGGGAGAGAAACAGAGGAGAGAAGATTGGAAGAATGAAGTGTCGAGGAACAAGGCAAGGGGTGGAAGTTATGCTGCCGGGTGGGGGGAAAAAGTGGGGCGCCGGCGCCACATGTAAGGAAAAGAAAAACGTCAATCAGGAGCGCGTCTTTCATTTGAAAGGAGACGAAACCCAAGGGCATCCCTGGGGCACCAGGAACCCCCAACGAACCCCAAGGGGAGTTTGAAATCTCTCCAAGAGAGACCTCAAGAGCCGTTAATTGGGGGAAGAATAAGGTCGAGAGTTCTAACCAGACGTGCGATCCAGAAGGGGAAAGAAAGAAGTGGGGGGAGAGTCGGAAGAGTTTGCAATAGAAGAAGCTCCTCACACCGAAATCGTTCGGGGAGGAAGACCGCATTCGTCACAGCGCCTAAACGCAATCAAGACGACGGATCCCGGAGAGGAACGGTCGCGTATTTAGACAAGAAGTTTGACGCGAGCCTCAGCGAAAGAATCCTCCCAAATCCTCGACGGAAGCACCTTGTAAGAAAAATTTCTAACTCAGAAAAAGGGAAGACTAAGGCGAATTACTAGACACGAGCAGAAGAGAAGAAAGGTTAAGGCGCAACCCGGGAGTCACCAAAGGGGAATTGATGAACGTTGAGAGAAAAAGGAAAAACGGTATTCGTCCCCACAGGGCTGTCAGGAACTGGAAAAACAAAACCTCCTGGCAGGGATGCCAAAAGAAAGGAGGCGAGAAAATAGGGAACTGCTTGCGGTGTGTCGAGCAAAAGAGGAGAAAAAAGGGGAAGAAGTGTGGAAAGTGGTTAGTAGCCATTTGAAGGAAGTCAATTTCTCTCATGGAAAAACTCGACCGTCAAGGGTTGGCCAAAAACACTAGAGAGCGAATAGAGAAAGGGAGAGCAATACAGTGGAGGTCTCTTTTTGAATAGAAGAAAACAAGAAAGAATGAATAACGAGCACCAACTACAGAAAGAGCAAAAAACAAACGGTATTCTTAAAGATGATGACGAAGCTACTCGAGATCTTTGTTTATGCGGTAGGAGTCGGCTGGCAGAAGAGAGGGTCCAGAAACTCCTATCCCAATTAAAATTCCTAAAGTCTCAGGACGGGTAGTCTGTATAAACATTCTTCACTTAGGGGAAAGGAAGAGACTTATTAAGGAAAGATGTCACGACACAAGCTTTCCCTTAACGTGGGCTAGTTGGAGAAAAAGGACAAGGAGAGAACGCGAGAAAAAAAAAACGGACCTCCTTCTTCGGGATGAAAGGTGTCTCGGGGAAACAAGGGGTTCCGAAGAGGGGGTTTGGTTTTCCCGAAAAAAAGAAACTAAAGCAAATGGACAGGAATCGGTTTTGGGCAAGGGCGCCAAAGTCATCAAACGGGTTCTGGGGACAAATATATAAGGGGGGGGTAGACGAACTGATCTTAACTCGACAGCTGTGAAAGGGTGCTCATCGTCCTTCGTACCTCTCGGGACTAGGGGGGGCTTGGAACCTGACCATTGAGAACGAGAAAAAGGGGGGGAGGGGGGGGCAGGAGCTTAGCGAAGGTGCAGGGGGGGGGGGGCGAGCAACTCTTAAGGTCTGTTCTAACTGGTCGGTGACATCATGGGACCAGCGGAAAGAGGCGTTCAATGATGACGTGGAGGTGCAGCCGAAGGTAGGAAAAAAGCCATAGGAAGTGGAGTGAGGTTGCGCTAGGTTTTACGGGAAAGGAGAAGGGCAACATAGTAAAAAATCTTTCCAAATGCTTAAGGGGAGAAACCCAGCGATTGTCTAGGTCAGGCGACTAAAGGGGTCTTCACGAACAAGCAGCTTTGAAGACTTCTGTATTGAGCGTTGGAGGGCGGGGAATCGAAGACGCTAAGGGGAATGGGGGAATCTGCTCAACGAGAAAAAAGAAAGGAAGTCTTAATGTCCTGAAGGATGGTGCGCGGGAACTGGTGTGGAAAAAAGAGACGCCGCACTTTCAAAAAAGGGACGGTGATCCGCCACTTCAATCGGGAGGAGAGAAGAGACGCTTAATCATTAGGTTTGATAGAAAGTAGAGGAGAGCTAGATGGGAAAATGTTCGAGGAGAGTTTGACTTACATGACAGCGGGGGGGAAGATCAGCAGGGAATTCAAAGAGCCCTCGATCCGGGGGAGCCTTTAGTGCAATGGAGGAACATTTCAAAAAAGGACGGTTTAAGAAGAAAAAACGGCTTAACAGAAGGAGGAAAGGGTCCTGAATTGGGACTGGTCCTTAATGATCACAAGGCGCTGCACTAGCCCATTCAGGGGTGAAATACAGCTTAGCATGCAAGGGATGGGTACAGTCTAAAAAAACTCTTAATTGCTCTGGTCCATCATTTGTCAGAAATGGTGAAGGGGAAATAAGAAAAGTTTGTGGGGGAATAGACACAGACAAAAAATCCAAAAAGGTGGCTAAAACAGGAGGTTGCGATGCTAGTGGGAACCCGGGCAAGGAAAACATGAAAGGTGAAAAGGGACGAAGAGGCAAAAATTTGTTCAAGAAGATGAAAAAGAGGAAAAGTGCTGAACGACCGACCTTTTTTGCATCCACTATAAATCATGCAGGCGCGGAGGTGCTACGATTGGAGGGAAGGAAAAGGACGAACCGGTTTCCGGAAAGCTCACTTTATTAAAGATTGAGAGAACACACTTGGTAAGGGGAAGAAAGGGAGGGACACTCCTCGGCTTTCCGTTTCCTCTCGTATGCGGGCCGGTCGGGTGAGGGGTCGAGGTTGAAGTGAAGGGAGATTGGGGCTGTAATGCCGGGAGGGGGAATTGGGATTTCTTTGCGCTCTTCTGGGATTCTCCGAAGAAAAAGAGAAACACGACGGCAGATCGCGAAAGACCGCTAGCGGGGCGATTGGGATCGATTAGAGAGGGTACTTGGACGGGGCCGTGTTTGTTAGGCAACGGATCAAGGAAAGTTCTTCACTAGAATTTTTGTCGGGATGGAGGGGTGCGAAGAACGGTTCGGGATGACCGGGACCGCTCATGAGGACCACGAGGAGAGAGGAAAGGGGCGGAGATGGGTCAGCGGAAAGAACGAATTCCGTTCGAAATCAGCCAGTTAGACGAATAAAAAGTAAGGAACTTTCCTAATCACGGGGGGAAGGAAAAGGGGGGAGTTTAACAGAGGGAACGGGGGGAAATTTCTAAAAAAGGAACAGTTGAACTTTCGGCTTCAGCAGAACACTAAAGTCTCTTGTTGAAAGTCACGGAGGGGAGTCCAAAAACTGATGGCATCCTTCCTCACCCACTAACGAGTTAGACGCCGAAAAAGATGGAGTCCTTAAGGGCAAGGAAGCCATACAAGAAGGAACCTATCCGGTTTCCCGACTCGCGTTCACCAGCCCAATACTCCTTGAGTTTAAAGGAAGAGAATTATATTGCGCAGAATCCCAAGAAAAAGGCAAAAGAATTTAGATGGATCGGACACGGCAGTCGTGGGACGGGACAAAGTACCTGTCCGGCAAAGAGCGCTTTGAAAAGGGCGATGGGGACACGTCGGTCGACTCCAACATGGTGTTCAGAGAGAGGAATCATGAAGGGGGGGGACAATCGGGGACAGGAAAGGGCGTAGACCACTGGGGTTGTGAAAGGTCAAAGAACAAAGGATGGGCATTATTCCGGACGCAGGCCCCGGGGTGGTGGAAGGGGTTGAAATTTTCCGAAATAATAACTCGCGGTTGGTGAACGCTCAAGAAAAACTGGAGGGAGGAGGGTGGAGAGTTACGCTTCGTCCTGGTTATGGAAGGATCTCTCAACACAAAAGTGGGGAGTTGATAGAGTATGAAAATCAAAGACCTAGGTGACGAAGGTCCTTCCAGCAGAAGAATATCCCATTTGCGGAAGGCTCTGGAAACCCACCAAAAAGCTATATCTTTTTCGCGGAAAGAAAGAAGTGCCACCGAAGGTGGAGGGAGGGGACTGGTTATTACTATTTACAAGCCGTGGGATAGTACTGGGAGCAACATTTTAGTGGGAACTCGTCGCGCTTCGGTGAAAAATTGGAGGGAAGGGGAATAAAAACACATCTGGCGTGCTTCAGACGATATTAGCGCAGCGAAATTTTCCAGCCGATCAGAGTGAATCGGGGGCCATCCAGATGGAAGGAGGGGACGCAGCAAAAAAAAATATGAGGTTTGGTCAAAAGATAACGGTACTATTGGGTGGGTGACACAGATGTCCATTTATGTTGAAAGTGGAGTGTGGTTTGCGACCAACAGTGACGGGGAAAAACGCGATGTCTTAGGAGTCAACTGGGGTCCCCCAGTCTTCTACGGCACTCAAAGGCCACGTCTGTCGTCTCTGAGAAGAAGGAAGGTTCGGGTGACCTCGGGTGAGAAGGAGAAAGAAAGGATGGGAAAACAGTGCAGGGTTCCGGGTTCAGACATTCAAACGCCGGGTCAACACGTTCTGGGCAGAACCTTCGCGGTGCTCAGAGGAAGGACGGGGGAAGAGAAAGTCCAGGATTAATGTTGGGGGGGTGGGAACAAAGAAGGTAAGGGAGGAAACGGGGCCATTTTCCCCAGAAGCGGCAGCAATGAGCGGGGGTAAAATCCTTCAAAAGAGAAAAGTCCGAAAGACCAGAAAAAAAGGATGCATCAGTGTCAGAAAAGTGGTAATTATTCCTGCATAGGACCAAAACGGGACAACCTTCAGGAAGATCGCGTTTTTCGGAACCAGCCAATAGCCGAGAATTTATTGAAGCTTTATTTGAAGGAGAAGGGTTGATGAAGGTCGGCGAAAGAACTCTCAGATGGACAGCGCCAGAGCATCGCGGAAAGGGGGACATCAGAGCGGCAAAAGCATTCCACCCTCTTTCCCAAATCGGTATGGTCACCAGGACGGTTATACCAGAAGAGGGAAAATGAGAGGGGCGAGCGGCGCATATGCGAAGGAGGGTTAGGAGGGAGGGGAAAAGGAAAGAAGCGGATAAGTTAAAGCTCTGAAAAAGCTTTTCCCTCAAGGCTATGAATTGCTAAACGTAAGCGCAAACCAGAAGTTTTGGGGGATCTTGGGACTTAGAAACACAAAGGGGGCGTAGCGAAGGGAAATTTTATGACAAGGCCCAGGGGGGAAAAAAGAAGCAAATGGAAAAAAAAAAAAGCAGAGGGAAAAAAAAGTACAGGCGCGGGGTTTGTGACCTGACGACTACCCGAAACTGTAACGCGAAAATGAACACGAAGTTCTCTGGGGAAGGCCATACTGTAGAATTAGCAGAGCAGCACACCAATGGTCGGAAGAGAAAGAAGAAGGGAAGGGGAAAAAGTTTCGTTGGGGAAATGTAAAAAACATGGTGCCGTATGGGGCAGGAGAGACTCTCCGGGGTTTGGATGACTCAATTCACTCTAGGGAGGGGCACGTAAACAAGGAACGACGCGATCGATATTTGGCGGGGAGGAACACCAAATTGAGCAATGGGGGGGGAAAGGGCGGGCTGCTCAGGATAGCAATGGGCGAAAAGACAAAAGGCAAATGGGTGTAAATTTCCTTCCGTCTTGTTTACGAAAAGGGTGGCCGCTCCAAAGAAGTAAAAGGGGGGTCGGGGGCCAACAAGACAAAGGAATGGGGCGGTGACAGATGGGGCAGCGAGACTACCAACTCTATCGTCTGAGGTCAGGAGCCTCATGTATCATATGAAAACTGAGGAAGGGAAGAAAAAAAGGGGGGCTCAAGAGACATCTTGAGGATAAAGAAGCAGGCGGGACCGGAGACTATGGGGGGACTGGCCTCAATATAAACCTCTCTCAATCGGAAAATACTATAAAAAGTGTGCCAAAGCAACTGCAAGAAAACGGCAAAGAGAGCGAGGAAGATGAGGGAGGAAAAAGGAACGAAAATTGAAAAAGGAAGGAATGGTGGGTTCGGTCAAAATAAGCGCTCAACGCAGCCTCATCTCTTGTCTCCTCTGCCCTTGTCCCTACCTGAAACCGCCGTCTAAGCTGGGAAAAGGACGAAGGGTAGGAACTAATCGTCGAGACGTCAAGAAGGTTCGACTAAAAAGATGGGAACGTTCATTCGGGACCGTTGGGCGCGTACAGACAAAGTATTGTCAAACCCGGAGCTGGTTTCTGGGGACAAATAAACAAAGGCGATGAGAAAGAGGCAAAAAAATATGATCGTTCAAACTGAGGCGAAGAGGGGGGGGGTATATCATGTGCTATTGGAAAATTATAGCACAAGTCAGAACTACTTGTTTTCTAGCCTCTGCAGTGAAAAAAAGACAAAATATAAAAAGAATGGAAAGCCGGTGGTGAGAAGAGAAAGTGAGACTTAATCGCGAATTCGCATGAAAGAAAAAAGGGGGTACTGAACGCAGTTGTGACCCATAAAACAGAAGCCGCCACAGAAAGGATCAGGAGGATTCTCATCCGCTTACATCTCTCAGACAACCACAGGAGGGATCGAGCTGGCTGAACAAGGTCTGATCTTTGGAGGGGAGGAGGGATGAGGGTGGGGCGAAGAGGGTCTACGACGCGAAAAAAAAAAACTTTATGTAAGCTAATTCGCGTAAGCTGACAGCACTGCGTGAGCGACGACCATCAAACGCGTTTTACACATTGAGTTTGGGGGAACAAGCTTCGCGACATTGACTGAAAGCAGAGCGAAAAAGTCGTCCGTAATTTTTCTAAATAAAGTGGAGCCAAATGTCTCGAAGGGTATGTAGGGGGGGCTCGGAAAACCGGCCATCATTCTTCAGAGATGCTCAAACTACAGTCGGGGCATAAGGCAAGGTGGGGGGGGACGAAAAAGCTTCCGAAAAAACCGTGGCAGAAGAAAGAGGTTGGTGGGGGCCGTTCCAACGGAGCTGGATACAAAACTGGGAGGGGGCAGGAGATATAGTGTGGGGGCGTCGAGAACAGAAGGGTAGAGAGAAGCGGTCGTGGTAAATCTGTACTGCGGGCCCGGGCAATCTAATCGGTATTAAGGGGGAACAAGCGGGTAGGAAGTGAAATACGGAGGTATTTGGTCATTGAGGCGAGGAGTCAGTCTCTTGGACTGTCCCCCAACAGGTTTCATAGGGAAATCAGGAGAAGCCTCCGGTCTTGATTATGCCGAAAGGAGAGACGCGGTCGCTTGAAGGGACGGGGAGGGGGAAAGAACAAATGTCTTCCAGCCGCGTAGGCAGCCAGCTTCCGTTGGTTGTGTGAGGAGAAGGGGTAAGGAATAGTAAAAGCTGGAACTGCATGAAAAAAAGAAAGAGCAAAGGGGGGGGTTAATCAGAGTAGACCATTCTTCAGGGGGGGGGGGGGGGGGGTGGGGGGGGGGGGGGGGGGGGGGGGAGCCTCCAGAGAGGAGGAACGGAAGGGGCTCATGGCGCGCTAACCGAAAGATTCTCTCTTCGGGGGGGAGTCTCTCCTGAAGTGGAAAAGCTTGTTTGGAGTAATAAGTAGGTTGGCGGAAAGACCGTTTGTGGACAAAAAGACAAAAAACTTTCCACCAGGGCAGGGGGCCGCCAAAAACATCATCACGAAGGGGAAGAGGAGGAGACAGCGGGGAGCGACATTCCAAGTAACATGAAGGTGGAGGAGAACGAGACCGACGAGGTACGTGAAAAGTGGGGGTGTAGGGGCAAGGAAATGCGTGTCATCATCGGAGGAGGCAAGTTACTCTTTGGGAGAATTGACGCAGCAACTCCGCGACACTGGTTAGACATTTCAAAGGACACGGGGGAAAGAGAGGGGAAAGCTGCTTGAATTCCCGAAAACAGGGGGTAAATAACCAAATAACAAGCGTCTAATCGGGGGACTTCAAACGATACCCAGAGATTGGTGGCGGTAAGGCGCTGGTCTCGGATGCAAAACCAGGGGAGGGAGCGGGTCGAATGCCCTGAGGGGGCCTAACAATGGAAAGGGAAAGGGAGAACTACTGGCTGATATCACCCAAGATCAAATCAACCGTTGCGGGTGCAGGGGGGGGGGGGCAAGGGAAAAACCGGGGAAAAAGACCCTGAGGGAAGCGAAGGAGACGGGGGGAGAAGGGTAAAGTTCGGTAGGGAAAAGCGAACCTCAATTGACTTGCGCGACTAAAAAGTTGGAAATTGTAACCGTTGGGAGGGGGGTATTGATCTCAACGCTGGGGGAAAAAAGAAAAAAAGGATCGATTGGTACGGTTCACAGAGCGTCTGTAGGGAAATTTCGCTGGAGAATGAAAGATGGTATTTGTTGGGCGCTTGTAAGCCGCATAAGATCCGCCGAATTCATAACCCAGAGAAACCTCTTATTATGCTAGTCGCAAAACGGCGGAGATTGCTGGGAATGGATAGGGGTAAACTCAGATGTGGCGGTGAAAGGGGTTTCCAGTGTTGGTCAATTCCCGCTCGAGAATTGCACAAAGGTGCCCTCCGTGGGGGAGGAGGCCGAGTAGCGGGGGATACATGCTCCTAGTCGTGATGAAGTTATAGGGTGAATGGCTCATTCGAAAGGGAAAACGGAGAGACACGAAAAGCCGTTTCGAAACGGGAAAGCCTCCGTATCAGACACCCCCAGTGAAAAGGCGTGAAAACGACAACGCTTGGAAAGAGGGTCAAGATTCACCCGGTCAAAGGAAGCCAGGTCGTGCAAACAGTCAACCATGAAGGAACGGGTCGGTTTGCTTGCCAAGGCGGAGAAAGCGAAAGTCAACTCAGAAACTCTTTATGGGACGCCGGACGACGAAGGAGGGGAAAGTGGGGGGAAAACTAAGCACACTTGAAACAGAGAAATTGCGGTTGGACGCCCCGCTAATATGCGGGGCTTCGGGCATCATAGATGAGTATGCCTAAAACGCCAAAAGAGAAGAAGCACCCTAAATGGTCTGGAAATCGAGCAGACGGGGGGAAGAGGGAGGCCCCGACACTCGGGAAAGCACGCGGAGAGGTCAATTGGAGCAATGTTCGAGTATCGGTGAACAGATGTTGGGGGGGGAAAAGAGCAGAATCTCACAAAATCGGGCCAGCAGGTACCGCCTGTTTTGAACATTGCATACACGGGAGTAAGTGACAACATGGAGGACCCAAAATCCATGGGAGAAAACTGCGTTGGATTTGAGGGGAACGTCGTGGGGGGGTCCCTCTCTTCTTTGTGGGGGTTTTTCGGGCAATCTGCGGAGTCCCATCGACTACAATTACTTGGAGTAATGATACCTTACGTAAAGGAGTAGTGGAAGGATAAAGAGAAGAAAGACAGCCCATATGGTATGGAGGGATAGTAGCCCTCACTACCATCGCTTTCGCTCGCTTGATAACCTATAAAAGTCGAAGGGCCAGTTGTCTAGGCGGGGGCAAAAAAAAAACACTACGCGATGAGTCGTGGGAAGAGGCAGAAAACTTCCACCTCCGTGGCAGGATTGGCGTTGGATGGAATAAGTCACCGTTCTCGTCAGGAGTGAAGTGGGTTGAACATCCGCTTTGAAAGAAGTGGGGGACTCTGTGTAACCAAGCGACGGCACAAATTTCTCCCATAGAAATTTGCCAGATTCTTCAAGTCGTAACAGAAAGGTGGAAGGGGAGGGATCCTCGGGATGTAAAAATGCGAAGGGGGAATGGGTTGTATCTGGTGGGGGCGTGCGGAGAATTAGCGTATGATGAAGGTAGAACCACAGTCGGGTACTGGGGAGGGCCCGGCATTGGACATTCGGCGGGCTTACAAGCGGGGATAACTTGCAGAAAATAGGGTCGCGTCTCGAGTGGAAGAAAGGAGGGACTGGAGGTCAAACGACAAAAGGCCGAAAAAGGAAGCGGAAGGGGGGGGCGGCCGATGAGACCTTCTGAAGTTGACCACGTTAATTGTCTCTGTGAAAAGAGAAACGTTGGAGGTTTGATCGCAAAAATGAAGAGGGGTGGGTGCCACTTATTGCAGAAGTTATCATCCTCTTCACAAAAGAGACGTAAATCAAAATAGAAGGCCTATTAAACTAAAACCCGCGCCAACAAAGGGAGGCGCCGGGTGAGCAAGACAAAGAAGAAAAGAGAAAGGAAAAAAAATAAATCACCGAAAATGTCGAGTTTAGAGAGGAATCAGCAAGGCTCTGTGAAGTTTAATTTCGCGAATCATCCTTCTTTTGGTAAGATCTCAAAGACAGCGAGCGAATAATAAAGGAAGTAGAAAGAAGAAGGGAGGGAACTCAGGGAGAGAAAAGGGTCAGGAAAAAAGTCTGAATAAAGGCGTTGACGGAGACGAAAGCGGTACACAAGGACAAGTCTATCCTTGCTCATTGCGGTCAAAGGGATGTTCGCCTTTGAAGAAAGGAGAAGAGGAAATCGCTAAATTAGCACTTCGAAGGAAGTTCAAGATCGCAAATTTTTTTGAGGACACCGGTCAACGAGCCACGCTCCCGCTTCTCAAGGGGGGGATTGATGTGACGGAACACACCATTTGATAGAAAGGAAAGGAGGGGGGTGATGGAACTCAGGCAATGGGGAAAAAGGCAAGTCCAGCGTTTTGTGAGAATCCACTCTTATCTGAAAGAATGGCTCGGGAAGGGACGATTTCGACGAAATTGGAGAGAGGGAGAAAAGGACACAAAAAAGGTTTGTCAGAAGACAGGGAAGGCGCTGAAAAAAGGAGTTTCATTAGTGCAGTATGTTAGCAGAAAGAAGTGTCGAGGGAGGATGGGAAGGAAGAGAGGAGGCAGGGAATTATTGTCAGAAAAAGGGAGGAAAGGTAAAGAAAAATCAGGGGAAAATCCAGAAAAAGCATTGCATTACATGGGGACTTCCTCTAAAACGAAGACTGAAAGAGAGCCGATTGGGAAAGGGAAGAGGACGTCTTTGGGGGAACCAGGGGAGGGACGAAGCGAAAAAAGTTGATGAATCCAACAAGCCGTCTTCATATGAGCGATAGGACACGAGCGATCTGGGCGCCCAAGAGAAGAAAGAAAGAAAGAGCAGAGTATATCGTGAAGAAAGGGGAGGGAGAGGAGAACCATACGGCGATAAAACTCAAGGACATAACTTCAAAAAAGTGTTGGGCAATACTATGGCCTAAATCTTACACAAAGCAATTGATCTCAAGGCGGAAAAAGCGGACTGAAAAGAAAAAAAGCCAAAGATCCGACGTCGAAGGAGAGGAAAGAACGAGGGGACTCTGGTTCCGAATAGGGCTTCTCTGGGACCTCACTATCCTCAAAGTCAGCCAGACCTTACGTCTGTCAGAGGACGTTTAAAATTAAAACAAAGAAATGAGGAAGGAAAGTCCTGAAACTAGACAAAGAAGAGGAGAAAAGGGAAGACTCCGTAAAACGACCACCTCACAAGCCAAAGAAGGGTTGGGCGGGAGGAAAGTTTGCTCTAATTCCAAAAGATGGCTGCGCCCCACGGGAGCGGTGGTCGAGGGAAACAAAACACGGGGAAGGAGGGAAAAAAGAAAATGATGTCGGAACAATAATATACGCAAGAAAGAGGAAGGGGGAGGGAGACGGTGGAAAGGAGGGAAACTAATTTTATAAAAGTAGAGCAAGGAAAGGAACGATGTTAGGAATCTTACTGGGGGGTACATTCATAGCTTAGAGCACTGGACAAACAATTGCAAGTCGACGTTTTCGCCGCTACACGGAGAAGAGAAAGAGCGAATTCGCAGAAAAGACCCCGGGGTCTGTAGTGGCGGGGGTTCGGGATCGAGACCAAAATAAGAAGAAATGCCTCCAAAATACATAAGCCTAGGTAAAGATA
>Ga0179593_1438363_pt1 | contig 19286 bp, 15 predicted proteins | sample CZODoug2_1_08_16_FD_185931 | JGI IMG/M metagenome (GOLD analysis project Ga0179593, IMG submission 185931) | Vadose zone soil fungal communities from Angelo Coast Range Reserve, California, USA - CZODoug2_1_08_16fungal (PacBio error correction) | ecosystem: Environmental > Terrestrial > Soil >...
TTATCACAAGGCCTAAAGGCTCAGTGGGGACCTGGGTCACGATTGGGAACACAAATGATCAACGTACTAGATGTATTTGAGCTCCTAACCCTGCTTCGGTAGTGCATGTGAGTTGGTTGGGTGGGCGATCCAGTAGAACCATAAATACAGCTTGTAGCAGCTACTCTATTGTCATCTTGAGAAAAAAAGAGGAGGATAGGAAGTTTAAGGAATATCCATGCTTCCAAGATCGAGGATATAAACATACTCAAAAAAAAGGAAGGAAACTGTAAGCATTGGACAAGGGAAGCTTAAAATTTCATTGAGCTGCTCTTGAACTTTCCAAACAAGGGGGAAAGAAAGACAATGGTCAATACTAAAAAGGGGGGGGGGGAAAACGGGAGAGACATTGGCATAGGGCAGTCTTATAGGTTAAGGGGGGAAGAGTTTACGCAGTGAGGATCAAAGAAGACAAGATAGTATCAAGCTTTGCAAAGAGGGGGGGGTTGTTTGTAATGGAAAAAGGGGGTTGGAAGGTGAAGAAACAACCCGATTGCCGATTACTAACAGAAAATGGAAAAGCGAGACTTAGCGTAGTTCTTCGTGATCATGACTGCAATCTTCGCGAGTTCATGCCATTAACTTAAAGGCAATTTTATCCCCAAAAGGGGGACTTGCAATCCTAGGGGGGAAAGCGGAAGCAGGACTCCGAGGATCCATACAAACCATGGTGAGAAAGGAAGAGAGCAGAAAGAATTATCCAAATGTCAACTTTCATCGAGAAGGGGGGGCAACGCAGCTGCCAACAGATATCCTTATTAAAAGGAGGAAAGTGCTCTATAGCGAAAATGGCTGGTCTACAAGAAAATGATGTTAAACAGACCCGCAAACCGAAAAAACGGTCGATCCGTACGACTGGCCGCTCTGAATATCAGGGGGGCCATGGGAAATTCAATTTATCGTTAAGGGGAAAGAAAGAAAGGGGGGGCGGGGACGTTTTGTCGTCAACTGGGGAAGCGCATGGGGAATTAAAAAACGTTAGCGGATGGGGGGGTAATCCTAGAAAAGAGAAGGATTTCAATGGTTGCCGGTTCCTGCTGCGGGACTCGCATAAGCAAGGGGGAAAAGGAAGGGTCCGTATTCTGAGGGGGGGAAGTACATAAAAAATTAATTAACAGATAGGATCCAGGCAAAAGGGTCAAAAAAAAATCCTTGTAACTCACAGAAGGGAGGCTGGGAAAAAGAGTTAATTAGGATCGAGTGGCCATCCTCGTATCATCCCTCATGGAAAGGTTGACGGATGTTTTAGGTTCGGTGGAAGAGGAGGTCACCAACCTAGTTGTTGCTGTTTAGCGAAAGGAAAAAAGGAATAAAATGATGCCTGCAGATAAAGAGAGAGAAAGGGGGGATGGCACTCTTGGCTGAGTAAGCGAGCAACATTGCAGAGCTCAGGTGAAAAAAAGCAAACAGCGATCTACAAAATCAAATTTATTGGGGCGGGAAGACTTGGCATTTAGCGGGGGGAAAAAAAGCTGGGGGGCGAATGACCAAAAAAAGAACGAACTCGCATAAAAGGCGCGTCGGCAAAGTCACGCTAACTAGCAGAACAAACAAAAAAAAGGTCTCATACGAAGGGGGAGATGACAGGGGGGCCGTTCGGTTGGAAAGGAAGAGCGAACTCCTGCTCTGCTTGATCGGGGGACCCTTTCAGCATTATTCAAAAGGAGAAGTGGGAGAAACGTCCACCCATAGAGGATGCTCATCGGGGGGCGTGGGAAGACGGTTACGCGACGGGGCTGATTAACCGAAGACGGTTGTGGGGGGGGATGAGAAAGAAAAAAAAGGCGAATAGAGACCAATCTACGGCGTTCGCATCCATTAAAAGAGGGGGAGCGGAACAGAATTCTCCTGTCAGATTGGGGAAGAAACGAGGAAGAGGGGGGAGGTTTCCGTTCGGATGGGGGCGGTACATCGTGAAAAAGTCACACCATAAAACTTCTCCAAGGTGAAGAAACTCTCTTAGTGTATGCAATTCCAAAGAGGAAAAGGCTGGAATTTTCCAGGTGGAAAAAGGGGAGTTGTGCCTGAGGAACCAAAAAAGGGTGCCGAGCCTGGGGAAATTCCACGTGGGGGGCGGTACGTTCTGTTGCCAACAAAGAAAAGAACATACCTAGGTGGACATAAAACTGCGCGACCGGGAGCGATGAAAGGGGCCGAAAGTTTTATACCTTAAAGAGACTTGAAAAAGAAATAGTAGTCCTACTTGCCGTGTCAGTCTACTGGAAATAGAAGGAGAGACGGCACGCTTGACCACAACGGAAAGGAGGAGGTCATGAAACTTCTACATCGCGAAGATAGAGCCAAACAGGAAAAATCTTTAAAACGAGGGTTTGAAAAACCAAACGACTCGTCAAATCTAAAAAGATCGCGCGTATGGGGACAGGGGGATCGGGCTGGGTGGGAAGGACCAAGGCCTTTACGAAGAAAAAAACCACACCCACACACCCCTCTTTGTGGTAGGGGGGACAACAGTAGTTCTTTTCAAACCCGAAAAAAAGAAGAAGGAGAGGAGATGGACAAGAAAAAGGAGAGAGAACAGCTAGGGAAAAGAAAAGGGGAAAAGCGGCGCAACGCCTATTTTGTGGTCCTCGGACGAACGGGGGATCAATAACAGAAGTATATTGGGGGGCAGAAGAGGTGGGAAGGACAAGGGTTCTCTTCATGGACAAAGAACAATTCTGTGAAGAAAGGAAATAAAAAAGAGACTGAAACCACGCGAAAACCGACTTAATGAAGGGGGAGAGCAGCATGTTCTTAGCTACAGCAACGTGAGGGGGAAAAATGGTAATTTTAAGTGATGGGGGGAAAAAAATGTGTTCTAGGGCTGAAGAACCTCAGAAGGGAAACATCAGTGAACTAAGGGGACATCCTTTCCAGTGGGGATGCTGAGAAGTAAAAATCTTCCCTACTGGGGGTAAGGACGGATGGTGCCAAGTTCGAAGGAGGAAAAAAGAAGAGAAAAAGAGGTCGGGGAGTGGGGACATAAAAGAAAAAAAAGGAGGACGTAGACCCGGTCCCTTCAAATACGTTCACACGTAGGGGCGCATGGAGTTGGCGCTGAAAATAGCCAGAAGACAGGGTATCGGTCACTAACCATTGTAAACTTTCATTCACTAGCGAGGAGGAGAACGGAAATTCCTGATTCGACCCACCCTCTAAGGGTGAGAGCACACAACAGGAGTATATTAAAAAGGGAAGGGGGGGAAAGGAATAGAATTTTCGTGGGTCAAAGCCATCGAGAAATTGAAGGATGGGAAAGGGAAAAAAAGGTGGGGGATCTACACCAGGACTTAACGAGGAGAGAGTCCAAAGGAAAGACCGTGAAACTTTTTGAAGATGGGTAATAACAAGGGTGTCAGAAAGACATGGTGGAAGCCACAGAACCGTAAGTCTGCTTCGTGCCTCGACCGTGAAAAAGAAGTCTGAAAAGTCGGGGAAGCTGTTGTGCAATGCATAATCATAAGGAAATGTCTCCGCAGTCAGTGTGATAGGAGCGAGGGGGGTAGGTCAGCACGCTGGCCCCTGTGTTGTGTGTCAGCCCGTGGGGACCAATTCCAGGGAAAACAGACTTGGTACTGTAGCTACCCAGGAGGGAGCCTGATGTTTGACGAATTCCGTGAGGAGGGGTTCAGGCTGCAGTTGCGGAGAAAAAAGAAGGGTTAGAGTTTCATCCGCGCCTGGTACCGAAAAAGAGAGAGTCCCCATCTTCCTGAGGTCACCCGCTTTGCGAAAAGTCGAAAGGATAACATAAATATGGCGTGGTGCGCAGGGACCGATGAGGTCTTGGCGAGATGGTTCAGTCGAAAGTCGGGAGGAAAGAAACACCTCGCGTTGTTGCTGGTTGGAAAAGACCAGTGGGGGGAAAGGTCGACCACCCACGAAAAAAAGAGGGAGGAAGTCTGCAAATTCTGGTTGTCCCATAGCAAGGAAAGGCAGACTCTCCCGCGAAAAAGAGAGGGGCTCAGTATATCTGGGGTAAAGAGGATTTGTTCCACACTGAAAAGAGTAGAAGGGTGTTTTTCTTCGGAGGAGAAGGTTAGAATTTGGGGGGTTAGAACCGCTCTCAGGTTGGGATCAGAGTTCCGTAGAGCAGTGGAACAGTTTTCGGAGGCCGCCAGTACTTCTGTAGAAAAGAGGGCGGTGGGCCATCTCTGTTCCATGTTGAAGAAGAAACAGGGGGTTTGGCCATTTTAGCAAAAACAAGTTTCTCACAGAAAGCGGGGTGAGGGAAACCGGGTTGGTCCACGAACAAAAAGCACGGGGGAAGTGAACAGGTCTCCTGTTTGCTGGCGAAGGGGGCCACCTCGGAATCAGGGAAAAGTCAGGGAAGAGTTGAGGTCCTTTCTCAAACCACTACCGATGGAGAAAACAAGGGCGCCTCTTATGGTTTAGAAGGGGGGGGAGCAGCGTGAACCGACAAGAGAAGGGAACGTCGCCCAAGAAGCAATTGAAGGGGGAAGAACATAGAAATCCTCCTGACTTCTCCTCGGGTAACTTCTGAAGGAATGGCTGGAAGGAGCAAGATCCTTCGATGGTCATCTCTTCTCCTTTAGAAAAAGAGAGTCAATATAACAGTACTTCTTTATCCACCAGCGAGGGAAACTGAGGAAGGGAACTACCAGAGGAAGGAAGAAGGAGTAACTGGATCATCCGTTCCAATGTCTTTAAAGCCGGTTAAGGGAGAACGCTCCAGAATATCCCAAAGGCAAGGACCAGGGGGAAAGGGGGGAAAACAAAGCAACGCATCATTCATTGCAAATGAAGGCAAAAAAAGGGGGGGTTAGGATCGTTCTCAGGGGGGCGCCGGCGCACGGGTGCGAGTGGTCGGGGGGGGGGGGGGAGGAATGCGCCAACAAACAGTAAGGGACGCCACCATAATTGCCCCTAAATAAAAGAAAAGCAGATTTTCGACTCGCTGCGCGGAAAAACTGCTATCTAAAGGTCGCGCGGCAAATGGAAAAAAGACAAGAGGCAATCCGTCCAGAAGGCATCTCTCGGGGGATCGGCAGGAATCCAAGGTGGTTCGCCCGCTTGAAGGGCAAAAAACAATCCCAGACAAGGGGGCGATATTAAATAAAAACAGAAAAGCATCCAGACAAAGGAGGGAAGGAATGAGAAGATGATTGACCTATATCCATTTAACCAGCGGGGACACCAAGAGAACTATCCCATGTTAAAGGAGTGAGTCCGCGCAAATAGAAATAGTGTACGAAATCGGTTCTTGGATGTCTCAAAGAAAAGGGACACCATTCCGACCCGAAGAGAACGAGAAGAAAATAGAATCATTGAAAAAAAAAAATTGGGGGGAAAGAGAGGAAGTGCGAGTATTCAAAACCAAGAGAAACGGAAGAAGGCCGCCAATGCGCTTGACAAGGTTGCCGCAAAGAGAAAAAAAATGGGGTAGGAATAGAAAAGTGGGGACGTTGACTGTAAGGGAAAGAACGGATCTGATCTCGCGAAAGTACAGTCAGTACTACATGGGCCCTTTAGAAGGGCTGGGCATTGGACCCTCAATGGAAGAAGGGAGCACAAGTCGAGAAGTCATAGCAATCTTTTCATACTAATAGGTAGTTGTAAAGCTTCCTCTCACAATAGGGGAGGGAGGCAACCAGGAGAAGATGGAATTAGGGACTGGGGGAAAGATCACATTGGAACGGGGGGAGCGTGTGTACGCTTAGGACCGGCTGTAGAGAAAACTGCTTAATTGTGGGCAATGAAAGAGAGTGGGACGGTGGAGAAAGTATAGGGAAATGAATGGGCGGGGAAAATCAAGATATACCACTCATGATCATCAGCATGAGAAACATCTAATGTCTCAGTGGAAAAAAAAAGGGCTGGCGTCACTCGGTTAAGAGCAAGTTCCAAGAAGGGACAGGGGTGCCTTCAACCGCACAATAAGTTAAAAAACAAAAGAAGGCGCTGATCTTTGCAGAGTTAGAAGGGGGAGCTAGGGGAAAACACGATTACAATCGACAGAAGCAGCGCCACGAGAAAAAGCCAACCTAGGCGCGACTGAAATGTAAAGATAGTTATTAGTTCCATGATCGGCGGGCTGGGGGAATAAGATAGGACCACCCCTGGTGTAAAAGGCATGAGACGATAATGAATAAGGATAAAGTCTTACCTTGAACAGATCAAAGGCAGTTTAATAGGAAATGGGTATAAGACTCAAAAAGAGGGGGGGGGCTGGTGATCCTCATCCATCAACTTCCAGTAAGCAGGGGGGGAGACTTAGGTGGAAATAAGTAGCTGAAGGGCATTTCCAAGGGGCAATGACGGATCGTCTACATAGAAAAGGAAAAGCCAGCATCAGTTTTTTTGGGAAGAGCTCAATATCATGGGATTGGTCGATGAGGGGATTCAAACATATGAACGCTACTTCGGGAAAAGGAGAAACCTAGGCACGGTGGGGAGCCGATCTAGATCTACGAACAAACTTATTATATGCAAGAGAATGGAGAAAAAAGTCGATCGGTATAACCGTGGGAAGGGGGGGTCTAATGTACAGAGAACCGGGGAGGGGGGGGGCAAAGGAAAGAGCACCTTCTCACTTACCTAGGTGCTGTGAAGCTCGAATCAGCACCCGATGAGGGGGAGTGAAGGTGGGATTTAAGGGGTGATACATTCATGGCCCTAATCAAATGATTTTAGCATCTACGACGAAGTTGAAATAGTAGGAAAAACGGGGTTACGGGAGCGTTGATGAGGATAGACAGCCACGCTCTATTCTATAAAGATAGGGAAAATGGCCTGGTAAAGCAAGGGGAAGAGGGTAGATTGCTTCAGAGCGCCTTCTCGGGGAACAAAGGGGGTTCAGTAATAGACTACGCTGGTACAAAGAAAGCATCTTTGAACATTCGAAGGGCCTCAGGTGAATATAGGGGGAGGAATGGATAGGGGTTATATTTTTCATCGTGGGCGGGAGGAAGCAGTCAGCTAGCTTCTCAAGCTTGACCGGAGGAGTGGGTGAAAGTAAAATTTCATGGGAATTCTCCGCACCGGAGTGAACAAGAAAGTAACTATATCTTGAATAAGCTGAAAGACTTAGCGAGAAATGATGTCTTTAGAGTAAGTGAAAATTCGATGGGGAAGAAATATTTCATAGATCCTTTAGAGGCACTTGGAAAGGGAGGCAATTCCGAAGTGTCCCGAAGAACTCCTCGAAAAGACGGGGGGAAAAAAAGGTTCCACTTAGAAACCGAAACAGGAAAACGGAGAGAAAGGGAGGTCATCTAGTATCTTTCAAAACATGACAAAAGAAGATAAGGATGTAAATATTAATGATGGAGAGAAACGGCTTCTGTTACTCAAGTAGGGTGAAAGTAACCCCATAAAATAGCGGCCAAAAGGTATCGTACGAAGGGGACAGAGGATGCAGGATATTATTGAACATTGGAAAATGGGAGAGCGTTAACAGTCATCCCTGCAGAAGAAGGATGGGGAATCGCGTTTCTTTAAAACTTCCGCAAGGGTGAGGAATCCGTACGTTAGTCAGGATATGGGGGGGTGGATAAATTACACAAGAGAGGATGTTTGGCCGGTTCCCTGCGTATGGGGGGGATATATATTCTGCGTCAGGGGGAAGTCAGGTTTCCCGATGCTGGATGTGGGAAAAAAGTGAAAAATCCCACGATTTTAAATTAACCGAGTCTAGCCTGCAGCGTGAATAAAAGCCGGGTCTCACGGCAGTCTGTAAGGGCTGGGTCAGAAGGGGAAAGAAGGGTCGGAGAGGTCCATCACGCTCATAAAAGAGTATTTTCGGATGGGTTATCTGATTGCGAAAACGCCGGAATCACCGATGGGGCGGGGGGGCGACTCTGCAACACAAAAGGATAACAACGGAAATGCCGGACTCGGGCAAAGAGCATAGACTGGGATGGCCAGGTTCGCTGATCAGAGCCCGAAGAATAATCATTGGGCCCAAGAAAAGCGAAAATCGAATTGATTGGTGGTTCGGTTCAAGGGAGGGGTGGGGGGACCCTCCTGTTTGTGAAGAGTTAATAAAACACGAAGAGGAAGTCGGACTAGCGACGAATCACCGAAAACTGAGAGAAAAACAAAAAAGGGATTCGTCATTACAAATCGGGAAAGAATGATGCTTGGTCCCGTGATGGAAAAGTCTAGACGAATGCTCTTCTGAGATGGGGCAAGTCAGCATTCTTCCAAGAAACGGGAAAGAGGGGGAAAAGGGAACAAGTCCGAAATCTCTTCTTCTCATATGGTAGGGACTGAAGAAGGGTTTTACGGCCCTGGGATAAAGGCGACGGATCGAAGAAGAAAAGGGCGAGGGTAAAAAACAGAATCGACTTCTTGGCATCAAAAAGGTGTCAGAATGTCTCATTACACATATTCTAATGTAGAAGATGATTGAGGGATAACCCTGGAAAAGTTTCTCTGGTTCCAGTTCTGAGGGGGCCAGGGAAAAGATGGATGGCACGAACTCTACGAAATAGATTAAGCCAATGCGCAAGGGGTCGCTGTTCTTGGGTGAAAGTACATAAAGTGGAAGGAAGAGGGACTGTTTCCATGGGCACTAGGTGGACTGAGAACAGCCACCACTGGAAAATGGGGCAAATTCCCCACTTGGCAGTGATGGACAAAAAAGAGGAGAAAAGTACCTCTTCCCTGCGATAACGTGTGCGCTGAAACCTGGCCAACCAGGGAGCAAGGACGAGCTTTCCGAGAAGATGGATTCTAAAAGGGAAGGGGGAAGGGGTGAACTGACGCCAACGCTCAAAGGAGAATAAGGCACGCTGTTACAACACCTGCGCGAGGTCTAAACTTCTACCTCGGAGAATATAAAAACATTCTACGCTTTAACGCTGTTTGGCCCAACTAATCGGACAACCACGTAAGTCGAGATTGGGGAGTGGCGGCGTTCATGAGAGGGTACACAATTCCCTTTTCCAAAAAAAAAAAAAAAGGGGAATGAACCGATGGGTTTAGTAAAAAACTGGTCAAAGGGAGTGAGTGGGGCCACCCCGAACAACTCCTAAGAAGCGGTGCGGGGGGGCTAGAAAGAAGAGCAGAGAACATCTCTGGTTACAGAAAATAGGAGGAAATGAGCAAAGGACCTATTGGGTTTCTCTCTAAGGAAGAGCAGACAAGGGGAAAGAAGTGATGTGGGGAGGAAAGAGACAGTGGTGCAATGAAAGGGAGAGGACCAGCAGAACTTCGGTGCGTCATCGAAAGGAACTGTAACACACGAGAAGAAAGAAAGTCATGAATTCTTATAGAAACATGGGGAGGGGGGAAAAAAAACATCACAGAAGTCTGGGCTCTTGGAATGGGGGTGAAAAACTCTTGTGCGGAAAAAAAAAATGGTTCCGAGTGAGAACAAAACGACGGACTAAAAAAGCACATTGAAAAAACGGAAAAACTGCCTGGCTATAGGCGTCAGGGAGAGCTCAAGAAAAATGTTGGTCATGCTCGGCATGTACAGGGAAGGCTCCTAATGGCTTCTGTGAGGTGGCAAAATCATTAAATTCGACCCTGGTCTTCAAAAAGCACCCTGAAGGGCAAGGGTGACTGGTGGATCTATCGCTCAGAAAGCAAGGGTGAGAGAAAAAAAATTGGAACGCATTCATTACGCCTCGATGCGGAGCGAAAAAATAACAAGTCCGGAGTTCTTTAACCAAACCAGAAGAGGTATCTCTCTCAAAAAAGGGGCGGGAGGTGGAAAATATATATCCTTTAGGGTTGGACGAATCCGGAAATTGTCGGGGGGGTCAGCTAAGACAATAGAGGAGTGAATGAAAGCCTTTTCCAAGGATCGAGCACCGCGGAGGAGGGGGGGGGAGGAAAACTGAGCCACCAGTCCCTAGCCATTAAGGGAAGAATGTTGAATAACGGTGGTCGAAGTTCAAGGGTGGACCACAGCCGGCCAAAGCCGGTGTTTGCATTAGGACCTTGAAAAAATGAATTCCTTCACCAGTTAAGGAAGAGGTTTGGGACAGGGGAAGCAGCATATACCATGTAGGAGGGGAAGGGGACCAAATTTGATCTTCAAAACTCGGGGGATGCTGAGAGACCAAAGGTTTTTGGGAAACATTGACAATTCATCCAAAACCAATGAGTGTCTTTGACTCTTAAGAACCCGATAAAATCGCCAGGCCTGCATGAAATCGGTCGTGACTCGGGGTGTGATTCAGAAAGGAGAGGAATTCTAACACAGTGAGAATGGCAGGCATCACACCGTTTCCGGGACCATAGGAGGGAGCCCCTCTCCATTCTCCGCTGCAGGAGGAGAGCACATAACAAGGCGTTGCGCCTGGGGAAAGTGGGAGTGGGGAGAAGATGTTGAGAGTCTTCTTGATGAGCCCGCGAAAAGGAGGGTTCTGGTGGGGGGCAAACCGCCTTGTGGACCTGTCGACCACCACGGTAAGTCATGGCAGTCGGCAAGGCCCGGGGTGGCCGAGAAAACGACCTACTGCTCGAAGCCATCAAAAGAGAATATAATCGTGTTCCTATTCTGTGGGGTTAAAGAGGGTAAATCTTAGTCCGGGTTGTGCGGCGGGAGGGAAAGGTATAAGTGGGAGGACGAGAGCTCAAGTGTTGGGTGTCTCAAAAGGTGCCGTAGTGGCCTTGAGAGTGGACGTAGTCCTCCATTGGACATAGTGAGAATCGGGCGTTGGGGTTGAAAGGCTCGGGAATTGTCTAAAAATACCCTGGTTTGACATTTACCCAGACCTGCGAGAAGGGATTTATTTTTCGACTTGGCAACGAACTTCCGAACGTTGGAATGGAAAAACCAGGGCGGCAGTGGGGCGGCGAATCCCAAGATAGGGAGGAAAAGATGGTAACAGGTCAAACGTCCGGTGATTGGCTCCACTCCATCTGCGGTAAAACAATGGAGCCGTAGGATTTGTTAAATGGTGCATGGGCGAAAACCGAACGTACGACAGGCCCAGAGAAGGCTTCTCGTTAGATAATCATCGGCGCCGACGGGGGGAGGAAAAGGGTTCCTTCTCCATACGGAAAGGGGGGGAAACCCGGCCGTCGAGGGTCAATCTAGCGCCGTCGAAACGCTCAACCTTCTCACCTAAACCTTAGCTGGATCAGCCCAGTCGCTTAACAATTCGTTGCGATACTCATATTAGCGAACAGATCAGGTGTAAGAAAGGGGGGGGGAACAAGGCCAGTCTTGACCCCTGATTGGAAGAGGGCTCATCAAAGCGCCCCTGAGTAATAGCTTAGAGGATGTGGACGAACTTCCGCCGCACTTCGTCACGAGGGACCGCCCTTTTGTTTGGATATCTTTCGGTATGTAGCCGTAAGTGCCAGAATGTGAGGGGAAGGAAATGCACCAACCGGAGGGGGCCAACCCGTAAATTTAACCCAAAAGAAAAAAAAAATCGCAAGTACGGGGGTGAAAAGGGCTCGCGGGGGCGTGGCCCCCTGAGCTATGGCATCAAGGTACCTACCTGTAATAAGGTCAGCCAAGGATTCCATCCCAACGCGACGCGCAAGGGAGGCGGGCCATTCCATCATGGTGGTAGAAGCGGAGATTTGGACCTGACGTCACGAAAAAGCCGGTGAGGAAAGCGGATTGGAATCGAATAAGAAAAAAAGAACACATAAAAATCTAGGAGTGCCTACTGGTACCTCTATAATCCATTAAAAGGAGGGGAGCTAGACACTAGACATGGACGAATAGGGGGGGAATGTCACTTCTGGAATACTAATGTGTAATCAAGGAGGTATTTCATCAAAGAGAATCCGTTACAAATGAGGAAAAACTGGCGTCAAGCCGATGGAAAGCCTCAGGAAAAAGGTACAAAATTGCAGGAGTAAGAAGTGAAGAAAACAAATTTCAGGAATAAAGATTAAGACCGAAAATGGAAAAGGAAGTGAACGCAAAGATCATAAATACTACTGGGGAGTGCAGGATGACTGTAACGAGATTGGAAAACAGGTCAAGGGCAATCCTTACTACGGCTACTCAGCGGCAAGTCGTACGTCGAAAGTTGGTCAGATTTAAGGGGGGGAAATGTAGGCACTGGGGAAGTATAACTCAAGCATAGAGAGAGTCATCGAGGTCCATAACGGATATTCTTTTGCAGATGAGCGCAACGCTAGAGGGAAGAGAAATTGCTATAATTTACCTGCTCGGGCTTAATTCAGCTTGGAACCTGGTTGGAGAAGGTATAACAGGAGGTCCGCAGGACGGAGAAAACAAGGTCTTCATTTGGGTGCAAGGAATCAAGTGGGGACATTGGATACGGATCATAGGAATTGCTGAAATCAGCAAGGGGAGAAAACAATAGGATCAAATCCCCACATAGCTGAACGAGAAGGAGCGATCATTGCCTAAACAAACCACGCTCAGAGAGCGGCCCGCTGAACTTTCGGGAAGGAGAATTCCAATGCCCTTTGGCAGGCCAAACAAAAGAGAAGACAGCGGGGATCAGATTAGATTGACGGCTTCCTGCCGTAAAAATAAAAAATCTAACACTGCAGAGCCTATCGCCCAATGAAGGTCGCGTACGGTGATGGAATACTTGATTAGTGGGGAAGCTAGCCGTTCTCTGAATGCCCAAATTGTGAAAACGAAGCTTCCTGCGCAATGGAGTGCCGAGAAAGAGGACCTTGTCCGACGCTGGGAAACACATTGACGAGAGGGGGGTGTTAAGAGCCTCGGAGGGGCCAAGGGATAATAATCATCACTGCACCGATAAAAACCCGATGTTGTAATACGGGAAATAGCTAGCGGGAGAGGGTCTGTGCCATGCAGGAATGCGCATTACAAATAGAAGGCACTCCACAGAAAGGTGTTGAGTCGATCTAAAAAGTATGAAAGATAATAGGGTTCTACGGGTGTTGATTCACTAGTGACCGCCATTTTGATGCGGCACAGTCCCTCGGCACGGTGAGAACTGATCGAAGAGCGATAGACAAAAAGAGGGGGGGAAAAAGATAGATCTCGAGGAGGTACAAAAGGGCAGGTTCTAATGTTGCAAAATAACGGGCGGTCACTAGGTGAATCAAAGAAAAGACTACAAGGGAGATATGCGAGTAGCTCGCAAACAACAGAGAAGGCTGGGGGCCTTGTCTATTGTAAGTTGCAAGGCCAGTGCAGGGAAAAAAGCCCTTGCTGTCACAATACGCTGTCCAGGCGTAGACACAGCGGGATTTAGCCAGGGGGGTTATATGATATCCAGGCAACTATCAAGCTAGAACAAAAGGCGAGGAAAACTGTGCCAGGTTAAGTCTGAAGAAAGAAACGGTCAGCCTTTCTCGGCTTCAAAGTGAGCAGGACTTCTCCACAAAGTGGCATTAGCGCCTACTAAAATAGTAAATAATCAAGCAGCTTTGAAGAAACGTCGGGAATCGTGGGGGGGATAGTGAGATGGGAAGAACTGTTCGATTTTTCATCGGGTTACTGAAAGAAGTCCTCTAAGCGGCCAAGAGGGGGCCATTTATGGGGGGGGGGATGCCAATTTCATTGGGGTATGCTCCGCACAGAACTGAAAGTATGGATCGTGGAAAGAGAAAAAAGGGAATGGGTAGCGCGAAGGCTGTCTGGAGAATAGTGCTCCCTGAGAGGAAAAGGAAGTGTCATATACACTGTCCAAGGGGAAAAGGTTACTTGAAGGACGGTTTCAGCAGGAAGGAAGAACTCAGGCGTCTACCGACAACCAGGTACAAGCGGAAGAGAACAAGAGAGGCCCATATCGCAAGGGCTGGAAATCGATAAATCGGGCAGAAGTAGGTCCAAGAAATGCAAAGGAGGAAATGGGAACTTTCTCGCTATCTTATGACTTCTAGACAAAGTGAGTTCAATGACCATAAAATAGGCTCCAACGGTCGATCGGAGAAAGGGAGGAGGCTAATAAGCATGGAGGTGCAAGGGGAGGGTCAATTATCGTTTCACAGTCATCCTTCACATAAAAGGAAGACTGGGGATAGATTTGCGCAACTTCGAGAGAGCAAGGGCGTCCTTCCGGTTCCGAGAAAGGGGGGTAATATTACCGCAGCCCTCTATGCGGGACCGGTTCCTGAAGGAGTCTCTTAATAGGCTGCTTCAGAAGGCGGGGTGGTCCCGGCTATTAGTTATGCCAAGAAAAAGGGGGGTTAAACCTAGTCGAGAATGAACGGGAATGACCTTGTCGAACCATGCCGCGGTTCTTCTTGGGAAAAAAGCCGTTAAAGGGAGGAGAGGAGGTCAGATCTTCTTCATCCTGAAAATATTTGGGAGGGGGGATCGATTCAATCTCAGGAAAGAAGAGTGTTTCTGTGGAGATCGGAACAAAACGAGCGCACATTATTCAAGGCCGCCGACAGTCCGCGGGCCGGTGTTGTATTGCATCGTGCTGAGTGCAAAACCGCGGCAACTTGAGAGACTAAAGGTGGTGAAAAGGACATCAGTATCGCAAATCTGAATGGATTTTTGGGTTGCTTTCGGGCAATTGAAACGGGGGACCCTCCTGTTTTAGCTAAACAAAAAACACACATCCTACGCGGTGGCAATCACGCGCTAAAGTAGAAAACGTCTCGCAGAGAGGACGAATGATAAATGCCCCGTTCTTTTGGGTTTAAACTAGTCGAGAACTAGACTAGGGATCTTAGCCCGTTGACAAGAAGAGTAAGAGACGGCTGATTCCCCTGCCTGGGGGCAGAGATGAGGATCTCGCGGTACTGAAGACTTTTTAACTCGAAGGTCTTACCGAAGACTGGGAGAGGGGGAAAAAAAGAAACAAGGAAAGTAGATTACTCACAAACAAAAAAGGAGAAGGCGTGCGCAGCCAGGGAACTTATGGCCAGGAAACGCGAGGCGCCGTCGGGAGTATGATGATGTATCTCCCCGAGAATATGTCTATTTGGGGTCCGGAGGTGTCGGGCAAAGGGGCCACCCCTTATAAAAATCCAGAAGAACCACGGTGCGCAACGAAAAGAGTTTAGAAACTTTACGAAAAAGAGACAGGGACTTGTTCCCTGAAATGCCGATGTGAGATGAGGCAATCCACCACTGCCGAAAAAGGGGCAATTGGAAACTGCTTCAAGTTTACGTGGGGAAACATTCTCTACACACTGACAGAGAAAAAGGCGCGAAAACCGTTAAATGAACCTGCCCCCCCCAACTCAGGGTGAGACCATGGAACAGATTTCCACTCAGAACTTTGGCTTCAGGCCTGTTTTCAATACGACCATCGCACGGCTAAACTACGTCACGCGGGAAACAGAAAACCTCGAAGTCTACATTCTAACTCGTAGACTACACAACAAACCGTCGACGATTGACCCTCTTTTTCCCAATCAGTACGTAAAAAAAAGAGAATAGCTTCTATGGGGGAGAAGGACGGAAGGGTCGTGTCGCTGGTTCCACGTCATTGAAAGGCGAATCAGCGGTGGTCTGAACTGGGAAAACAAAGGGGAGGGATTTACACCCGAAAAAACGCCGGGGAAAAGCACGTGCGAGGAACCAGCGCGATCCAGTCTGTGAAAAAAAAGTCAGGGGGCTCAACGCATATTGATTTTCTAGAACGGAATGAGCAGAACGGGATATTGGTCTAACATCGAAGAAAGGGGGGAAGGAGTTGCTATTCATGTAAAGCGAACGGAGGGGCGAACTTCAGCTCACTTCGCCTGAAAACGAGAAAAGGGGGGGATTGCATTGCGAGGTAACAGACAATGGTCTTCAGCTACAGTCAAACTATTAGGGGGGCGCGGAAAATTTGTCAAACTCTTGGGAGGAAAAAAAAGGGTCTAGTGCAGAAAAACCCGACGAGTGACATCAAGTTTGAAAGGCCAGCAAGTCCTGGCTATGCGCGCAAAGGGCAAAAGAAAAAAAAGACATTTGCCATAACGTGCAGAAGCATTGTCAAGGGAGTAATTCAATAAGAGGGGGAGGGCGGTTGTGGCCAACATCATGACCTTAAGAAGGGCTTCAACCTCAAGAACACATGAGAGGGGAGAAGGGGGGTAGGTTTCTGGAGCGCCGCACGAAGATCGACGACCCTGGAAACTTCAGGCATGCAGAGAGATGAGAGCTTACCAAAAAGACCATGGCCTGATTCGTAAAAAAAAGTGGCTCTAGAAAACAAAAGGAGGAGTTTGACCAGGAGAGAAGAAGGGTTGGGAACGCGGGGCCGTACTTGTCGGTTTGACAACTCCTCAATCGCGAGGTTAGGAAGCCGTTCCAAACCATGGGTCGTCGTGCGACAAACAATGATGAGGACGATCTCAAAAGAAACGGCTCCATTAATTTTTTCATTGTGAACGGGGGTCGGGAATGTTGCCACCACCTCACCGCTCGCTTTAGAAAGGGGGGGTGCTTCGACTGAACCATGCCGGTACTTAAACTGCGCGAATGGGGGGGAAAAAGTCAGTCATCATAGAAATAAATGGGGCCAGAGGTAAAAAGGGGATCGTCAATTCTTTGTTCTGCACCGTCTCCAAAGGGGTGTGGGGCAGCACCTATTTTGAACTAAAAAAAAAGAGCTAGCGTGAGTTGGTCTCTTAATACAAGGCAGTCGAAGCCGGGATGCCGTTCGGTCAGGACTGAGAGGAAGCGCATGGGCGATAAGGGGGTCAAAAGTCAATTTCTCTGGTAGGTCCGGCTCACCGTGTCACAAAGCCACTCGAGGGCGCACAGAGAAAACTTGGGTCCGCTGCTGCAGGTGCGGACGGCAAAGAACTATGCGTTGTCCGCAGTGGCAAGGGGGCTGGGTAAAGAGCTGGTAAACGAAGGGACGGTCTGCAGCGCACTAGCATAGCGGTGGGCGGGGGGGAAGGAAGCCTTGGGATATTTACTACAAAAACAGCTTTAGAAAAGCAAAAAAAAGGCCTGGGGGACCCAAGAAAGAACACGAAGGAGCCTCCCGCGTGAAGGCTACGGAGAAAGCCGCTTGGAAAGTTCTTTGGCACCAAGGGTCACAGTCTCACGGGGGGGTCGTCGGGGGAAGCCGAGTAGAGTTTTATCCGAGCGAGGTGGTGTTGGGGGGGAGAAAATCTTTACTTAGGAGACCGTGCGAAGGGCGTCCGTACGCAGGACAGGAAGAGAAGCTTGGCTTTGGCCACTCGGGCATTTTATCAAATGGGTGTGACCTGGGAAAGGTCAAAACAGTTCCTCTACATTAAGGCGGTAGTGTCAAGGGGCTGGTTGGCAACACTATCAAGAAGTTTGTGAGGGGGAGAAGCCAGGTCCCAGGGTTGCTGGCGAGGTCCAACCTGGAAGAAGGGGAACAATGTAAAGAGTCTTCAGTGGATTATTAACTCCCACGAAACCGTTGCGTCACCTTGGGAGGACGAGGGTGGGGGTGGTAGACGTGTGGCATCAAGGTGAAAGGGAAAAAGAAAAGGGAGACGGCAAAGCGGAAGGGATGACCTCGATCATCTCACTACGGGCATCGGGACATGAAACGGCTTGAACTGGATTCGGGGCAGAAGAGGTCATCTCTTCGGCCGTCTTCTTCAAGGAAAAACAGGGAAGAAAAACGTAAAACTTAGGAGTAAAAGCGTAGCATAAGAGGGAAGACAAGGGATCACCTTCCTCAGCTGAAGCAGGGAGATCATGATTGGAAAGGGCTATCCCGCCACCAAGAAATATCATGAATAAAAAATTTGTTAAAAAACCCGGCCCAAGGATAAGCTGTCCAAGGGGGCTCACATTTTGGTTTTAGAAATCGTTCACTGTATTGTGATCAAAAAAAATGGGGCGAGGCGGGGTTTTGATGTGCCCATAGGGGGGGGAACAACAATAAAGGGGGAAAAGAATACATTGATAGTGAGCGCGCTGGCCGGGGGCACAAAAAAATGAGATATGCAAGGGGGGGTGCTACGTCGGGCATCAGTAATACAGAGGAAATAACCCACATTCATCTCGAGTGGAGGGGCGGGCATACCCTGTTTGTAATAAACGCTGGGGGACGTATCAGGGAAACTAAACAAGAGGTGATTACTTCGATGGAAAAGAAATCACAAAAAAATAAGCTCGGGGGTCTGAGGACTAGAAAGGGAAGCTAGCGACATTTAACGGCTGTTACCCAACGAAACAGGAAAGACCGACTACAAAAGGCAATGATAGGGATTTTCCCGGCTTCAGGGCGCGACAGAAAGGGGTTCAAGATGTTTCGGGCATCAACGCTACAGGACAAACCTTCCTGGACCAGGAAGGAAGGGAGTAGGATAAGTCCTCATGCAGGTATACAAAGTGATATCGGCTTCGAGTATGAAAAACCAATCTCGAAAAAAGGGCCAGCTCTGCAGTTTCCGCCAAACTCGACATCAAAGGAAAAAAGGGGTAGGCCGGGGAAGGGTAACGAATAAATTTTACTTTTGAAATGGTGTCAATCCGGTCCTACTGAGGGAAAAGGGGAGGCCCGTCGGAAGAGGGGGGCGACAGTTTTTGAGCTTTGGACGGAGGGGCGTGGAAACGAAACTTGGTAGTTACATAACAATAGAGGAGAAACAGTCAGGAATCAGAACTGATATTCTTAGGAATTTGGCAAGCTGCCTCAGTCACTCTCTGAGAGAAACATGCGATAAGGCCTGCTCTCTGTTGCGATGGGAAACCGGACCTAACCCTGGTGGTGGCTTAGTAGACGGGGGGTCGATTCCTGCTAAAAAGAGGATAAAATGGGCAAAGGGAAGAAGTGACCATTGGTGGATCTATGAAGGATGGCTGACTCCGCTAAGTAGAACACTGCTAGACAAAAGCATTCTGCTGAGAGTCTGAGAGTTAAAAAAAAAGATAATGCCGTCACAGGGTGAGGGGACAATCAATGCCCTGTAAGCCAAAAATCCTGCCAGCCTTGATCAGATTAGATGACGGGGATGAAAACCACAAATTAAAAAAGGGGAGGGTATCAAATCTCATCTCCACTAAGAAAAATGAAAAAAGTCCACCCACTGGAACGACTAGATCTTGAAATTATTTAACAGCTAGTCGCAAAGGAGGCACCCTTTTTCCCTAAAAGGGCGCGCTCACTGAAGAAGGGGCAAGCGTAAATTTTAGAGAGATGCAAAAAAAACCAGTTTAGGTACGAGACGGGTTGAGGACTCGGGGAGGGGGAAGACCTATATAATCATCAACGGGAAATAAACGCCCGTGGGTCGACTTCTCTTTAAATAAGCTGGAAATATTTCTTGTGCGGACTGAAGGGGATAAGAGGGGGGGACAAATATCCAATGCACTCCAGAAGCAAGGTGTTGCGCAGAGAGAAGAGAGAGTCGTCGACGGGGCATGGGAAAGTCACTCTTGGAACCGCCGGGGATGAACATGACTAACACGAACAGAACCTATCGAG
>Ga0179593_1275740_pt1 | contig 19284 bp, 26 predicted proteins | sample CZODoug2_1_08_16_FD_185931 | JGI IMG/M metagenome (GOLD analysis project Ga0179593, IMG submission 185931) | Vadose zone soil fungal communities from Angelo Coast Range Reserve, California, USA - CZODoug2_1_08_16fungal (PacBio error correction) | ecosystem: Environmental > Terrestrial > Soil >...
CGGGTAAGGTAATTCGGCAGAATCCCTTCTTCAGTTTGAATCAAGAGCGAGACGCGATCAAAAGGAAATAGAAATCAAACGATCAGAAAGGAGGGATTGACAACAATAACTAAGAGGCGAGGGGGAGGTGCTTCGCAGGAGGAGAAGAAGTTACTAAATCCTAAAGAATAGTACAATTCGATTCTGCTGAGGAGAAAGGTGTCCAGCCGCGGCTTTCAAACCACTAGGGCTAGCCACGAAAGAGAGGGGGGGGTGAAAAGAAAACTCCCATGATTCGATCCATAAGTTAAGCAAAGTGACCGTGGGATCACCGTGTGGAAGCGTTTACCCGGACGTGACCTTAATCCAGAGTGGACGAATCTAGGCGCAGGAGAGAAGGGGGGGATGTTCCCTCGTGGTGAGCATAGTCAAAAAGAAAACATGTGGCAGCAAGGGTATGCCCCGCGGTCTGAGGTAAAGAAAACAGTGTGTGACCGGGCTCGGATGTTCTTAAGAAACCAGGGGGATCGACAGACCCTCCCGATTGACGCGAGGGCAGAAAAGGTGGGGCGCAATAAGGCCCTTAATCGAATCTCTCTTGTCAAAAAAGCGCGCGGCGGGGTAGGTAAGAATTTCGTCGCTCCGGGGACCGAGGGGAGGCTAAAGTTCTCGGACGGAATAAACGTAACCGACGCCCCATACTCCCTACTGTAGGGGGTCCTAGTCATATTGCAACGAACATGATAGGCGTCCGAAGAATAATTCTCAAATTCTTCGGGTAAAAGACTACAGGCGAAACTAAGAATAAATGCTCTCAGAAAGGAACATCCTCTGGGGAAGCTGGTCTACAAACAGGGAAGCTGGGGAGGGAAGACGACCGTGCTTTTTCTGGGACCTCCAAAAGGTCTTACAGTGAGGGTCTTCAGAGTAAGGACGGAAATCCCGACGGGGGCTTAAAGAGACTTGGGTAGAGTTTTCCGGCATATCGAAACTAAGGGGGGAAAAAAAAGATCCTGACGAAAATTCAGACGGACACATGTCAAAAACGGCTCTCCATCGCAATACCTGTAAGGGGGGACCCGTAACATCATACTTGGGTGACGTCTAGGTGTTGGGGAGAAGGGGGGTTGGGAGAGCACCGCGCGACATACAGAGGAATAGCAAAAGAGCCCGCTGCATCATCTAAGCCACATGGCCCTATTAGATAAAGAAGGGTAAGGTTCTTTCTCAACGCTTTTGGACAAAAGAAATCAGGATGTTCGACTCACCCGCAGGGGGGAACCGGGAAAATAATAGGAGAATAGAAGAACCTGTGACTTTCGGGGAAAAGCTTTTCCTGTCCCGGAATGAAAAAAAAAAAAGAGGAACGAATCAGTGGCTGCTCAAAGAAAGGGAGAGTATCGTTACTGGGGGTGCATGGGGGTAGAAGGGAAGGACCGATACTTTTGTGTACCAAACGAAAAAAGGCGAATGTCTGGGGACCCTAAATATGGGATGAGAGAACTCTTGCGGCGGCGGCCCTTCATCAGGGACAAACAACCTGGTCAAACGACTGGCTATGGGGGCGTTTTGCCGAAGAGCCTCTACTAAGTGAGAAAACACTTTGGGGTGGATGGATCCTACTCATCGTTCAGGCAGATTCCAGATGGACTTACTTGTCAGCTTGAGTCTTGGATAACCAGCCCGGATCTTTTGACCCCCTTTTCAAACAGGGTGCGGCCAGGAGGGGAATGCGCACCAATAGGGACTTAGGAAAGCGCAAGATCGAAGTGGAAAGGGGAAAGAAAGTAAACGGCGTCCTCCAATTCAAAAGCACTGAAAGGGGACCAACCTGTGTCCAAAAGATACAGATAGCAAAAAGAGGGGGAGTGAGCCCCGAGATATTGTAAAACTTCTTGATAATGCGCGGGGGGAGGGTTGATGACGGACCATTATTCCCACCACATCAGGACAGGCAAAAATGACAAGGTGACTTTCGTGATTCGGGGGGGGTTCTGCAATATCCGCGGTGGGGGAATAGGGGAAAGACTTGCAAACGCATGGGTGGGGACACGTTAAAAGCGATAAGGCCCCCTGGATGGATTCGGGTACAGGAGACAGGGGAACGCGTTTGGGGGGTGTTCTACAGATGAAGTCGGGGCGAATGACTCAAAAACTATTTCCTCTGGGGGGAAAAAACCATCAAAAGCTGGCATTTCTGTGAAGGGGAGGACTCGCGGTCGGGAAAATATCTCTACCAAAAAACACCAAGGTAAAGAGAGAAAAGCTCTCAAGAATCCGCGAAAGTCCGAGCCTCACTGCCATCGCTTAGTCAAAAAAAAAAAGTGGTGAATCGAACTATGATTTGAGAGGACAAAGATTCAGAGTATTAAAAAAAAACAGAATTGGTCAGGAGGGCGCATCCACGAGGTAGACACGGGGGCATTAGGAGTGTTACAAGCTCAAGACAAAGGGATCACAGATCCAATGCCAACCGAGGATGTGGGACAAATTAAGGAAAAATGGTCTCCAGGGGTTTTTCAGGACGGGTTACTTGGGCGGCATAACAGGGGAAGCCGAAACCGACCAAAAATCCCAGGATCCCGCTTCCTCTCAGGGGGGCTGCCCAATTGCGGTCACGGCTCATTGGAAAGGAAAAGAAAACGGGAGTAAAAATTCAGGCTTTGGAAGGGGAGGAAAGGGCTTGAGCAACTTGGTACTGTTCGGTGGGCATGTGAGATGGGAAACACAGGCGAGGGAGGTGGGCGCTGGACTTAAGGTGGCCGGAAAATCTGGAATTGTGTGACAAGACCAAGGGTGGGGGGCCGGAACTGAGGTCTTCAAGAAGGGGGGGGATGGTGCGTTATAAAAAAGGTGTGTTTCAATTTCGTCGTGATGGAGGGCTCGCCCCGATTAGAGAAGTTTGAAAAATCGTTGGAAATTAGGGGAAAATCAAAGGGAGGAATCGGGGAAAACCTTGATGTCCGCAAGAAAAGAGTAGGAGGGAAAAAAGAGGAAGAGCCAATGCGAAAGAAAACAAAACGAGAACCAAGTCCGAGCATTGGGGGGATCAGCAGAAAGAGTCGCTTAAACTAGGGAGAAGAAGCAGGACCAGAGAGATGAAATGGCAAAGGGTTGTGTCTTCTCAAATAAGTCTCTGGAGAGGGACATTTGAACCGAAGGAGTTGCTGTTCTGTTAGGAAAAAGATAAACGTGGATCGAGGTCCAAAGAAAATGCGGGCGAACTAGGGCAATTTTTAAACAGGTCTTTCAGGACGGAGAAGGAGAAGCCATGTATGTATGTAAACGGAGGTGGTCAGGCTACTGGGAACCACACCGACGGACCCAAAAACTACTCCGTCGGCTGGGGAAAGGGGAAAGATGTGAGAAAAGGGGAAACAGGGAGGGGCGAGCATTCTTTTACTTTGAAAAGGAATCACGTCGTCATCAGATATTTGGGAAAAGTAGGTGCTACGAAAAAAGTAACAAGTCGTTCTGAGAAGACCGGAGGAGGAAGGATGAACGGGCCACCGACGGCAAGCTGGGACCCTGGGAAGAAGTTGAGGGCGAAGAAGGAACTTTCGGCTCTTCATCTCAAACATTGGTCCCTAAGGTGGAGAGGGGGGAAAAGAGGGAACCGGTTCAAGGAAGGCCCGCGTGAACTAAAGAAGGCGGGTAGGGAATAGTCTTGGCGGGATTGTGGGGAGAAGGGAACAAATTCCCGAGACTCATTTAACTAGAAAATAGGGGAGGCTAAGGGACAGGATGGAACAGGGGACATAGCTCCAGGGAGAAACCCTAAGGATCTCGGGTAGTGCGGTCTGTACGGAACTGAAGGAATGTTTGCCAGCGAAAGCGGAAAAGTGAGAGCGGCCGGAAATCATACTAGCAACCAACCTCGCGCGGGGGAGTAAAAGATAAGCGGGGAGGGCGGCATGCTCAGATTTGGAGGAAAAAAACACCGGTCTGGACGAAAACCGATTAAAAAAAGGACGTAAAAATGGCTGCTACGAGCAAATGAAGAAGTCGCCGACAAACTGTGACCATACGTATCTGGAAAAAAAAGACTGACGGAGAGGGGACTGAACATGTGGCAGGGGGGGACTAAGCAGCACGAGGGACCAAAAATGCTGCTGAAAAGGGGGGGTAGGAAGTCTCAAAGAGGGATCGTTGAGAATCCTTGGCAACAGGGGGACATCAAAAGGTAAATCAACCGGGACCCTGAGCCAATCGCATGGACCATTGCAAAAATCGGGGGGGGGAGGCTTTCTAACCCACAGAAAGTCGGAGCTATAAATGGGGCTGGGAAAAGACCGTTTTATGAAGGTAGAGAAAGGGGAGATCATAGCAGGGTTGAAGGAGCGGCGAGTGCTCGGCTGCATTCTCCGCCGCGCAGCAGCCTAAGGGAGGGAAACATCGGAAGGAGGGGGGGTCGATCTCAGAAGCGGGAGATGAGGTGGCGCACCAAGTTTAAAAAGGAAGATGCGCGAGCTCAAGGTAGAAACCTAAAAAGAATCGAAGGAGCTGGCCTGAAGGGTACCGGAAAAGAGGTTACGAAGCGCCGAGAGGTATCGCTAGCAGGTGGGGGATTGGGCGGAATGAGTCCGAAATAATCTTTTAAGGGGAGGGGGGGGGAAGTACCGAAAAGGCTTAAGCAGAGAGGTTCGTTTTGCAGAGGCGGGTTAGGGACAAGACTCAACTTGACGCAGAATAGGCAAACGGGTGAAAACGAGGAAGAAGGGGGGGCGCAGAAAGGTCGGTCTTTGGGGGAAAGAAAATAAACAACGCCAACAAAACTTTAGAAACCTGGGTGATCTGATCTGATCAGGGTAAGTAATGAGAGGAAAAGACCGGGGGGGGAACAAACAAGGTCGTGCGGCAGGTAACTTGAATAAAGGGTGGGGGGTGGGGAGGGGGAGGGGGGAGGATGGGGGGGTGGGAAGGGAAAGGGGAGGGGGAAAGGGGAAAAGGGAGGGGGAAAGAGAAAAAGGAGAGGGTAAAGGGGAAGGGGGGGGGAAGAAGAGAGAGGGGGTGGGGAGGGAGGAGAAGGTGAGGAGGAGGGGGAGGGAGAGAGAGCAGGAAAAGGAGGGGGAGAAGGAGGGGGTGGGTAGGACGGAGGGAAGGGAAGTGTTGGGGGGAAGAGGACGAGGCGAGGGGAGGGGGAGATGGGGTGGGTGGAAAGACGTGAGGGGAAGATAGAGAGGGGGAGGGGGAGGGGAGAGAGGGGGGTAAAGAGGTAGGGAAGGGGAGGAAGGGGGGCAAAAAGGGATGGTGTGAGGGGATGGAAGAGAAGAGGGCGGGTAGGATGGATAAAGGAAGGAAGGAAGTGGGGTAGGGTGGGGGGCGGGGGAAGGGAGGGGAGGAGTAGATGGGGGTTGGGCGGGGGAGGATGAGAAGGAGGGAGGAAAGAGGGTGAGAGGGGGGGGGGGGGGGAGGGGGGGAGGAGAGGCAGGAAGGACTAGGTTGGTGGAGGTGGGGGGGAGAGAGGGGGAGAGCTTGGGGGAGGGGAAAGGGATGGGGGAAGAGGGAGGGGTTGGGTGGGGGGGTGGGGGGACGTGGAGAGGAAAGTGGAGAAAGGAGGTGGAAGTAGGGGGGAATGAGGAGTGGGGGGGACTGACAAGAGGAGAGAGAAGGGAAGTGGGGGGGGGGGGGAGGTGGAAGGAGGTGGTTAGTTAGGGAAGAAAAGAAGAGAGGGGTTGATGAATAATAGAAAGAAAACAAGGGAAGGGGATGGGGGAGGGGTGTGTATAGGTGGTGAGACGGGGGGGAGGGGGGAGGGAGGGAGGTACAGGGGAAGCAGGAGGGACGGGGAGAGGGCGAGGGGCTGGGGAGAGGGGGAAGGGATGCGAGGGAGGGATTTGGGGAGGGGGAGAGGGAAAGTGGTGGTGGAGATTTGGGGGGGTGGTGGGAGAGGGGGAGAGGGGATAGAAGAGGGAGAAAGGAGGGAGAGAGGGGGGGGAGAGAGAGGAAGGGAAGTATGGATGAGCTGGGGGGAGAGGGGGAAATAGAGGGGGGGGAGGGGGACAAAGAGGAAGGAGAGGAGAGGGGGAATGGGGAGGAGGGGGGAAGGGGAGGGGGAGGAGGTAGGGAGAAAGGGGGGATGGAGAGGAGAGAGAGGAAAAATTGAGAGGGGGGGGGCGGGGAGAGGGCTAGAGGTTGGAGAGAAGAGAGAAAGCCAGTGTGTATGGGATAGAAGGGGAGGGGTGAGAGGGGTGAGGGAAAGGTGGGGAGAGGGGCATGTGGAATGAGGGTGAGGGGTTTAGAGGAGGGTTGAAAAGAGAGGATGGGGGGGAGGGATGAGGGAGGGAGGGTAGAGGGAGAGAGGGAAGGGGGGGTGAAGGGGGGGGAAGAGGGGTGTTCAGGGAAGGGAGAAGGGGGTTGGGAGGGGGTGGGGGGGGGGGGAGAGGGGGAGAGGAGGGAGGGGGGGGGGGGGGGGTGGGGGAGGTAGGGGAGAGGTGAGGAGGAAGAGGTGGGGGTTGGGGAAGTAGGGGGGGGAGGTGGCAGAAGTAGAGGGGGGGGAGGGGGAGAAGAGGGGGGGGGGGGGAAAGGGACCGGCGATTCAAGGTAATAGGGGCTCTTCAACTTGAATGTACAGTTCAGGCGTCGGATGTGGCACGGGGGAGCAATTCAAGGAATACGTGGAAGTCATTATTCTTCATCACGCGTTTCTGCAAGGGGTTAAATAGGGGGGGAACTTATAAGGCGGCCCTGAAAGGGGGGAAGAAAAGCAAGGTCTTGGTCGGAAAAGAGTGCCGAAAGAAAAACGACGTTGTGGGCGGAAAAGGAAAGGTCAAAGGGAGCAAGTTACTGGGAAGCGTAATTCAAGATCGGAACGGAAGCACACTATCTACAGTCTGAACTTCGGGAAACACCATCTAACGGAAAAATGAAAAACAGAGTGCGGAAGAACAAAAAGAATGTCAAGCATAAAAAAATAAGACGACGGGAAAAAGTCTTTGCCGAGGGAAACAAGTCTGTCACGCCACGAAAAAAGCACAACAAAAGGAGAAGAAGGAATGCGGTAAAAGCAAGGGAAAAAATTGCCGTTTGGTAACTTCGGCCCAGGGAAGGCGACTTTGTTTTTGTGTTTGTTTTGTTGGTTTTTTTTGGGTGTTTTCCAGTCGTATGGATCTTCTGGGTCATGGCACAGTGAGGGGGGTTCCGTGAGAAAGTGGGAGTTACCTTTATAGGGGTTTAGAATATCTAAACGTCAGAGGACGTAGCCTCGAAGGCCGAGTAAGACTAAAGAGTAATCATGAACTAGGGACCCATTGTGGAATGGGATACAGAAAAAGTAAAATTCCTGGAAAATAAAAATAACATCTTTGGCATGGTGAGGACGCGATGAAAAAAACGGGCCGACACAAGGAGTTCCCAAGATCCTGGGCCGACAATCGACGGACTGGGAGGGGACATATCGACATGAGGCCTCGACGTAATTACGACTTAAGGAGAGCACGACTGGAATTCCTCCCAAAAAAATGGCCCATCTAAAAACCTGGAAAACAGACGAGCCCAGGGATTCAGTGGCACGGCAACAACCGATGGGGTGTTGACCAAAAGTCCGGAAAGAGTCCTCGAAGGAGACCATAGCTGACGATAACAGGGGTGGCTTAAAGTGGAACTGGGGGGTTGGGAAAATGAGGGCACAAGAACCAGCCATTTCGGCAGCAACTAACGTCGAAGTCCAAGGGGTGCCTCTGCCCTCTTGAAAAGGCTGAGACGGGTTCCCGACAGAATCGAACAACGCACAAGGCTCTAAGAAGTCGTTAAACCAAAAGACTTTGTTCGGCCAATGCGGGCGCACAAGAACGCCCGTCGATCACCTCGGGCGACGAGGAACCGGAAAAAGCAGCGGGTACCAGAGAAGGCGAAGTTGAAGACACGAGCTCGCTAAGATCCTTCTGGGGAAAGAGACGCGCAAAGAGCATACAGATGAGTGAGATCACGACCAACAGAAAAAATGGGAGGGGTCCTGCGACGAGGGAGATGGAAATAAGAAGGGACGATCCGCTCCTACATGCGATGGATCGCGGACCGACATTTGGGGGACTAAACAACTGCTGCCAGGGGAGCAAAGCCTCGGGGGGTTAGAACAGACGCACGGTTGGGTCGAGCATGAGGGTCCTGAAAAATGGTAAACGTGCTAAAAACGTGGTAACGCGTGTAAAAGGAATTAGCATGAAGCAGAATGGAAAGTCTACTTCCACTTGGACTGGTCCTGAAGCAGCCGTTGAAAAAAACAAAAGCGGGGAAAGCGAGGTCGACATTTGACAAATAGGGCCGACGCAAACACGCTTGAGGTAGAAAGAACGAAACATTGGGGACATTATGTCGTCCTGCATTTGATCGAACACCAATAGAGAAGCCGGGTGGTCAGTAAACGGGGAGAAGTTTTTCCGCAATGCGCAGGGAATGGCCTCGAACCGAGTCGCCCCCATCGCGAGGTGTGTGCGGAATTCTGAAACGGGTACATTGAGCTGGCTGGTCTGCATGGCCGTAAGGACCCCATAAGGACAGCAGACCTGGGGTACCTCCCGTCTGGGGAGATATGGAAACGGAATCATAGGGACTTCCAACGCTTCCAGAGAAAAAAAAAAGAAATGAGAAGGTATAAAACGCCCGCATCGGGAGGAAAAAGAAGAGGGGCAGAAAAAGGGATAGAGACGCCTACAATGCCAGCAGCGGGAAGGAGAAGAAAAAAACCCCTTCTTGTCACCGCTGGGAAAGGAAGGTTGCATAAAAGGACGTAAAAACGACCGTTCCTTTTTTCGGAAAGGACAACGTCGTCCAGTGACGTAAGTAAGTGAACCGTCTTTTTCCCCGGAAAAGAAGGGAACCTGGCGGTAAGGGTGGTCGCGATAGAAAGAACTTGTGCCAAATATCCCGAAGGCCCTTCGTGTTCACAGTTTCAAAAAAGCATCGCAGGTCAGTTTTTGCCATTTCCGGGCTACCATCCGAATTGGGAGAGGTGTTCGTCGGTGTGGGGAAGGAAGAACGAACAAATGCTTCTACATATACTGGGATGCATGAATGAGTCAAAAAAAGGAATCTCGAGGTACCCCCTGGGAGAAGTGGTGGTGACCCTAGAGAAAATGAGGTTCTTCAAAAGAAAGAGTGGGGACCACTGCCGATAGCGGGAGGGTGGGCACAAAAGGGGAATTTCCTGTCTAGGGGCCATGGGAGCAAGAGGAACGAATAGAGGGCTGCTCCTCAATGCGAGGCTCTTGTGGAGAGTGGCGTCACTGGTAAGGGAGCTGGAGGCCTATCTTTTATCGGCGAAGGGGAAAGGGGAGGGAATCAATGTCTTCAACAAGAATTCGGCCACTTGCCTGACAACCTTCAACGACGACTGAGGGTTCCCGAATAAAAACCGCAAATTTCTACCTCTTTGGGGGGGGATAGAGCCAGAAGAGACACAGACCCGCGGGGGCCGGTCCCGGAGGGAATCAGTCCAGACCGCGGGTGCCGCACGGGGGGGCCCGGGGAGCCGGGGCAAAGAAGCGGGAGGCCCTGGGCAAGCTAGGCCGGGGGGGAAGGGGGGGGGAAGGGAGAGTGAAACCAATGACGGCGCGGACTACATAGTGCCACCCGGGTCACCCGGGAAAGGCATCCCACCAGAAAGGGGGGGACAGAGGCGGGGAAGAAAGGCGCCAACACTACCGCGGTGACGACGCAAAATAAAACCGGAAAATGGTCTGAAAGGACTGTGTGGAGGTGAAACAATTTAAAGATTGGCGCACCGAATATGCACTCAACAAATCGAGACTGTGGCGTAAAGAAAATATTCCCTATCCAGTTTTTGGAAAAAGGAGAGAAATCTTCAGTAGAACGTCAAGGTAGGTGCCGAAGTCAGCAATAGAACGAGGAGATAGAGCTCGGAAAAAAACGAAAAGGAGGGAAGCGGTGACAATTCGCGGTGGGTGGAACTCAAACGTGAGGCCCTAAAACATAACAGTCCGGGAAAAAAAAGCCCAGGGACAAAATGGACGGTACTGTCAAAAGAAAAAATCGGTTGGCATGATACCCATGACGGGGACTAGAGGGAAGCTAACTCCAACAATGTCTGCACCAGAGGGTAAGTAAAATTCAAATCGATGTGGGGGGGAAACAAAGAAGAAAGTATTCGGACTACAACACGGTTGACGCATAGGTTAAAAAAAGCACAGCGCTGGAAAGGCCCCGAGCCGAACGATTGATCAAGGGTCGCTCTCAACAAAAAAGAGAAAAGAGAGGGAAGACTCGCATCGAAAAAACGCCTCGAAATGCCAGCAGAGGCTTGTCTCTGGAGAAGCAGGGATCGTGATTGCGTAGAACTACTTCCGGTGAAAAAAAGAGGAGGGGGGGGAGGCGAACGAAAAGTGGCAAACACGGGGTAGAGGATGTTGAAAAAAAGCTCGCCACAGGAGATCCTTTCGGCATGCCAACCCGAGAGGGGGAAGACGAAATGCCGTGGCATGACGGCTGGTTCTGGTTGTAGGGAATCCTTTACGGCCCTAACCGCCACCCGCCCTTGATAAAATCATTAAAAAAAGAAAAATTTCGTTGTCCACACAGGTGATGGCAGGCTGATGAGTGGATAGGGTGCGGGGATACCCTTTCAGTGCTTTGGGTGAATACGCTTGGAATGGGGGGGAAACCTGTTGAGTGCATCTGTCGGCTGAAAAAAACAGTCTGTATTTGGGGGAATTTCATCGGAAGGGGAAAATCTTTAAATTGGGGTGAAGAAAATTTGGGGGACAGCAGTTAATGAGAAGTTAGCTTATTTGCGTATCAAAGGGTAGAAAAAATGTGGCAATGGAGAGACCCACACAGTAGGGTAACGGTGGGCAGGCTGAAGGCAGAAAAAGACATTAGAACGGTCAAGATGATCTTGTAAAAAGGAAGGAGAAGGATTTCCCAACGGCGGGGGGAAAGACCGACCATGACGGCACTAATAAAAGATACTCGCTTGAGTAGGAACACCACTCCATTTAAGCGAGACATCAGCATGACCAGAGTGAAGCAAGTTCGATCAAATCCGCTATATCGGGGCCATTGTCTTAAACCGAAGAGGGATGGGTTCTTGGCAGGGAAAAAACTACGAGGGAAAAGAGAATCTTGGTCTTAGGGCCCCTGGGGGAACATGGAGGGATCTGCTGGATCCAGAAAGGAAGCACCCTTATCTGGGGGGAAAAAAGCCTTTTAGCCCACAACGAAGAGAAGAGAGAAAAGTCCAATGTACGGTAGGGACAGGAGGAAAACGCGAACTGTCGGCGCTTGGAAACTGTGCCCCGAGGGGCAGGGCCTTCGTAAAAAAGATTGGGCACGAGGTGCGCCAAAAAAAAGAAAAAAGAGTTCTTGATCCGGCGCGGGGGAGCGGTCAGGCCCACCGACGCAAGACTACGCACTTGACGACGTTGAGGAGGCGTCCGGGAGGACATCGGCTATTGGGTCCCTATGTGAAATCAGCGTGGCGGGGGAGCTACAGAGCATGGTTTTAGGGAAAGAAAACCTGTCTAAGGGGAAGAAGGAGGGGGTGCATGTTGGGTCAACTACCAGAAGAAATAAATTGGGTATGAAGTAGGGCGCTAATGCTCATGATGTACATTTATCTAAAAGAAAGCCAAGACAGCGCTCTGTGGGGGAGTTAAGAAGGAAGGAGTTCGGTAAAAATAGGGGTGACCTCGCTCCAGTTCTAGAAGGCATCGAAAGGGGAAGGGCCACAACGATGTCGCCGGGGAGCCTGGGTAGAGGAAAAGGCCAGATAAACAGTTACTGGAACGGCTTACTCAAAAAAAGGAGTCGAATTTGTTCGGGGAAGGAGGTAAGGGGACGAATATCAATGGAACCACGTTGACGGTCATCTAGACCGACCGAGTGCACAATAATGGAGCACAATGTGACGGGGTGACGGCTCCGAAAAGAAGGAAAAAAGGCTGCTGAAGGGAGGGGAGTAAAGTCAGGACGTCTGACTTGAGTGAACTTCCGGGACGGGGAGGGACCTCCCTTTGAAAGAAAAAGGTAATGAACGGAATCACAGTCGCGTGGGACTTTCTAAAAAAAACGGCGATGAGGATGCAGTATGAGTAGGGTGCTTGGGCACAGCCGTGGGGAAAATGAAAACCCGATCAGGAAGAGGGAAGGGGGAGCCGGTGCTCAGGTGCGTCGTCGCCAAAGGGGGAGCAGCAAAAAATGGCGACCATCGCTGTCGTGGTTTTCGATCTAAAAACTGGTAGCGCCGAGGGAAAAAAAGGGGATATTCGACTAGCTCGGGACCTACGCGAACTCGGCCTTAAATTGCACGTCCAGTTCAAATTACGCTGCAGACGGCATTACCAGAAGAGGGGAGGGGGGCGGCGTCAATGTGGGGCAGAATAGTTGCAAAATCTTGCACTTTTTGTCCGACGAGGAAATTACAGTGAAGGATTTTTGAGCAAGAGAGGGAGGAGCAGAAAAAGGGGAACAGAAAAATAAAGGCAAGTGACGTAGCGAGGGGTCGACTAATGGGCCGGTCGGGTGGCCAAGAACAACGGGCAAGAAGGAAATTTAATCCCCATGGTATCCTAAGGAGGGCATGTATAGTGCACTGAGGAAGGGAGGAACGTTGACTAAAACATAAAGGGGGGGTGTCGTGCGGCAGGGAATTCGGTAGAGTATCGGAATTGTTTCTATGCTGTCGTCAACGAGTGTAGGGAAACTCGTCACGGGGACAGTCTATGACGGGCCAAAGGTCTATTTTAAACTCAAGCCGAAGGACAGAGACGCAAGAAGGAGTTCCAAGTGAGTCAAAAAGTAGACATAAAGGAGGGAAGGGGACGCTTTGAAACGAGGTGTTCAACCGTTCCCCAGCAAAGTGTGAAATCCACTCAAGGCGGCAGGGGGGGGGGGACCAGGCGGAAAATCAATACACCTGAGGCAGTGGGGCGTACCAAGGCGGAAAAGGGAGAAAGGTAGACAGATTACTCGGCGTCTCGTAGAGTAATTATCGCTGCAGCTACCACGATCAACAAATTAAAACATCCTGAGAGAAACAAAAAAAAGAAGGATTGGCGTAAGAAAGAAAAGATGTAAAGCAGAATGAAAAAAAGGCGAAGCTTTGCCGGTAAGTCACGGCAAGGTTTACTGCTTGGGAACTCAAATCTCTCAACGAGGGGGGGGAGGGGAAGGGGGAAAAAAGAGAAGAGTAAAAGCATACGGTGACGGTTCACTCGGCAAAGACGTCAGGGGGGGGGAAAGGTTTGGGGACCAGGTCACGTAGGGGGATCTGGTCTTCGGAACCCTTCTTTTTGATGCGTGCAAAAAAAAAAGAAAGTTCTGGCACGGGGGGGAAGAAGGGGGGGGGATCAGGAGGGCGGGAAGGCGATTCGAGAAACGGCGCAGGCGTGCGCGATGAAGTCACGAGGAGAGACCCGATTAAGAACTTGCGCCCTTTGGGGGAAATGGCCGCGACAAAAACGGAAATGCCGTGAGGAAAGAAGCGGGGGGTCATGTGGAGGACAACAAGAAGGAAGACAGAACAAAAGAAAGGGAAAGAAAAGAGGGAAAAACGCCGCTTCAGTCGGACGGGACGAGTCACAATCATTTGAAGATCGACTGCGCCCTCAGCTACAAGAACATACGCACTGGCACGGGGAAAAAACTCAAGTTGCCACAAGCTAACCGGGGAATAGGAGAACACGGTGCAGGGGGAAGAAGCACCAGTGTGGGACAAGGGAGTCAAGGGATCTCATAAAATCAACAGGAAGTCAATTTCCAGGGGGCGTAAGGGGGGGGGGGAACCGTGGTCTGGGGAAAGGGAAAAGAAAACTAAAGGGAGGAAAAAAACCGTCGTTACGAGTCGGTTTAAATCTTCCCGAGGCAACTGAGAGTCAAGAAAGAGAAGCCAGCAAACACATCACGGCGTAGTTTCCGGACCCCCGAAGGGACTTTTGGAACAGGGAGGCCCGGGCGTACAAATGCGACGCGCAACGCAAAGCCTAGGAGCAATCGCCGGACGGGAAAGGAAGGGAGGGGAACGGTAAGTCCGGTCCGACGGTTCCATGTGTGGAATCACGAGCTCGGCTATCCGGAGGAAATATACTCAAAAAAGCGCTCACGAGAGGAAGAAAAAAATCCGACAAGAACGCAACGGGAAAGGAGGAAGGTTCCGATAGGACGGATACGCAAGAAATCGCCGCGCCAGCCAATGCATGAGAGAACGGGCTTCTCATTTGGTAACTCCAACGGCTGAAAAAAAAAAATTAGAAAAAAGAGAGGGGGGGGGGAGGGAAGACTCACCTGGGTGAGGAACAATTGGAGTAACGACTCATGGTAAATGTTTTCTCACCGGGGATTTAAACGAGGGTGCCCGGGAAAGTAGAACAGGGAAAAAAAGGCAGAAGGACGGGACGAATTCCGAGCAGCGGGGAACGTTAAGGGAAGGACGAGGTGCAATAGCACTTGGGGCCAGCAGATGATTGATGCATGCAAGCGTCAGAAAGAAGGTGGGAAGAGGACGGTTACGCTTGATTTTCATCTGAAAGACGACCTTTCACCGGGGAGGGGAAAGAACAGGTGTTTAAGGGAGACATGGCTCGAAGGCTCTCCGGGGCGCCACTCAGAGGCGGTTTGGGTGAAAAGTCTTCGTCGGAAAGGGGGGAAGAAGTAATGAAAGCTTGCGTCTAAATTGGAACCGAAGTGGGTAAGGTCGGAGGACGCCCAATACTCCGCATACTGGGGGAGGGTTCTCTTCGTGGAGATAGGTATTTAGACGGAAACGCTTTAGAGAAAAAAAGGGGTCTTCGGGATAGCTGAGACTCATCGAAAAGAGGACAGAAAAGCTAATTCTCTCAATCATTCAGCCCAGGGTCCAACAGGCGCGTCAACAGAGGGACATAGGGGACGGGGGGAATAAATACTACGCCTGTGCGTGTGCTAACGCAAGGATTTATGCTGAGGTTCCGTCGGTGGGCAGAAACGCTGAAAAAGGAAAATAACTTGTGGAGCACTGTTGGACCATAAATCGCAAAAAAAAAAGGGAAAAAATATCGAAAGGAGGCAAGAAGGGAAAAAAACCCGGCTCGTAAACGTTTGAGAAACATGTCGAACTAACAAACATCCGACCTTTGGACGAGCGCGGATTTCGGGGCGGGGGGGCCAGGAAAAAAAAATGCGGGACCTACGTAGGGCCGGGAAGCGCGAGAAGGTCCATCACTGCGGGGCACACGAAGGGGAGGAGGATAAGTTCTACCGCGGACTTCGAGTCACGGAGGGTCTGCAAGAACCAAGGTTGGAGCCAAATGCCAGTAAGGCTTTGGCAAGTAACACAATGGCGGGACTGGAGAGGGGTAGAATAGGCACGAGGGAAACGAACTAAGTGAGGAGAAAAACTCAAGGCGAAGTATCAATGTTAGTGGCTAACTGGGAAAAGGGGGGGAGATTCAACCTCTGGTAAATACGCAAAGGGAAAGGGTCGGGGGTGCGGACCATCAAGCGTCGCGGACAGGAATTCGGCCCTTTAAAAACCGTTCAAACTACGAACTGCCTGGGGCAAAAGACTCAGCGAAAGAAAAAAGTTGCTACCCGACCTTTTCTAGGGCCCAGGTCGACGCCAGGCTCAATCACCCCCAGCGGCGTCTTTGAAACCGCTGGCGTACGATGCTACGAGGGGGATCACCCCCCTGGCTGGTGCCCAGCCGGCCCTTTACTTCTTGGGGAAACAATTGAGATTGGGAGGGGAAGGAAATGAACGCGCACAAATAGAGAATGCGGCCTCGCGCTTAAAGAAACAAAGGGGTGGCAACACAGGAAGTGAAAGGGAAAAAATCACTGGGGTCGCCCTCAAGATAAGAAAGGGAAAGATCCGTATGCGGACATCCCCGATGCCGAGGTGTTACGCGAAAAAGGGCGAGGTGGCGGCGGCAATTCAAGGTTGAACACAAATAAAAAAAAAGTCCAGGGACAAAATGCCAATGGAACATGGCGTTGACTTTAAGCCAGGTGGGGGGAGAGGAAAGGACAACCGCATGGGAATGGAAAAAGAAGATCTCGCCAGGGAGTGTGGATGCTTTCCGAGGCCAATGTCGCGGGGGGCACGTATGGCAGGTGCGAAAGAAAATCCTATGGGTCCGCTCTTAAAACCAGTCAAACATCTATGGATTGCTGATGTGGGGCGGGAGATTGACTCAGGTCGTGGGGAAGAAGCTAAGCGAAAACAACAACAACGGAAAGGAGGGAGGGATAGATGGGGTCTCAACTCAGAAAGGCGGCTCGGCAGGAGGAAAGTCTTAGTCTCTGGGGGGTTAAGAGTCTGAACTCGAGTGGGGGGGGGAGTGATCCCTCAAAGTCAGTGCTAAACGAGAAAATGGGATCCCTGGACGACATGGTGGGCGGAGAGAGGTTTTCAATCGGTCACACTGACCACCCTTCTTCCAAATTGCTATGAGTCCACCTCGTCTTTAAATCTAAAAGCTGGTGCAAATTTGGGGCACGGACTGTTGCTGTTTTAAAAAAGGCAGCGGACGGCCGAAACAAAAGGGGGAAAACCGAGAAGACAAAGGACCTCGGGGGGATTCTCAGATGGGCTGGACTTCTCCGTGTAATCGGGGGGCGGTGCGACCTGAGGGGGGGGAGGGGTGAAGGGGAAGGACGCGGGGCTGGGGACCTGTGGCAAAAAACCTGTGCTTGACTGGAATCTGGGACGAAAAAAGGATCACGAGGGGGCGCTTCAGAGGAAGGGGGGAAGAACGAGTGAAAGGAAAAAAACTAAAAGTGGAAGGCCATTTAGAGGTGCCTGATGGCGGTATCAAATGGGGGAAAAGGGAGGCAGCGGGCTGGCGCGCCAAAGGCAGTGGGCTCGTTAACGGGGGGAAAGGGAAGGGGGCGAAATGTAGGGAAAAACGAATGCCGTCACAAAGGGGAAAGGCGGGCAGGTTTACCCAACGATTAGAATCGCCCATAACGACGCAGTTACTCAAACTAGAAAATGTACGAGGGCAGGGAGAGCCAACTACTTGCAAAACGCGTAAAGAAAAACACAATGACCATATATAGAAAGGAAAAAAGGTGGGTGAAGTAGTAGGAGAGATTTGAGGAAACTCCGCGTTTTGTTGCTGTGTCAGGGGGGGCACGACCATAAAGGGATATAGAGTCCAACTTAACGAGTGATCTCACAGGCCCCGGGGGGACCATAAAACGTAAATAGGAGGAAGGAGAAGGAAGGTCTGTAGGGTAAAACATGTTTCGCTCAAAAACGAAAATGAAGAGGACTCGTCCAAAGTCGCTGTGGGGGAATGGAGTGACAAGGAAAAAGGGGAGACGACGCTGACTGCGAAAGGCTTTGGAAAAACTTCTCGTCAAGAGAAGGGGGGGGGGGGGGCACAGGAGTGGGGCACCAAAGCAGCCCCAATCAGGTCTTTATAGCCGAGTTGAAGGATGAAGGGCCACCGCGGCATGAGACAAAATGCTACACTTCGTCAAAAAAAAGACGGTCGTCGACTGGACAGAAGAAAACATGGAAAACAGTCAAAAAGGGGGTAAGCTTGTTAAATAGACCGCAAGGGTGTCTCCAGAGGGAGGAAAGGTCGGAGAGCATGGAAGGACTGAGGAAGTTGTGAACTTGACAGTTATAGAGCTATCAAAAGAGACCATTTGAAAGCTTCAGATTGGACTAAAAGCTCATTATTACTTGGGAGCGAGCAAAAAGAGACCCAACGACCACGGGAGGTATTTGGGGGCGGGTCCTGTACCCATTAATTCTTCTTTGACAGGCGAAGTCAATCAGATCTCAGGGGAAGGGAGATACGAAAGGGGGCAACCAACCAAAAGCTTTGGGAGAAGCAGGGAGAGTTCGAGGCCAGGCGCTCTATTGCAGACACCGGGAATTGACCGTTGGAAAAAAGGCGTCGATGGGGCGGCGAAAACAAAATGGGGGAAAACGATAAGAATAGCAAGGTAAACGTTCAGGTAGAATGAGACCGGCAAATGAACAAAGGGCAGGAACATTTTCATGACGAAGAGACTAGTCCCACCAGAGGGAATCTGTCAACATACTACAAGGGGGGGTCCCGATTCAGGGTCCACGTCACATGGAAAATGACTACGGAGGAACCAGTCAGAAAAGATAAAGGCGTCAAGAAAAAAAAATGTTGAGATAGAAAGGGAGTTAAGTCTGTGTGAAAAGCCATAACATAGGAGCAAGTTGATTCCCCCAAGAAAACATCTGATTCTGCTACCCCACAAAGCTAATTAGGGCCTGGGCTAATAAAGATGGGGATGGCCAGCCGTTGGTTAGACAAAAACCGGGACGAATCTAGACCTCTCGCATGGGAGGAGGTCGAGTGCTCTGCGGAATTCGCGCAACTAACAGACGGGGGTCGACGCCGGCTTGGGTTGTGAGACGCATACTCATCAAGGGAGTGTGAGCTCTTCTCAGCAGGCAGTAGGACTAGACTCAGTGGCCCATCCTGGAAGACGGTTGAAATGCTCGGATCTACGACCGACTGGAAACTGACCTCTTCTCGTCCGACGACGACGGATGATGTGGAATATTCCTTTGCGTGCTTGACCTTAGGGAGCCCTGTATCGCCCGCTGCTAAGGGGGCTTCAGAGTAACGGTTGCAAAAGAGTTCTTGCTGGGGGAAAGAAAATTACGTAAGGAATTCCGTGACTGAGCGGGGCGCGCTGCGTGGGTAAGGGAACGACGGACAACTTTGGGTGACAGAAGGGAGAGAAAACCTTCTTGGAGAGAAGGGGTTTATGTTTTGAATAAAAGGGGCAGAAACTGGGAATACCCGAGTGAGACGTCATCTTAGGCGTAGAGGAATGGGGAACGCCATCCGGTCCCAAAGAGAAGGGTGTAGTGCCGTCATGGAGCGGCTCAAAGTGATACTGAGTCAAGGTTAGAGGGGGGTAGGTCCCGGGAACATAGTGAAAAAAGGACAAGGTGTACGCTTATCCAAGAGCCGAATTCAATAAAAATGAAGTCGATTAGGTCACTTCCATTACGACTCGATGGAGGGCAAGGTAAAGCTTTGAAGATATCGGGGTAGGAACGGAAAGAGAGGGGTTCTCCAAAACACAGCTTGGGGCGGGGGAGGGAAGTCTTGCAGAAATACACACGTTGTGGAGGAGAAAACAGAAAAAAAAAAGGAAAGGTCTTATTCTCGGCGGCCTCTACTCGGAAGAATCTGAGGGCTCTACCACGAATCGAAAAGGGGAGAAAAGCGCGCCGCAAGATGGACTAACCAGTACTTAGGAAGAAAGTAGATGGAGGAAAAGAAAAAAAAGAACACTCCAGGACTAAAAAAAATCTCAGTCTTCTCTGGGCCGCCGAGGGGAAAACGAAGGGTTGAAAGAGTTACCGGC
>Ga0179593_1386009_pt1 | contig 19284 bp, 15 predicted proteins | sample CZODoug2_1_08_16_FD_185931 | JGI IMG/M metagenome (GOLD analysis project Ga0179593, IMG submission 185931) | Vadose zone soil fungal communities from Angelo Coast Range Reserve, California, USA - CZODoug2_1_08_16fungal (PacBio error correction) | ecosystem: Environmental > Terrestrial > Soil >...
AGGACGCCAATCAGGAATGAGTCGGCACACGGCGGGCGGAGCATAAGAGAGCTGCGTCAGTCGGCGCCTACGCGCCGGCTGGAAACAAACCAAGTGCTACCGCCTAAACAAGCGCAAGCGCTCACGGAGCACCTCAGCGAAGCAGAGACGAGGGGGAGGCCTATCCTCTCAAGACAAATAAGCCATCGGGCAAGAACGGGGGAAGAGGAGAAGGGCTGGATGCCCCAAACCCTCTGTCACAAAGGGGGGAGGACAGTCAAACACCGCTGCTACGACCGAAGACAGTGACGCCACGACCCGGTATGGCACGGTGGATCAAGGCGGAAAAGCTACTTGCTAGGAAAAACACAGAAAAAGGAAAAAAGACAAGCAAAAAAAAACTAAAAAAAAAAAAAAGACCGCAACTTGACGGGTCCTCGGAGATGGAAGGGGGGGGGGGGCGCTGGGGGATCGGGCCCGAATGAGAGTAACAAATCCAGGTTAGGAGTCACAATTGGTGGGAATAACCAAAAAAAAAGGAAACCCAAAAGACTCACTAAGAGAAATAACCCGCCGGCCTACAATCAAGTTAATAGAATAGGTAAATTCGTAGCTTAATAAAAGTAAAAAGGGATATCTACAAGGGGATAAACTCGTAATGGATAGGGGAAAAGTCGGGACCCGTACCCTCCCACGACGTAAGGTCGTGGTAAGTGTCGGGAACGGCGAGATTGGGAAAAGGTGAGCTTGAAGGAAAGTTCCAAACCAAGAAAACCGTTGAAGAGAAAAAAAGAAGGGATGCGCGGCCCGTCGTCGGCCCGCTAAAAACGGGTTCTGCTTTTAGGGGGCCGGCACTATCAGGGTTGATATGGCTCAAGAAAGACTTCTCAAGCAGCCGACTCATGGCGGCCTCGGAACAGAAAAAGCCTATTGGGAAGATCTGGGAAATTCCAAAGAATGAGGGCTACAAAAACAAAAATAGCAGCTCGGCATCTCGTATGCACGCATAGTTAGAAAAAAAAAACGTTCTGTTCGCGGGGGCATCAGTATATTCTCGGAGATTGCAGAAAATTGGAGGGGAAGGGGGGGAGAAAAAATATAACGAAAAGTGCGATATCGCCGGCAAGACGAAATCCACAGGCGCGGCAATCGGCGATCGCGTCGCTAGAGTTTCGAACAGGAATAGAGATGAAGCTGGCTTTGAAGGAAGAATGGTATCGGAGCGAGAGGGGAGGCGCACGGCACGCAGAGCACATGTCGAAGTCGGCGTAAAAACTGAAAGCAATGTACTGGCCTCAAGGAAACGAAGAGTGTTCTGACCTGTATCATCGCGCCGCGGGGGCTGTAGAGGGAAGAGACTATGAGTGGGAGTGAGAGGGGGGTGAGAAAATCAGGATTGAGCGGCGATGCGGAAGCGCAGTCCGGCGAAGAGAGATCGCGCACGGATTGCGGAAGCGTGCCCGAAGGAGGAAAGTTAATCGCACTCCCAGAAGGGAAGGGCCGGATCTATATACAAAAAAAGGAGGGGGAGAAGCCTTGGCCGCACCGATGGCGCCGTTGTCACAAAACTCCCTGCTGGTCAAAAAGGGAAAACACCAACACGACGTAGGAGGAGAAAAGAGAGAGTAGCCATCGAAAAACAGAGCAGTTGTGCCCGAGAAGAGAAACATAATGAGCCGCAAAGTGAGATAACTAATGCCTGGTGCCTAATCTCGCTCCGATCGCGGCGGGCGTCAAAGCAAAAAATTGGCCAGCGCTCCGGAACAAACGTCAAGCACTTGAAAAGCTACTAAAAACCTCACAGAGAAGTTACCGACAAGAAGCAACGGCAATCCGAGCGGGCAGCAACCTCACCAAAGAGGAAGACTACACCCACCGGCATGCTTCTAGGAACGCCCCGCCTATGCGAAGATGAACAAAACCAGGGCCAGACCATCTTCGTCCGAGGCCAGGTATTGTCGGCTGAGAAAAAATGAGCGCTCATACAAAAGAGAGGGATAGGAAGGTTTAAAAAAAGACCTACGAGCGCGTCGTATACCATATCGCAACTCCAGTCTATCTTGGACATCAGGGTTCACGAGCGGCGACTGAGCGAATCTCGTGCAAAGTCCTGCCGCGCCGCGGGAGATAAAGATGCCGCTATATCTAACCGACGTTTTCTATTGGGGAGCGATTCAGCAAAGAGGCCCTGAGGGAGACGGAATCAGTCAAGGGACCAACCGCGCCACATGAGGAGGAAGCTCACCTAAAGGAAGATGTACGGAAACGCTCTCCGTGATTTATGGGCCAAGGAAAGTGGGGCTTGTCCAAGAGAAGCTGGCAAGTCTTTGCGGGCTAGAGGCCACAAAAAACAGACGAGCTACAAGGCATAATTTGGGGCGAATCGAAACCCGAGGATCCGTTCTGCCGAACAGCAAGATAACCAAGAGCCGTCGAGCGGTGAACGAAGGTGCAGACGATAAGCACCTGAGGGGAGGGGAAATGCGAAGAGCCAACACGCTTGGGGGCCGACTCCATCTCCGACCACGACACTGATTAACAAGATTCAGCAAAGGTGGAGGTGGGGGGCTCGGAGATCGTGTCCACAAACCCGATCCTGTCCGCGTTCGATGCCGTTTCGATCTTCTGTTGACAGGTTATGAAGACCAGAGACATATAATTAGGATAAGGGCTTTCCTTCGGGGGAGTGAGTTACAGGCACACAACTGGTGTGTGAAAATGTGTGTGGTCGGGAGTGGCCGGATTTTTGGTGGAGACAACAACACAGGGGTAGGGCCACTGATGGTGAGACTCACGGCGATGGGCACGGATTTCAGCGGGAAGACTTAACCGACCCTCAAGGGGAGTCGAAAAATGCCGAAGCGATAAGAACTGCGAATTAGGAGGTGACTTACGTCCTCGCGACGGGCTATTTTCAATCAGGGGACATTCTGTAGGAGAGGGAGGGGGGCCGCTAAAAGGACTAGTGCAGACTCAAACAGTGAATCTGAGAAAACACCAAAGCGGCAAAACGAAGCTATCAAGGGGTTTCCTGAAAGTGGGGAGGGACGCGACCGGAGAAAAAAAGGGTATGACTGAGTGAAAGCGAATGGATCGACGCAGGTTTGCCGAACCGCCCAAAAATTCCCTCACAATGCCAAAAGAAAACAAGTGGTGTGAGGTACAAAGGGGGGGGCTCTGAAAAGGATCGTGAAGAAGCAATGAAAACGGGGAATCCAAAAAGACCCCCATATCGAAAGAACAAAACCCTCCAAAAAGGGGGGGGATGGGGGGAAATCTTGGAAAGAGCCGAAGAGATAGGGGAGAACGGTACACTGAAAGATAGGTGACAGTTTCTCTGGAAGCTTTGTAGGGGTCCAGTAAATGTGACGGGGGGAAAAAGATGCTGGGGGGGAAAAATGAAGTGCGGGGGGGAATGGCGCTCATGGAGCAGGAAGGGGACATAAGCTTGTGGAAGAATAAGCAAGAAGGACTGCGAAAGGGTGACAAGTTACGGGGAGCGGGTCGCGTGGGTAAGGGACTAATTTTCGGGGGGGAGAAGAGCGGATCGGGAAAGAAGTCATGGGAAGGGGAACTGAACTGTTTGGAACATGTTTGAGGGAACGTCATCAAAGGGGGGTTTTTTCTACAAAGACCAGGAAGGGAAGGGTGGGAATCGACCAAGATCGAAAAGGCTGTCGGTGCTGAAAATCCAAAGAGGAGGAGGGGCCGGGACGCGGAAAAAGGAGTGTGCAGGAATAAGTAACAGTGTCCGGCTTGGTTGGGGGGGGGGGTGTGTCGGCGGCTTTCTTAGAATGGTGACCGGCCTAGGGGCTCGCGAAAAACGAGGTACATAAACCCTACAAGGCAAACTGTCAGGGAGCGTGGGAAGAACAAGGGGAGGGGGGCGGTGAGAGGGAGGACTTGAGGCGCCACGGTCTACAGGTGGAAGATGACCGCATGGGAAAAACCTATCAGGGAAGGGGGGACTGGTCTGCCCGCTTAAGCGGAAGGAAGAAAAAGAACGCATGCAAAAGTGTAGGAAAAAAAGGAAAGAGGAATGCACATGAGTAATGCCGAGGCAAATCGGGTCGCAGTCAACGTCGTATTAAAAAAAGAAAAAGGAATGAACACATAGTGAAAGAAAAAATTTCTCAGGTATCGCGAAAGGCCGCCGAGCCACAGCCTTTGATCAAGAGAAAGGAAAGGGATGGGGGGGGAGAAAGAGGGTACAGTCAAGAAGGTCTAGACCGCTGAGGGGCCCAACTCCGACACCCTCCACAAGAAAGGAACGCCTTGGGGGGAGGGAGCAAGCCTGCTAAGGCGAAAGGCCAGAAAACTCGCACGTCTGGAATAGTGGACTGGTATAGGGCGGTTATGGGGAAACAATCTACGTTCACTGAACGGGAAACGCAAACCCAAAGTCGCCCGAAGTCAAAAAAAAAAGGGGACCAGTCTCCATGCCATATAAAGGATCTCTCAGATAGCTAAAAACATCAAGGCAAGGAAAAAGTGCCAAGGAGACCTGATCCATCCGGGGAGCAACGGCAAAGTAGAGGTATGAAGATTAGCGCTAAAATGATAGGGGGGAGCCAAAGAGGTCAATCGATAGAAAGGGGGATAAAAGGCCAACTCCGTGTCCAAAAGAAAAAAAACACCTCGGATTGGAAAAACCGGGAGGAGGACCGAGTCAATCAAAAGGAAGACAGGAAGAAGGTCCACATATAAGACGTCTGTTACCTTTCGATCCCTGGAACAGAAAAAGGGAAAGAACCCGGGGGTTGGGGGTAGGGGAGGGGGGGGAGAGGTCTCGAGGGATGAATGCTTCTTAGAACGTCGACCCAAAACTACCGGACGGAAAAACCGTCCTTGTGAAAGGGGGAGAGAGATGTCTGCACTGGCGTGAATTTATGCAAAGGGGGGGCACTGCCGGCAGATGGCCACGGCGTGCTCGACGTGGAGGAACAACCTGCTTCCAGGAATCTAAAAGAAGCGAACCTTTACTGCGAAACTCACTCTTGAGGGGGGGGGGGAAGCAAGGGGGCCAGGGGGTGGAGCAGCGAAAATTTGTGACGCCGAAAGCGCGCACCAATCACAAAATAACAACGGAAGAAATAAGGTAGTCAGAAAGAAAAAAGGTGGGAGGCAGGAAACTAAAAGATTTAAAAAAGTGACTCGGCTCTGCGAAATGAAACAAACGGCCGCCCGAAATAATTAAAGAAAACAGTGTATTCATCCCCCGGTTGGTGTGAGGAACAAACCTCGCAAGGCCCAAACTCCAAGATAACAGCAATCAAACCCAGGGAACCGGCATCATGATGTACAGGGAGAGAAGTTCTCCTTTAGGATATTCTCAGAAAAGGGGGGGGTAAAAATACGATTAACAGGGGGATCCACAGGAGTAAAATCGGGATGGTCCGTCCTCCCCCTGAAAAAGGCGGGGGCAGCTTGGCGGAGGAATAGTATTTAAAAGGCATGGCATCTTGGGACCTCGACCGCATATGAAACCCGGCTGAACCCGATAGCTTCAGGGGGGGAGAGTCGGGGAAGCAAACAAGACTTTTTTAATCACCCCGTGCCCGCCGCTTGCCGACGATCAGTCGCCTCGCTCAAAAACAGGGTTTGGCACAAGGCTGGGTCATCCGCAGGGGACTCAAAAACAAAATAAGAGCAAGATGATGACAAACGGCATAGTGGGAAACAGGCCGACAAAAGCGCATGTAGCCGCAGACGCGAAAAGGAAAAGATTGGCAATAGGGGATTAGTTATATCCAATATCAAAGACATAGCCGGCCCGGACAGAGCTCCAGTGTGGGTGGGGGGGGGGGGGGGGCATATTAGGGAATTAGGATAGGAAGCAACGTAGGTTCGGGGGAACCTGATCGTCTGAGGCTTTCGATAATGGCGGTCGCGCGCTAGCTTAAAACGGCAAAACATAGCAAAGCATTTTTTCGACGGTAAGGAAGTGACAGAGAAGACCTACAAATTACTGGCCGAACGTTGACGAAGATGGGTGTTAACCTGGATCAAAAAACCCAGAGGGGGTAACTAGGCCTAAGGGGATGAGTAAGGGGTGAGGGGTGGGAGGACAACGCTCCGGATGACCTATGGCGATGAACGCATCCGTTCGGCGCAAGGAGATATCTCAACGAGGGGGGGGTAGAGAGACAAACGATCTGGAAAGTTGGAACTCCCCATAAGAATGTGTGTAGATAGGCGCACCAAACTTCGGCGAGCGCCTTGACTCTCCTGGCGCCTTATCACGGAAAAACCCAACCAAACACGGGGCAGTGGACGAGGGGGGAATCTCTCTAACAACAACAAAAATGGAGTCACCAGCCGCGGCAACCGCTGTGTCCTCGGCTTAATCTAAAGCAAGGAAAGAAAAGAACGAATCAATTTCATCTCTCTAAAGGGGGGGAACGAGGCGCAAGGTGAGGCGCATATCAGCGAGCACGCCTCGACACGACAGCCGGCAGAGAGATCTTCGGCGCTGCTTTGTTTCAATCCCGCTACAGGGCGGGAAAAGAAGGAGATCGAAAAACACACATACTACACCGGCCCTCGTAAAGTTCCGCCACCCCGAGGCGAAATCAGAAAACCAGCTTCGAAACTTCGCTGACAGTGCAATGTCCGCGATAAGGCTCGACAAAGGAGCTGAGATGCCCGGTCGGACAAAAAAAAAAAATACGCCGCGCGCCATCCGTGAACGGCTCGACAAGGCAACAGGGGAGTAATCATGTTAAAGAACCGACGTCGAAAAGCTGCATACAACCCCTGTAAGCTAGGTCGAGACGAATATCGGAAAAAACCTGGAACTCTTGGTACACGCATCAATTTCGGTACGGAAATAGCGGGTCCTGCGGCTAAAAGAAAAGAAGAAGGAAGCATCACCTCTACGGCTATACGTGGATTGCAAAGAAAAAAAGCCGATGCTGGCGGGAAAGGGAAAGGGGGCTTTCCAAAAAATTCGGGAGAAGGAGGCGGTTGCGCGCGAGGAAGATGGGTCGGCACGAGGGAGCGGCCGCGGAACATCAAATCGTGCGGCCCACATCCTCTAACAATCTGAACGAGCGATAACGGGGCCTGAACAGGACCCGAAACGGTGATCAAAACAAGAGACAGACGATACCCGCGTGGGGCCGGAAATCACTCAAATCCGTCCAATGAGCACATCAAAAAAAACGAAGAGGGGGTAAGGGGGGGGCGTCTCTCTTCTCCCCCGAAACTTCCTCAAGAAGTTCAATCCGTCAAAATTCCATGGAGGTCCTAAAAGTCGACCTAGATGAATTGAAAAAGAAATGCTGAAGGGGAGGGGGAGGGTGTTATTTACAAAAAAAGGTGTGGTGGGGAGGGCGCGAATTTTGGTGTCGGACAGAACCAAATGGGGAAAGAGACCTGGCGGGGAGAACAAGTACATGTGGCAAGAGAGGGGGCAACTACTCAGAACGGTCCGTCAAGTTGCGTCGCAACCCTCATTCGCTCGAGGAGATCGGCGTGACTACGTGCAGCGCCGACGTTTCTTTGCACATCCCGTGACCCATTTTGGTGGGCGCGATGCGACCATGAAGAGGATCCGGGCAGGGAAAAGGGGAGTGGGCCAACAGCAGGCTTAGGGAATAGGGGGGGGGGGGGGACGGGGAAAAAGATAAGGGAGCCGCGTGGGGTCATTCGCGAAGTGCGGGGGGGGGTGGACCTGAACAAGCATGTTGTCAATTGGTCGAGAAACTAAAAAAAAGATGGCGCGAACCGGCGGGCAGAAAGGAATCCCATCCCTCTTCCAAAACGCGACCAAAACTCCCCCTTGTGGGGGAAGGCGGTCTGGGGGGTCGAGCCGCTAAATGAAGAAGAACTAAAACAGCATCAATAACCAGAAAAAAACCCCAGCACCGAAACCTCCCCCAATGTTTAAGCGTGGTCCAGCCCGGAAGAGATAGTAACAACTTCCGATAGGGACGTTGCTGTCGGCGGGGCTGAAGGAGTTGTCGAGATCGGGGTTAGGGACGCGCGGTGGGTTCATTGTCGACAGATCTAGAGGGAGAAGCGTCTTGCGAGAGGGCCTAATCACAAGCAGTACCTGCTATAAGAAGGGTTCTGTGCGTTGGAAGGAAGGGGGGATTGATGGATCGAACGCATACATTAGCACAGGGGAACGAGGTTTCAATGTGGGGGGGGTCGGAGGGGCGATTATTGTGGTTTCTCCTCGCCTCCAATGTGGCAAGGCGCAGATCATAACAAGTCTGTCGTCTAAACGCCAGAGGAGGGCCGTGTGCCTTCCCAGGGAAGGATACTGCGAAATCCCACGGTGGGCCGGTCATGGATTGGAAATCGGATTCGTAAGGCTTACCAAAGCTCTCTCTCATACAGGTAAAAGAAAAAAAACCTCCGCGCGGAACATCCGTCTGAGGGTGGAGCACAGAGTGGTTCAAAAAAGGCTCAGAAAGGATGCGCTATTGAGAGGAAAGCATAAACCGAGGTGGTTCAACAATATCTGAGCAGCGTACTAAAAACGCCAGTGAACGCGGCTGAAAGAAAATCAGCAAAAAAAAAAAAGGGGGAAGGAAAAGAGAGAGATGTCGCTTCGTAAGCCGCGTCACGCTCTGGTAAACGTCCAAAATCAATTGCTCAAAAAAATGAACAAAAGCGGTCATCAGTCGAGAGTCCTAGCCGTACGAAAGAAGACCAAGAAAGGGGGGGGGATCCAGCAACGTGTTGGCAGAGGAGGGGAAAACCGGCGCAGTCAAAGAGGGGACTCGCTCACGCCTAAGAACACAAAAGACCGGCCGCTTGAAAGGTGCCACGGGGCAGACGCGGGGTGCAAAAGACCATGGCGTGGGAAAACGCCTGAACTGGAGAGTAAGACTTCGGCCCATCTCGGCAAAATGGCCGCAAGCCCAAACGCCTCCTCCAAACGCAAAGTCCCCTTGTGGGGGGGGGTGGTGGTCAATGCGTCAATGCCTGCGGGGGACTGGGGGGGGCGGGGGACCTTCCTGCCGGCCTCTCAGCTCACTGAGACACAGATCCCCTTCAAAAAGGCCCTCAAAAAGCCCGGGTGTAGAACGGTCTTACCTTATCGATTAGAAAAAATAAAAAGACACTCAGCGTCCCAGGGCACCGCAATTCTCGACCCAGCAAAAAACCAGCCGTCGGGGAAAACAGAAAAATCTCAGGGGGGGGGGGGGGTTACGGAATCGCCAAAAAAAAAAACCAAACGACAGAGAACTGTCAAATAGGGAAAAAAAAAAAGGTCAGGTGCTGTTACAGGAAGCGGCTGGACACGATATAAAAAAAAAATGGTGGTAGAGGGGTCCCGGAAAGGTGATGAGTGATTCTTCAGATATTTCTGCAAACAAGGACCGGCAGCCCCACAAGGGGGGGGTAGAAAAAGGACGCGCCCGTCCAATCACTCCAGCACGGGAAAAAAGGATAAGGAATGGGCTCTCCTGCATCACCGGCTTATGCCCGGACAAAGAGCCTTCGACTTGAAAGAAAACGCGCCGCGGCTTGTTTTGCCTAAACGTAAAGTGGGGTGGTGTATCTAAGAGCCGCTGGAAATCGTCAAAACCAAAATGAGTCAACATACCACGTCGCAGTGTCACGCCGAAGCGCCGTCAAAATTATGCGGGGGATCGTCAACTTTACGGCGCGCGCGAGTGTTCCCCGCTTCAAAGAAAAGAAGGTGTATCCCGCAAGTCGGGGGATCAAACGTTTGCCCGCACCAAGCCCTGCCCATACCAACGCACCAAGAAGAGCTCATCACCGGAAACCACTTATTATGTCAGAAAGGATAGGTTCTCCTGAAGATCTGTCCTCACGTAGGACATCTCCAGGGTCAGAACTCGGAAGGATAAGGGTAAAGGCCCGACCCTCCCACGCTTTTTCAAAGGAGGAAGTGGTGCTCATTGTACGTAAAAGGTCTTCCCAATCTGGCGCTTGGGAACTTGAAAAAGCCGCGGGATATGCACGGACGGCCAAGAAAAGCGTCCTCTTTGTTGGGAGTAGGTGCATGGGCCGAAGGAAAATGGGAAGATCGGCATACCACTCCAGAAGCAAATGGAAAACCTGACGATCATGTCGGCCTCGGAGAAACAAGCCTATGGGGTACATCGGCAGGTGAAATAAAAATTCGCGAAACCAAAAAAAGGAGGCGGGGCACGCCGGACATATGCAAAAAAGGGCATGAGAGGCCTGCCGAGAGCGCCCGGTAGAAGAAAGGTCTTCTCATGAATAGGGAAGTGGAAGTTTTAATTGGAAAACCATAAGTTGACAATCGAAAAATGAACGCATCCAGCAAAACGGGCAGGACTGCAAGGGGAAGGGGGAGGGCCGGACTTGGGAGAACCGGATCAAAATTCTGCCGGCTTTTCATATGGAAGCGAAGCGGCAGCGGCGAGGAAAAAGGAGCATAGCTCAGTTTTCAACGTCAAGGAACTTCTCAGAAGCAAGGTAAAGGCCTCCACTTGTGCTAGGGGAAACCAAATGGAAAATGGCCTCGCGGGCGCGACGAAAAGGACGGGTGGGACTCATGGTGATGTTCGGCACCAATCGGATTGGGACAACAAATAGGAAAAGTGAAAAGCGCTGCAGGCGCCGAATAGATCGCAATGCGGCGAGCGTAAAAAAGCGGCGATGCAATTGAGAAAGGCCGCAATCTCAAAGGAGGGACGAGCCGATCAGAGCTAAAAAACAAAAAGGGGCTGGCAGAAGCCTTTAAGGGACGCTCTTAAAATTATCCGGGCAAAAAAGACCTGCCCGGCTGCACGGCTTTAAAAAAGAACAAAAAAAGCGGAGGGAAAAGAGAGATATTCAAAAAAACCTTACTAAAGAGGGGTTAAACGCTAAGGAGCCGCAGCACTCAATTCGCGCGCCGCCTTGCGCTTATCTAAAAAAGACGTCGAAGGCGCAGACAAAGTAAAAAAGCCGGGCACGCTCGACCCTTACAGGGATCTGGAGAGGAGTTCTCCGGGTCGACTAAGGAGTTAAAACTACATCTAGGAGTCTGGACAATGAAAAGAAAAATGTTGGCGGAAAACGCACATCCAAAAAGACTACACCGTCCTCGTCGCGTTCCTCGCGCAACGGGGGGGAGGGATGAAAAGGATATACCAGAGGAAGCAACTGATGGTCAAATAAACAAAAAAAAGAAGGGACCCTGACGCTCGACAAAAGGCTAGAAACGTCGACAGCGCCCCACTAAGAAAGGCCAAGCCAGGAAGCTCAACGACAAAGTCGATCTCTATAAAGGGTTCGAAAAAACGGGGTCACGGGCAAAGGACTAAAAAAAGAGCTCCCGCCGTCCTGCATGGAAAGAACAAATGAGGAGGCTCGTCTAACGGCAAAATGCGAAACGGTCGTCTATTGGGATCACAGGACAAGGGGAGTCCCTCTGATCAGATCCTGCAAAAGCGGGCGCATGAGGCATCCGTCACCTTAGAAGACGCTTGAAAGTTATTCTGAAATCGAGGAGGGTAAAGGCAAAAAAATTGGCGGGAAACAAGCTTGCAAAAATAGCGCAAAACCGACATGAATGCGACCCGACGGTAGGGCGTCCCGGTCGCAGGTCTCCTCGCCCAAAGAGAAAAGGCGTGCAGCAAAACAAAGGCAATCTGCGCGTAGGACTCGAAAAAACTTTCAGGAGAAGACAGAACCCTGCTCGGCACCGGCGCAGCGCAACCTTTGGCCGAACGACAGAAAAACAACCCAGACACTGAGCACACAAAGACTTAAAATCGGGGGTAGGGGGTGGGAGAAGGTGAGCAGGTGAAACAGGCGAATCCTTCCAGTTCGAATCCGTCGAGAACGGAGGTTGAAAAGAAAGCTTGGGAAGGAATCAACCTTCGCCCAGTCGGGGGGATAAGTCATGCTGCCGGAACGGGATTGCCGGCGGGTTAAAGGCAAAAGGCGGTTTTTGGTGCAGGACCAAAAAGGGTTACAAAAAAAAACGGGGAGGGAATAAGACCGTCAATTTTAAACGTCACGGAAAGTACGCCGACCAAAGCAAGTTGCTTCGGGAAATCAAAGGGAAAATTCGTCTAACTCTAAAGTCATGAGGAGAAACGGGAGAGGGGAAGTACGTTAATGGGGAACACTTTCCCGGGGTGGTTAGAAACCTAAGAGGCAAAAGATCCACCAAAGAAGGCCACGGCGCGAAAGGCAAGGGTCGCGCGAGATTGTGAGACGAGAACGAGAATCATGTGACATTACGTCGAGAAAAAGAGGCAGCCCTGCGCAAAAGACAGCCCAGCCAAAAGAAGCGACCTTCCCCCCTGGGGAAAAAACAGGGGGGGGGGACTGGATTAAGGGGGGGTGGAGTATCACAGAAAGATAGTGAAGGAACGATCAAATCAGACGCGAAAAAACCAGCTCCCTAAACAGAAAAACAAAAGAAAGTTGGTAAAGAGGGGTGAATATCCCGGAAGCTCGAAGGCAAAATTAAAGATAGGTGATCTAACGTCTGGGGAAGACGATCCGGTGGAAAGAATGCAGTTTTATTGGAAAAAAAAAAAAGTGGTGAGCTTAGGGGTCATTGTCGACTGTAAGTGACAGAGGAAGCTTTGCGATCGCTACTAGAGCTGCACTGGAGAAACAGGAGACAAATTGAGGGGAGGAGTTATCTTTTGAAGGTCCTTAGTGTGGGGCGCGGCGAGGAGAAAAAAGGGTCAGCCGGGCCGAAGGTGAAAAAGCGCGGCGATTATTGGTGACAAAGAACCTATAGTTTGCAGGGGGGCAAAGACATACTACCAAGGGAGGGATGAGGGGAACCAAAAATGAGGAGGAAGTCCCGTCTACGGCGGCGATCAGAGCAGGGCCGGTCTGTGGAGGGATAGGAGAGGGAAAACGGGTGAGGGGGGCCTCGCACGAGGGAGGCTATTGACTGTTCAGAAAAAGCCAATAAAGAGGGGCCGTGGATCAAAAGGGATGGAAAAAAAGCTTCGCGGGAGCAGGAAAGGAGGAAGGCTGAAGTAAAGTGAAGGATTCCCTAGGGGGGTCAAAAGAAAGGGAAGAAAAAAAAAAGGTCTGTGATCAGATGACGGCGACAATCGGTATCGGCAGGACGAAGCGACTCTCGACAACAACAAAAAGGAGAAAATGGGAAAAAAATAATATTCGCAGGATAAGAGAGGAACAACATGGAAAAAGGACAAACTAAAAATGCGAGTCATCCCAGAAAAAAAAGGCCGAGCCGATAAGGACCAAAAAAAATCCCTGGTAGACAAAACCTCAAAAAAAAAAAACAACCAGGATTTTAAAAACGGTGGAAACCGGGAAAAAACCCCGCGGCGGTCCCCGGCCCGAACAAAAAATCACAAGACCGGCCCCTGGAGGGGCGAAACCAAGGAATTCAAAATGAAAGAAAAGATGCTTGGTCCGCAAGAAAACTTGGTAAATCTGCGAGAACCCCAGCTCGTGGCCGGCGCAAAGGGCGCCACCCATTCGCACGCAGGAAAGGTGGTTCGCCCCGGTCGCCCGGCAAGGGATCCGTCGAAAGGCACTCTATCGGGAGAAAAGCAATCCCATATCCCATTTGAAACACCGAAGCCATTGGGGACATTAGTGAAACTGATAAAAACGAATCCGCAAAAATCGATACCGAGGCAATTGAAGCAAAGTCCATAAGATAAAATGGAAAGACAATCAAAATCAAGAAAAAGCAAACTAAATGGCAAAACGGCATCGGCCTAAGCACCCCAGGGAAAAAGGATCAAAAAGGTCAAATATCTGGAAGGTAAAACCGGGTCTGGGGAAAAATAGGAAACGCGGCTGGGACACGATATACAGACCCAAATGGGGGGGGGGGGGGAGGGGTTCGGGAGGGTGTTGGTTGGGAGCGCTGTAACGAGGGATGCGGGAGTGACGGGGGGGCTTCAAGAGAGGGTCGACCCAAAGAAAACCTTCCCCACAAGGGGGAAAAATGGGCGAGGAAAGAAAGGGGGGGAGCCGTGACGTGCCGGATGCGCAAAATGGCTGAAAAGAAGAAAGCCGTACAAGACTATGCAGTTCCGCAGAGCGACAGACCTTGACGCGGAGGAAAAGGACTTCCCCTGGGGGGGTGAAAAGACTGGAAAGTGGGGGTGGGACGTAAAGAAAACTTCGGAAAGCTCACCAAGGGCAACGATGTCAAGACAAGCGGAGGAACGTATGCACTCCTAAGGCTCCTGTATAGACTATTATTTCTAAGCAACGGGCAGTTCAAAAGGCGGAAAAGACGTGGGAAAAAAGGCCGCGGCAAAAGAAGTAGCCCCCATCGTACGTCGAAAAATAGGGGGGTGGGAGGTCACAAACCTAATTCAACCAAAAATCACTCACAACGCAGCATCACCCCCCCGACCGGCAGTCAGGGGTCAGGACCGTATCGGGAGACTGGGAAGGATCTTCCAAAAGGGGGAAAGCTAGAAGGGGAAACTGATAAACGCGAAGGAGAGGGGGGAATCGATCCCGTACAAAAAAAAAAAGAGGTCTGTTTGTGCTCAATGGGTCGGAATAAATGAAAGGGAGCACATGAGGGGGGAGAGGGGCTGAAGGGGGGTGCGGCGACGGGAAAGTGAGAACAAGGCCCCAGTTCTTCCGGCCACTACTCATAAGGGTGGGGTTATGAGGGGCCTGAAGAAATAGGGGCGAGACGCACGACAAAGCGCAATGCCTAACGATCAGGGGGAAGATCGGCATCAAGCCAGTTTTTGAAAACTTCAAATGGGGAAACACGTGGACGCCCCGCCACCAGAGGCTCGCATCCAAGAGAGCACGGCAATAGGTGAGCGTAAAGGAAGGAAGTGAGGCGCGGGGAAAAACCTCAGTATCGGGATGAAAGGGTCACGAAATGGAGAAAAGGGAACCAATCATAAAGCAGGAAGCTATCAAAAAGCATACAGAAAGAGCTCCAGCTGCGCGGGCAGTAAAATTAATCAAGGGGAGGGATAAAGATTTGGCGAACATGGGAGCGAGCGAAGTCAACGGCTATAATTGGAAGGCGGTGCGGGATGGAGTAGGCGGGCATCGACCGGCATCAAACTTTTGTCGTAGCGCAGGCTAAAGATCAGGGTCCGAAAGTTCACGTCAAGAATTGGAAAATATTGTTTAACAGGCCAGAAGGAGAAGGCCGCAGAGAATTGCTATGACGACGAGAAAAACGGGGGTCAATCATGGGGGATGTCTCACCGATCGGTTGGCACTCCTCGGACAGGCTAGAAAAACAGGAAGGGCCGGGAGCAGGAATAGGAATTCTAAAGAGGGCTGGAAGGAAGGTGAAGGAGAGATGCAATTGGGAGAAAGAGAAACAGCAGCGAGGGAATGGGATCGAGCGCACCAAGTCTTCGCTGAGCGCAGGAAGGGAATGAGGGGAAGTCTCCTGGAACCATAAGAAGATCGGGAATCTAGATAAAAAAAAAACTTTTGGATAAAAGAAGAGGAAAAAGCGGCTCAAAGGAAGGGTGGTGCCACGGCGCCGGCGCACAAAAAAGAAATGCCTCTCAGCCGAATCCTTGAGGATACTCAGGAATAAGAGAGGAGGAGGGTTCGGGGACTCATAAAGCAGGAAGAAGGGAAAAAGATGAGAAAAGCAATCCTTGCGCAGATATCTTCGGCGCCAACGAATGGCATTAAAAGAATCAAAAATCAATCGGCTGGCACGAAGATAGTTGAGAAAGTCACAAGAGACGACAAAGGACTCTTCAGCTTTCAGCGCAAACCCAAATATAAGAGGGGGCCAGCCTCTTAGTAAACGAGAAAGTGGGGGGGCGATAAGTGACTCCTTACGCAACCAAAAGAGATGATGAGAATTACTTCAAATGGGAGGCCCAATCCTACTCCTCTCACAACGAATTAAAAAAAGGATAGGGAAGCCCATGATAAGGAGATCAATCGAAAAAAATCTGACGAGCGCAACTCCAGTTAACCGAGACGAAGGGGGATCAGAGAGGGAAGGGAAACTCGAGGGGGAAAACTTAGGGAGAAGGGGTGGAAGGAGAGAACGTTAAGGGTTTCGGCCCCCAGAACCAATGAAAAAATACTGCTTTCACCTGGAGGAGAAAGGGAAGGCCGGGGAAAGGGAGCGCAACTAGGAGGTAAGGTAGGATCTAAAAACCTATAAGGGCATGCAGGAAAGTGTGGCGTTCCAAAAATAATCTGCAAAATATGCTGTGGACAGGAATTAACGCCATTAATAGGGGAGCAAACGATGGGATCGGAGTAGGGAAGTTCTCCTAACCAAAAATTCGGGCCCTAACACCTTACCAATCTGGGAAGTTCAGTCTTGAAGGACACTGGGAAGGTCGGAAGTAATACATACAAGGAGGTAGAAAGGAAAGCAACAATCGAAACGCGTTGTCCTAAATAATCGCCTCATACTAATGATCAACAAAGCCTGCTAAAAGTGTAGGGGGGGGGGGTGAAGGTCGGCTAGATAGGGTACCAGATCCTTCCTCGGAGGAAAATCCCGAGGAAAGATGTCAGGTTATTAATAATAAAACCTAATAAGGTGAATAGAAATCATGCTGGGAATGGGCGGGAGGGGGGGTGATTGAGTCATGTAGGGGGAAAGTTTGCCGGAGTGTTTGTGGTGGGGTGAGGAGCCCAAACACTGGGGGAATACTTTATGGATAGCTCTCGACGGCAGGGCGGGGAGGAACTTGTAAACTGCGCCTAGGAAGAATGAAAAGTGACATGTGAAAAATCGGAAGAAATAAGCATACGGGGGGAGGACCCCCCCCCCAAACCCCCCCCACAGGAAGGGGGTTGAAGAAAGAGAGGATTACTTGGCATGGGGTCCATCCGTTCCCGGTTTTGCGCTATTGGAACTATAGAAAAAGCTCGCTCACCAAAAAGGAGAGCCAAAAAACGGAAAGTATACGGTAAAAGGGAAGACTCTTTCTCTCAGAAAAAGAGGGAATGTGACTTTCACCGGGAGGGGATCGACATGTCAATAGGATCGTCCTAGGGGGAATAAGGAAGAACCTTGGGAGACCGAAGTAAAGGACTTAACAATTAACCCCTGGGGGGATGCACAGAGGTTTTGTCATCAACTAAGCTTGGGTAGAAAAGAAAATCACGAATAAAAAATGAGGGGTAATAGACCAAAAGACCCGGAAAAAAAACAATTTGGGAGGGAGAAAGGAGAGCGGCAGAGAGAGGGAATAACGTTGAGAAGGCCATAATAGGTTAATGGGTATCTTTCAGCGGGTTTAGGGAAGGAAGATTCCGGGAATATAGATGGGTGGGGAGGGAGAGGGGAATGGGGGGGGCATTGTTAGAGGATCGGAGGATTGACTATGTCAGACATGTTCTATAATCGGAACGATGGACAGCAAAAGACATAACAAATGTAGGGGAGAGGGGAGTTGTGAGAGGAAAGGTAGCGATCTGCTGAGAAAATGAAATCCACGGGAAAGAAATTCCCTGAGCAGGGGGAGTCAACTGTTGAGGGGAGATGAAAGGGTTGGAGGAACAGAACGGGAAGCATGGAAAAAAACATCATAGAAAAAGTGTTCTTCGTCCACGCCAGAAAAGGAGTGGCAGGAGAAAGACGAAGTAGGTCTAACTCCTAAAAGAGGAAGGGTTCGGGGGGGGGAGGGCGGTGGGGAAGTCCGAACTGGGAAAAACAAAGGCAACAGATCCGCTCAGTTAAGGTGTAAGGAGAGATCCAAAGAAGGAGGGGAGAGTGAGCAAAGGGGGGAGGGGGGCAGGAGTAAAAAAAAACGCTCGCTCATGAAAACAAGGGAAAGATGAAAGGGTCACCGCTATATGATCCGCAGTGAGAAAAAAAAAAGCTGGACGAGGACAGGACGAAGAACGAAGGAGAGGATAAAAACCAAAAAAGGGGAGATGAAAAGAGAGGAGATTAATGTAGCCGGAAGAGGACAGGAAAGTCACAGGAAAGAAAAGAAGGGAACACAGCGTGAAGAGGGAAAAAGGCTAAGAGAGGAACGCGCCGATCGACCAAAAATGTTATACAACGCTAATAAGGGATTGGGGGGGGGTAAGGCTAGGAAAAGGCAGAGCCGAAGCAAGCATGCCCCGAGATCAGGTACTCCAACAAAACAAGAACCGGACCCTAGTAGGTTGCTCCAGCAAGTCTAGGGAGGAAAGGCCACGAATCCTCTTTCCGTGAAAGACGAAAGCAAAGGTCAGATATATTTCTCAGCCACCAATCGGAAGGACTGTTAGAAAAAAGATAAGAGGAAAAGGGGGGCAAATAAAAAATTCTCAGGCACAGATATCGAGCCAGACAAAGAAAGAAAAAAAAACAAGGAAAAAAAGGATACCTCACAAAAGGTGGCATCCTTCAGAGGGGGAACGAGCGAGAAAAGAAAGCTCGCAATAGGCAAGTCAATCCGCCATTATCGGGACAGGAAAAAAAAAAGCCGAGATAAAGAAACATAAAACTCTCGGGGGGAAAAAAAAAAGGAATCGGTCACATGCCCTCAAAACCCTAAGAAAATGCACCTATCGGCCGGGCAATGGCGGTTACCATATCTATCAGGGAGGGGACATGGAAAGAAACAAGGGGGGGAGGTTTGAAGAAAAATGGGTGAAGAAGGGAAAGGGATTCTTCTTACAAGATAGTAACGACCAAAACATACCGGCTGAAACCAAAAAGGGGGGAATGGGAAGGGAAGGGGGAAGAGGTGGAAAGGTGAGAAGGCGGAAACCTACCGGAGCGGAAAAGAGAGGGGATCGAAGGAAAAAAAAACACTGCAGGAGGGACGGGCGCCTAAAAGGAGAATTTCACCCGGGAAAGAACAACGGATGTTGGGGGAAAAGTTCACCGGGGGGGGGGGAAGCGGGCCGCTTCTACATAGGGAGAACAAAAGGAAAAGGGGAAAATGGCAAAAAAGACGAGCCGCCGAAGGCGCCAGGAGAAAAAACTTAGGAGGGTTCGAAAACGGGGGGGAAAGGCTGGCGAGAGGAAAGTTCAAAACGAGGGGGGAACACGGCAAATGAATGAAGAAAACAAGTGGCGGAGCAAAAAGTGGTGGGGTCAAGAGAAAACCGGAAGAAGACAATACTCAGGACTCGCAAGAAATAAAAAAAAAATAGCATTAGGTAGAGGGAAAAAAAAAAAAAAAAACAAGAAGTCGCCGGGGGTGAGGAATGGCCCTACCACCGTAAAGAGAGACACTATCGAACAGGCTGGGAAGGGGAGGGGGAAAAGAAAATCAGGAAAGGAAAATGAAAACAGAAAAGGAAAACAAAAAAAATCATGTGTCGTCTGCGAGAGGGAGTTCAAAGGCGGGACCGCATTTAACAAGGTCTCAGAAAGAGGGATTATGCGCAGGAAAGGACGCAAGAAGAAGGCCGGCAGATTGTTAGCGAGGTTCGGGCCCCAAGATC
>Ga0179593_1480610_pt1 | contig 19283 bp, 10 predicted proteins | sample CZODoug2_1_08_16_FD_185931 | JGI IMG/M metagenome (GOLD analysis project Ga0179593, IMG submission 185931) | Vadose zone soil fungal communities from Angelo Coast Range Reserve, California, USA - CZODoug2_1_08_16fungal (PacBio error correction) | ecosystem: Environmental > Terrestrial > Soil >...
TTTTGGGATCGTGCAGAGCGACTAGGGTCACGGGTGGCTTTCATCTTCAAAGACACGGAGTACTTGTGTACATGCACGAACATCCGTGTAACCTCAAATCGGAAAAAGGTGAGAAGTGACGTAGCTCGCAGGAAGGGAATACTGGAGGGTTCTCTGAGTCCTTGCGACAGGCAATGTCGCTCAAAAGGGGGAGAAGACGGCGGTAAAGTACCTGTAAGGAAGCACCAAAGGAAGGGAAGGGTTCTGAGAACGGTTGGAGTTTTGCTGCTTCAAGGGACCGCAATCGTTTAAAGTCACTCGAGCATATATATAGCATTCGGGAAAAATCGAGCCCTTAAAGTAGGAAATTCGTCGGACCGCAACACACAGCTGCTCATCACTAGTAAACCCGAGAGAAAACGAGCGGCCAACTAGAGCAAAAGTTGAAAACAGAATGAAGGCGGTGCCGGGACCAAGGTACGTAAACCGAAGGGATATCGGGGGGTCTAAGGGTTTGCCAAAAGATTCCACCAAAAACTCAAGCAACGTCAGAGGGACTCGCTAAAGAAAAAGCGCACGGAAAAACGAAAAGTCTCTCACATGGGGGGACGTGTTGGTTTACGAGGTCTAAAGAGAAAAAGAAGGAAGCTTGGAAGCGGGGCCCAAGAGGGTCGATCAGAAAGGCCTTTGGGACCGCGCTAAGAATCGCCTCCTAGCGGCGTAGCGGCGTAGAGCAGAAAATTAAGCTTGGGTATCAAGTGGGAGGAGTCTGAGCAGGGTAAATTGGGTAAGAAAAAGGCAAGGGTTTTGACGGAAGTAGACACGCGAACTCAGGGGGGGATACTGAAAAAGACGCATCCCAAAAAGAAGTCTGCGGAAAACGTCGCGCAACCGGAGAGGCGGAGCCAAGGGCGTGTGAGCAACCTGAGCGCCACAGAGAGAGAGAGGGAAAGAGTAGGTCAAACCGCGTATTTCACAAAGAAGTTGCCGAAGACACCAGCCATAAGGAGCCAAAAAGCACGAAGTTGAGGAGGAAGGTCCATGAAAACCCAAACTTGCAAGATAACCAAAAAATGAGCAGACGAAAGCCCGATTCGGTGATCGAAGAACGGACGTAAAGAGAAATCTCACAAACAGCCGGCCTTAACGCCCAGAATCCAACACAGAGGGGAAACAAAATATCAAGGTTTTAGCGCCACAAAAAGACCAAAAAAAAAAACAAGTCAAGCGAGTGGTATCTCCAGGCTCTAATTCCTTCATTCTACGGCACATGGGCGAATGCTGACAGGTGGACGGAACTCTCTGTTGTCTCGCCCAGGAAAAATCATAATAAGGAGTCTCTCTGAGGGGAAAGTGACTATCGGAACCTTGCCAACTTGGAATCGAAATTGGCACTTGGCCGCTCACGGAAGCGCCTCGCTGAAAAAGGAACATCATCTCAGCCGAGCAAGAATAATAAGGGGGGATGAACAAAAAATTGAAACTCTGGGGAACGCAGGCAAAGCTTATGCAACGCCAGATACGAAAAAAAAAACAGCGCCACCCCACAGCGCGCTAAATCCAGGAAAGAGAGAAGAACAATTTCCCTGACGAGTAACTGTGACCAAACCTTGGTAATGAACCAGAACAGTCAACGACTCACAGAAGCATTCTCTGGAGCAAGCGCGACGAGCGCAGACATCTGCGGATAGGGGAGCAAGCAGCACTCAAACAGCGGAACGCCAAGAAGCAAGCTTTGACAAACAGAAAGTTACCAGAAAGCCAGCAAACCCATCATACCGGAGAGGGGTCAGAGGGATCTTGGTCAAGAAAGCCGACAAAAACAGATGATGTTGCACAACAAACAAGGGGGGGAGAGGGGGATTGAACTACCTGGGAAGGAGGAGGGCAGAAGGACTGGACTATTACCTAGGAGAGAGAAAAAAAAAATGGTCTGGCTTGCCAGGAAATCCGCGCCCAAATGCTTTGGAAAATAAGGTAAGTGTGCCAAGACGCAAGGGACGCAAAAAACAAAAAAATTTACTAGGGGGGTCTATGTTCTCCTCAGCTGCGAGAGGTGGGAGGGGTTGAGTCGAAAGTCTATCATGGGATCAGCTTTCGCCTTGGGCTCGATGGAAATCGGTGCTCGCACTGAAAGGCCGGGCCTCGTCTGTCTGAGGAATGAGTAGAAGATGGGGGAATGAAAGCCAACGGGAGGGAGGGAAAAGAGAGAGATTAAACCACTCTTAAATAAAGAAAGGGCTGAAGGGAAAAAGGCTTCTCCACTCGAGACATAGAAGGACCAAAGTCAATCACGATAGAGAAGTTCTCATCCGCAAAAAAAAAAGGGGCAAAGGCCTCCCCGCCAAAAAGGAGAGGTGGTGGGTTAGTCCGTTTTCGGCAGGTGGGGGGAAACTGTCGGCAAAGTTCGGAAGAAAACATGTTCCGGGCTCGTATCGTAAGGGAAAGATGGTGTTCTAGCGAGGAGACGTTCGCCAGTTACTGCTTCAAGGAGCTCGAGGGGTCGTTAAAGCCGAAAAGGAGACCACAACTAATGGGTGTTTTAAGGAAAGAAACCTCTGGGTGTCGGCCGGACTACTAGGAGGCCGCAAGACTACGAATCGACGGCGAAGCGGTAGGGCAAAGGTGGGCTCCTTGAGCGGGGAGGGGATACGATTGTTTGGAAAAAAGGAGTGCGGGGGAAAAGGAAAAATTTTAGGGGGGAGAGTCGCTTGAAAGACATATCGAGGGATCGAACTAGCGCACTCTTTCCGAAGCATGAGGCCGGTCTCTTCTGGGGGTGAGGGAGGGATCCACTAGGGGGGGGGTTGCACCTGTTGCAACGCTATACGGGAAAATGGATGAAGGGGCTCAGGGTGTAAGGGGGGGGCGTGGGAGCCTATTAGACCAAAGCCGTGTGTTGGGTGTCTAGCTATGGGCGGGAGATGGCCCGCGGCCCAATGAAAAAACGGTCTTGCTGCAGCCAGCCATGGAACGGCGGAGAAGGGATTCAAGGTAACAGCGAGGAGCACGGACGGCATAAAAGTCGATAAAATGGGTTAAGTCTACGTCTGAGACATAAATAGCTCTGAATAAGTCGTTTTGAAAGGGATCAGGGCGAGAAACAACCACTTGGTCCTCCGGAGTATCATCTGCACAATGGGAAGCTCTCTTCTCTCCGTCGCGAGGGTCTGCTTGAAGTGTTAGTGAAAGAAAAACTCTGTTTAGGTTGGGTGTTTGTTTACTTCTTGTGGTCTGCGGAAAACTAATGGGAGGACGGGCATTCGAAAGGGGAGTTCGATCGCTGTGGGCCGGGACTGGTCTTGTTCAATGCGGTCTTCACAAAAGTCCCGCATACAAATCCGCAGGGAGGTCTCTGCCGAGAAGTGTGTAGGCTGGGGACGTGAGGGGGGAGGGCGGCGGAGTCGAAACTACGCGAATTCGGAGAGTAGTGTGGTATGGCGGGGACGGAAGCGCGCAGGAAGGCCAAATTGGAATCACAGGGCGACGAACTGGCGGATTCCTCGGCGCGCAGAGAAGTGGGCGCCTCAAGGGGGCTGACTGGTCGGGACGAAATGGGCTCACGGAAGAGAGTTTTCCTTAAGCAAACGGGGACTGTCCGGTTCGAGGGGAGGGGGGGGGTGAGAGGGCTGCGCGCTGGGCGCGTTCGACGGTGAGGTCCTCCTTCGGCAAAAAAGGAAGTGGGGGATTTAAAACAATACGTGTGGCAAAAAACAACAAAGTGTCAGGGAAAAAGGGAATTGGTCTCAAGGGAACCCTGAGGAGGAAAGACGAAGGAGAAACTCCGATCAGTGTGCTATGAGACAGGAAACAAAGGGCCTGCGTCACAAGCTGGAGAGGGACAAAAGGGGAGGCTCGGGAGATTTAGAACCTCAAAACGCAATGACAAGAACCGGGACCTAGGGGGTCGTTCGCGCTGGCGGTTCCGCGACTCGGGGGAGCGACGCGAATCCGAAATAAGGAGGCATTTTAGGCAGGGGGGTCGGCCGTTCTTCGGGGACAACTACGGCGAACCATCACTCGCCTCCCTGATTGCAGGGTCCTCGACCGTGGGTAAGCGGAACCGTTCCCTGGCGCGTATGTGTCTTCAATTCTTGGAGCTCAGCAGGGGGGGAATCTCGATCGGTCGGGGGAAGGAGGTGGCGTGCGGAAATCGGGGGGTGGACTGCTCAAAGAGAATTAAGAAGCAGCCTCAGGCCATCCCCCCCGGGGTACTCCAGACTGCTCATGTGATTGCAGATTGAAACTAAAGAATTTTAACGCATGCCAAAAGCAACAAGGGGAGATCGGAAGAAACAGGCCTCATTGTGGGGGCGGAGGGGAAATAAAAGGGCAATCTAGGGGGATCTTAAGGTGAGGAGCGAACAGATAGCGCGCAAGAAGACAAAGCCACGAATACCATGTGAAGTCACGACTGACTAAGTAATATTTGTGGCTAAGCACATGATAGATCAAAAGGGTCAAGCGCAAGCCCGGAGATTTCAACCAGCTGACGCTATCTAAAAAAGAACAACAAACGAGTATTAATCTTACCAAGAGAGAGAAGTGGGGTGGGGGATGGGCGCACGTGGCGCGTTGGATGACCTTGGGATAAAGAAGGGGATTAACTGCAACCGACAGAGTCGGTGAAAGAGGGGGGGGGTCTGAGGACGTACAGAAGGTGGTAGGAGATTAGTCAAGGTAAGCCTGTCTAAAAGGGAGCTCGAGGCCGAGCCGCCCGTAAGGAGAAGCCCAATTCCTTGAGGGGCGGGGGCGGAACCAGATTGCGCGACAGGCTCGGCACAAGCATGGTCCGAACCGCAGAGAACGGCAGCAGCAAGAGAATCGGCTCGGCGGACTAGATAGGTCGTAAACCGCCCAAAAAAACTCAGTCAAGAAAAACATCTAAAACACGAAGCGAGCCGGACTCCTCGCTCCTACGTGAAAAAAAAAAGGTCACTATGATAGTAATGAAAGCAAGGTAGCGAATCGTTGGGCTCAATATGGGGGCCCAAGCAGAACGCGACAAAACCCCCATTCCCGGACGTAGCCTCTTAGCAGTCCGGCGCACTGGACCCGCAGAGAGGAAAAATGCTCTGAAAAAGTCGGGAAGGTGCTGTCAGGGTTGACGAAAACGAAGGGGTGCATCTTTCCAATGAGAGGATTGGGCGACGCGTCCTGTTGATAGGATAGAAACTCCCTGAATAGTACGGGTCGAGTAGGCTGAACGTTTGAAGACCTTAGAACGTTGGGAGAGCGGAGATAAGATTGTTTTAAAAAAAACCAATCAGTTTTTCCGAGGGACTCTACCTCGAACTCCTCTCCAGAGCAGCCTTCTCAGCTCAAAATAAAGTCAAAGGACGTCGGGTCTGTAAAGACGGAAACCCAATGGAACAATTTCGACCGGTACCAAAAGGAAAGCACGCGACGAGAGTCAGCTATGGGAACAAATTTAGTTCAACTCATGGTGGAGGAAAGATAGATAAGAACAATAATAGGGCAACCAACTGGACTCGGAGCGGTGGGTTGCTCAGAAGCCTCAGCCCAGGGCACAGAGAAGAAAAACCAATATCGAGAAGCAGGATTTAGGGTGATACAAAACTCGGAAAGAATAACGAAAATCCCTCTCAATCACTCCCGCCGAGAAGCCAACTGTAGGCCTCCCAAAAGAAGCAAAAACGGAAAACGGGGTTTGGTAGCCGAAAAGAAGAAAACATTGTCAAAATCGCGAATAATCATCTCAAAAGTTTGGAAGCTGCCAAAAATGCATTTTCAACTCTCTTGTGGTTCATAAGCAAACGCTACGGGCTTCGCTCGATGTATATTGAGACTAAAACAGGAGTGAAATGGTACAAAAGTGCAGGGTTGGAGGGCCAGAGAAACGTATAAAATCGGTTACCAGCTGCATCCTCCGCAGAATCGGCATTCGGCATCAACAGAGTGAGACGCGGGAAGACTCGGATACGCAAATCCGGCGGACCCAAATCGCAAAAGAGGCCTCACCACCTGAAAAGAAAAAACACGATTGCCGCAAAATCATTGCGCGAAGGCTTGTAAATTGACAACTGAAAGGAAGAGACAAGAAAAGGCTAAAAGGCATGCTATTAGGCATCAGCGACTTCAACGGCTAGTATAAAAAAACCATAACGCGCCGACGAAAGAAAGCATGGTACAGAAGCGACACCATCTCCATGCGAAATCCACTAAGAGCCTGATGAAGGTCTTAATTAGGGCCAGAGTTTATTAGTAAGAACATATTAGAGGTTGGGCGAAGAACACAAAAAACTGGGGTCAGAGGGAACGAAGAACCTCTATCATCAAAAGAGGAAGAATCTACTCTATACAGATCAAATGGGGAGGACCTTAAACATAAATAAAACCCTAACCGGGTAAACGGGAAGAAAGGTTGGCAATTGAAAAGCCAGCCCGGGGGCCAGGGGAGAACCAGTGAAGGGGGGAGGGGGGAAGGGGACCGAACTAGCTCTCTAGGTGCTTTTTAGGGATGAAAAACGCTATCATCCTTAGGTGGTTATTAAGGAAGCGGTGGCGAAAGAGGGGACGGGGGCCAGGAGGAGGGGGGCGTCCCTTAGGAACTGGGTTTTCAAGACTCCTCAACCAAAAAGTTGTAGGGGAAGGGAAAGATATAGTGAAAAAAAATAAATCGCTAGAGAACAGACAGACCTTTGAAGGAACGCTTGGAAAAAAGAGGAGTCAGCCACAGAAAAGGAGTAGAAGTTGCCAACAGCAAAAGGGAAAACCTGCCTAGGAAAAAGAAGGCGAAAACTCCATCCAGGCTTTTGGGGTTTGAGGCAGGGGAGACGGGCACGGTCAATGACAAGCTGTCACCTTAAAATCGGCGAGGATGAGGCGCTTAGAAGGGGGGGGTTCTCGGAAGAAGGCTGTCCTGCTGAAAGCCCTTCCTTCCGCTAGGATTGTAAGGGAAAACATCTCCCAAAGTGGCTGCGGGGGGGGGGGGGGGAAGAAGGAACGCCTGAGGGTGGGGTAGGAAGAGAATCTTCGGCCTGAGAAACGTAGGGCGTTAAAAGGAGGGGGATTTGTCACTGGAAGGGGGGGGGACTGGGTAGAAAAACGGAGGTGCAAAGCTCTTCGGTAGGGAGGCGTTTCGCTGAAAAGATTGGAGCTTCAGGACTGCTCAGAGCGCGGACTACAGCGATCGGACGCTGCTTGATCAGGATGCTCGCCGATCGAAGGGGGGGCGTCGGAGAAAAAAGGGGAGAGGGCTTGGGGGGGAAAAATGTTCAAAAGGGCGGCTAACGGAAGGAACAACTGGTTTGGACTTGGAGGGGGGAGCTCGAGGGAGAGATGTTGAATCTCTTGGGAATTGAGAAAAGAAGGACGAACCTGAGGAAAATCCTTAACTCTTCGGGGGGGGTTAAGCTTTTATAGGTCGGTCTTCGGGCGCTCGGGTTCAGAAAGGACTGAAGGACGTATAGGGGCAACTTCCAACACGGAGGTGAGTGCAAAGGGGCCATTCTATCTCTGCAAGAAATAGCGGCAGGACGGTCGGGGGCTTTGGGTTTCTAGAACCACATCGAGTTTTAAACGCCGCTGGGCAACACCTGTCGCCACACCCTAATCGACAAATGGGCTATTGGAAGGAAGAGAAAACGAAGAGGTTTCGGCGGATGGGGTGTAGAGACGATCAGATCCCTGGATTCTCATGATCTAGCGGGGTGGGGCGGGGGACATGGTTGGAGGGGGGGGGGTTCCGGGGGAGTGTACTATCATAAGGCATAAGGGGGGCGGCTGAGGGACTATCACCGTTAATTCGGGGCGGGGGACAATAGGCATGGAGCGGGGGGGGGGGGATCTCTACCTGGAAATTTAAAAGGAAGTTCTGTGTTGGGAGGTGCTGGGAAGGGGAGGCTTGGGCGACCCGTGTGAGAAGAAAAGGTGGAGGAAAGTTCTCTTCCAATCTCTCAGGAGGGTGGGGCTCATGGGACTGCCGTGACTGAAGAAAAGCTAGACATCAGGGGACTTTAAGGACCAAGACATTGCAGGCGCTGGTGGGCCGTATAAAGATGGGCGCTGGGAGGTAAGATCTTGATGCCTTCCAATTCGGCAAAAAAAATTCCTTTTTGTGGTGGACCACAATTCCGGGTTGGGAACCCGTGAGAGCCAGACGTCGTCGGAAACCAAAAAACAAACACAAAAATAAAGGAAGCTACGAAATTGAAGACTGGACTAGACGGGAGGAGGACTTCTTAGAAAAATTTTGTCTACTCACTCGGAGAACAAAAAAAAAAAATATTCTATCTCTGGAAAACTCAAAGGACCAATCCACAAAGTCATGGCAAACTAAGGTGAGGCTGTCGAGGACAAAGCAGGAAATCTCGTCGAAGAGAGTGTGGGGGCAACTGGCTTGGTCGTTGTAAGGGGAGTCTTGTGTGGGGGGCCTCGACGAAAAAAAACCTCAGAAAGAAACAAAAAGCTCACTTAAAAAGGGGTGGGATCAGGGGAAACCTCCTTGGAGTCAAGTTGGAAGTAGGTCTCTTGGAAGAGCAAGAAGGTCGGTAGGGCTTAGGGGATTTTGGTGAGAGAAACAAAAGGGAACTGAAATTATCCTTCCTCAACTGCCGAAAAGAGGAGTATACTCGCAGGGGCAGGGACTTCTCTTGCGGGGGGGGACATGGGAATAAAAAAAAAAACCACGAAAACGGGGAAGACCGGGAAATGCCTTATTTGGGGGGCGAGGAAAACTTTTCAGCGGACTAGTCAAGGGTCTAAGCGTTGGCTGCTCAGACGAACAACTAAGAGAAGAAGCGAGGGTTCTTTCTAAGGGAAAAAAAAAAAAAAAAAAAAAAAACGGCGACAAGGAGAAGGGGAGTCAAGGACACCTGAGGGTCCCAGGTTCGCGACAACAGTCGCGGAACCCTCCTGAAAAATCAAAAACCAAGGGGAAGGATGGAAGAGAAGAAAAAGATGGGTGGTCCAAACGGACGGGGCACCAATAAATTATTGTCGTAACTAAACGCAAAAGGGAGCGGAAGGAGTTTCCTAATCTGAGGGTAAAAACATGATGTAGTCTTTCGCAAAGCGGCAATGGAACTCAGTCACCAAGAAAAAAGAGAATCTTGGAGCAGCAAGAAACAGAGGGTTGGGGAAAGGGGGCACGTTTGGGGGAGACGTGGCCAGCTAGGAAAGAGGCGTAGAAATCAAGTAAAAAGTATTCTGGGAAAAAATGTTCGGCAAGCGAAAAGATTCTCCCGCGGGTAAGAACAAAAGAAGCGGTTCAGCCAACCAGAAAAAAAAAAACCAGAGGAACCAAGAAAAAAAGACAGCGATTACCAAAAAGAACAGACTTTAACCCAAAGCGAAAAGGAGAAATGATTCAACCGTAAAAGACATCAGGCTAGGCGCCGTTTCCAAAAGAAACAGAAACCCTACATCGAATACGCCACCCGGGAGCGGGTCGAGAGCAGGGGACACTTCAATCAGGCAGAGAAAAAAAGGACGAAAAATTGTATTGGGTGGTCAGGGGTGTCGTTTTCGAAAATAGGACAAGAGATCGATAAGTGGCCATTCCGGGGTGGGGCCTGAGGGAGAAGCCCACGACCTACCTGATCTTCTTCCGGCGTAACAAGGTGGGTGAAGTGAAGATGTCTGAAAGAAAGTTGGGGGGGTAGGGGGTTGGGGAAAAAAAGGAAAAAGGGGGTTGGAAAGAAATACAGCCGCTAAGGGGCCGACAGCGCGCCTGTTCGAAAGCCACAACGGCAGGAGCGCGTTCTTAGAGAAACCTTCTTATCCAAGGGGAGAAGGACCCGTTAAAACGAAAGATCACCGCGAAAAGAGGTCAGAGAATGGCGAAATTGGGTCAAAACCAGAACGGTTCCGACGAGACGCGAAAAAAAAAACCCACTACCGTAGGAAAGAGGTGTGCGCGGAGCGAGAACGGCAAAACGCGACCACCAAAAATTGAAAGAGGAACAGAAAAAAAGGCTCTGCGGGAAGAGACCGATAAAAGAAGAAGAACGCAGCCGTCAAATTAGGACTATCAGCGAGGGAGATCGGTCCGAAAAAAAAACCAGCTCCAAACCACAATCGGGGAAGCTTTGATCAGTCAAGCCAGCAACAGTAAAAAAAAAAAAAGAAGAAAAGGCGCCCAGGCTCTCTGAATGGTAAAAACGATAGGTGGGTCAAAAAACGACGAAAAACAGATACAGCGGGAGGCGGACGCTGTGAGGGCGAGGTTTACAGTGTCAGTAGGGGAAGTTGTCCGTATTCTAGGACGGGAAAGGGGAAAAAGAGCGTAAAGAAAAACTTACAACCCGTCTTAACAGACTCTTCTCCTCTTGGGAAATCATTCAGAAGTATTCAAACAAGGGCAAATCCACAAAAGCAAAAAAAAATCGGGGTCTCCACCGCCAAGAAAATTTGGTGGGGTGTGGGGGGGGGTGGGGGGTTGGGGGGGGGGGGGGGGGGAGCAGTCATGGCGCCAACCTGCGTGGAATGAAACCTAGCAGTAAGCAGGAAAGGAAACAATGTACATCATGGAATCAAAGCTCTCGAAGAAGGCGCTCTCGCTCTTGTAGCAATGAAGAGAAAATCTCCTAAAGAAACTCAGAAAGGGTACAGAAACGGACAACCCAAAGCAAGGACGACAAACCAAGACACTAACGGGCAAGAATCTTCGGAGATTGAGCTCTATTCCTAACACAAAGGAGGAGACACAAAAATTGGCAAGAGGGGGAATGGGGGAAACGAAAGAATCTCCTCCAGGCTGAGGAATAGATACTCCCATCTGAAAGACTCGCGAACTGCAGTGACAAGGGGGGGGCGAAGTAAGCCGACCGTACGAAAAAAAAGTTTAAAAAGGGGATTGTTCTCTCCAGAGTAGGTTTCGGTTTGAGGCTTCTATCTCGGGGATCTGCAATGGGATGACAATGGGACTCGCTGCCTGACCCTCAAAGATTTCTACGGAAAGTCCTGGGGTTCATCTTCACAACAACCAAAGGATTCTTAAAGAGAGAATGAAAAGCAGGAAAAAAAAGAACGGATCCGAGGGGAAGGGTGACTTTCGAAAAAAAGCAGTGAGAAACAAATCTAGGAAACCGATCCTGAAATAGCAAAAAAACCACGCGCTCTTCTCGTAAAACTACGCCTAAAAAGGGTGGGGGTTCGGGTTGACATTAAAATTGCCGTCCAAAGGTCTCGAAAATGTAAACCCCCGACCAAGGAGGGCAAAGGGGGTGCGGCACTGCAAGTGATATTCCGTGACTCTTCAAAGAGGGGGGAGGAGGGGAGGGTACAACCAACAAGCTCTCACCAACGTCTTGTGGGTGAGAACATCCTGTCAAGAGAGCTGGGGGGGGGTCTGCATCTCCTTCCTTCGGGGGGCCCAGCTCGGCTATAAGTTGATGGTTTGGGGGAAATGCTCGGGGAAGTTAACTTCTGTCAAAAACTTCAGAGGTCTTCGCTTTGGTCTTTAGGACTACTTGCTACCAAGCGTTAGTGCCAAGACTCATCGTGAGAACATGGGGAAGCTTAGTGGGGGCTTGCGCCACTAGAAAAACGGTGGTGACACCGGGTGCCGGGACGAGCCATAGGGCGGGGGCCGCTAGTGAGTGGGGAGCGACAGGGGAGCGCGCGCTGGGGTATCAGAGGTGAGGGGCTAGCGGGATGGCAATCCTTTAGAAGACTGCTTGATTTTTCAGTCGTCGGAGAAACGTCTGTCAATGTTACCTGTCTTCTCTCTACTTCTGAGGAGGCTGGAAAGCAATTGAGATTAAACATGTTGAAAAGGGCCCGATCGCGAAACTAGACAGTAGCGTGGCGTTCCCAAGACAAAGAAGGGGGGAAATCCGATCCAGCAATGGACCAAGGAGAGGACAGAAATGGGTCGAGCATGGATTGTACTAACTATTGGTTTCGTTTTTGGGTGGGAGGTTTTTTTTTTCGGTTGAACTCTAAAACAGCGAAGATGTAGCCTGCTCGTCGGTAAGAGTAACCGGGATGTGGTACGCGTTCTTCTGGTTTCCATTAATCCTGGCCCTTTCGAGTGGGCGTCTACGATAAGAATCGGCGTGGAGTCGCCGATGCCCTTTTGTGTGTTCTGTTCGTCTGGAAAGGCGGGAAAGGTTCTTGAGGAGCCGTCGCAATACGTTCTCCTTAGAGTTTCTTGCTTTTGGTGGGTATCTAGACATGGGGGGGAAAGGTTGCTTGTTTAAATCCATCTACCTATGCGACCTTAGCTGAGGATAAGGTGGGTTACGGGTCAGGAGGAATTGGCTCCTGAGAACGTAAGTTAGGCAGTGTACTAGATTGCGGTTTCTAGTGTTGAGATAATGAGATGGAGATTCTTTCGAAGTGTGGAACAACGACTTCTTCAACAATGAAGTTTTGAAACACCATCCCCGTGGTCGAGGGGAAGACGTCTTCCGCGGAGCTAACACAAAAAGCGGAACTGACTTCTAAAGGACCGATAAAATTCGTGAAACCTAAGAAAGAATTCGGTAAGAAAACTGTTCTCTGGGGAGCTGTTAGAAGAAAGGAGAGGGAGACTGGCCCTCAATGACCATCAAAGCCACATTTGAGGCGCTGTCTGTTCGAGAGCTCACGGTCTCCTGCCGCAGGGTCGCTTATATGTAAGAAATGTGATTTCAATCTGGGGAGCTCTTCTGGGGGAAAAAGAGCCCAAATCTCTACCTGTGATTACGAATGGGAGGACAAACGTTCGGGGGAAGCTCGGAGGGGACGGGGGAGGAGGGGGACAGGCAGAGGGGGGTGGGGGGGAGGCAACGATGCAGAAAAGGGGACAGCGGAGAGCGGGAAGGACAATAGCTAATGGTCATGCACTGACAGGCCGCTGGAAAAGCCATTTCCCCAGAAAAAACTAAACCGATAGCTAGGAAGAAAAACCGGTTGTTGGGGCGCGGAAATTACAATGGACATGACAGCAACTCATCTTAAAATCAAGGGTGTCATGACTTACGAGGCGCGAAAAGAAGAAAACATCCCTCAGATGGACCAGGTTTCAAAAGACACTCCTCGCCGCGTTCTTTAAATACTCAACATGAGGTATACCGGGGAAACGGCCATGTTACAACAAAAATCTTTACTATAAAACAAAAAAAAAAGGGTTAAATAATATAAGGAGCCCAATATGTTTTCGATCATACTTCTTCGGGCCTTTACATCAGGTGCTTCCGCCCCATCTACTTGCTGGGAAATTCTCTTGTCCCTTGTAAAAAAGGAGGGAGTGTAGCGGTTTAGTATCAAGCGAATTTGCTCAGAATAGGGATCTGCTGAAAGAGCACACCTGGAATGAAGAAAAATAAGGGTGCGGGCCCGTGCTTTCGTCGTCGTGGCGAGGAAAGCGGCCGTAGGACTCCGGCGACTTAGGCTAAGGAAGTCGCAGGGGGCGGGCATCTATCTGCAGTCAGTGGATCCTCATCGAGAAGACAAAAAAACAGACTGGGCCCATATTAAAAAGAGCAGAAAAGGAGGGGAGGACAAACTCTAAAAGGTCCAGAGAGACATTGTGCCGTCACATGTATGAGCAGTACATCGTGGGGAGCACCGGTTTGCACCAAAGAAGGAAAAAGTCCAAAAGAAGCGGCTTCGACTAAGAGCAGCGACGCAAAGGCAAGAAATAGGGACGCAGTATTGGGGGCTTGGGTAACAAATGTGTCCGAGTGGGCTAGAAGAGACGTTGAAAAAGCAGACTTAAGCATTAATGTTTCATTAGTAATCTAAAGAATACCCTTGAGCAGGAGGCGGGAAATAGGCCAGTGTTGAGGCACATTTCTGGACAAACGGGTACCCACTTATTTTGGTCAAACCAGTCATTTGTGCCAAGTGCGCCGGAAACGCCTGTAACCAGCGAACTACTGTAAATACTCTAAACAAGCCTCAACTTCACGAGGGGCCGGGAGGAACTATCCCCCTACTCGGCAGGACAAAAGGGAAACAGGGAAAAGGGAAGAACAAATTCTCCACCCCTAGGATGGCAATGTGTTATAAACCTTGCAAAAACATCGTGCCGAGCCGATAACGAAAAACCAAATCACAAATCGAGGGGGTGCGCCTACAAAAAAAAATCATAAAAGGGGGGGAAAGCGAATACAAAATTTAGAAGGGGTCGGCCCTATGACTAACCGAAACCAAAACCTGGCAAACGCAAGAGGGACTAAAGAAACGCAGAACTGGGGGCTGCGTGTCAAGAGACACGTCCGGGAAAATCGAAACTAGTAATTTTGGGTTGCGAAGACATCCATTTCGCTCAAATGCCGAAAGACATCCCATGTTGAAGAAGGATAGTAAAAATTTTAGGCTTTGTATAGAACGAAAAAATGGTCCATGAGCGGCCTCTGAGAACCCCAAAAAAAAAAAAAAAGGAAAAAAAAAAAAAAACAAAGACACACCAACAAAAAGAAGGGGGAATGTTAGGAGTCTGTAATGTTAAGCAAGTGGTCTCTAAAGGGATGGGGGACCCGATGCATGAAAAGCACGCGCCACCGGTCCATGAGAGTCCAAGCTCCCTCAACTTCTTCAAGAGTGGGGGGCCCTACAGCCCAAAAAAAGAAGACAAAGAAATCGCATCTCTGCGAGAAAGCCAAAACGGGAGGGCAGAAGCGGGATCCCTTCATGAAATAAAGAAGGTGATCTGACAAAACAAGTGAGAAGAAGAACTACAAAGAATGACTCTTGGGAAGATCTCCCTTCAGAACCTCTTGGGGCGGGGGGGGGATACAAAACAGCGCCGAAAAAACAAGAGGAAACAGAGTGGACCATAACACGCCAGGAGAACAAAACCGAGCCGGATAGACGTCGGGAGAGTTTCTTCCAGGAGGCAAAGCTTTGTCAACCCCAGAATAAAGTTGGGGGGAGCTGGGGGAACGGGTATATCAGAAATGGGGGGGCCGAAGCGGACTAAAGGGGGCCGGATTCCAGCATGACAGTCTCTCCCTAGGGGGAGATTTTCCTGGGAGCGGATTAGCGGTCGGCATGTCGGAGATGTCTCACGTGGGGTTCGAGGACCAGCGACAACGACTCCCCCACCCTTGAGCTTGGACATTTGCGATGCGCCGCGAAGATATCTTTTAAGGCCGGGGGGACGGATCTCGGCTCAGGGTCAGATCTATACGCTTTGTGACCCGAGCTTAATCAAGCTGCTGGATCGGCTGAGACTGGTGGGTGGATCTCAGAGCAAACAACTGAAGGTAGAACAGAGAGGATGAAAACAAAGTTGCAATTCCTGAAGGCGAAACAGAAAGTCGGGAAGCCGCGAAGGAAAACATTCCATAGGCCCAGAGATGAGAGGGACCTGACCAGAAAGGCCCGACCAAACCTAGCGCTGGACGAACGGGCGGAGCATCCAGTACTTGGGGGGTTCGTCAAGTTGCGGCCGCACTGAGACTAAATTCTGACCGGACCAAGCAGGAGGGAGGAGGGAATGCTCCTGCATCAGGGTATCGTTCTTAACTCGTCATGGACAACGAGGGGGGAAACCATAACAAGCGAACGCTGGGTGGGTGTAAATCCTCAAAAACCCAATAGGGGGGGTGGTCCGCGAGGCCGCCAGCGAGCGAAAGAGTTCCGGGGAGTTTAGGGGGGTGGGCGCTGGTTACTGGTCTGGGGAGAACAAGCTCTTTTCAAACGGGAGCTCGTTCTTGCGCGTCGGCGGGGTCTAAAAGGGGCGGAAGAATCTCAAGAGGGGCCCGGAAGGTCCTAGGTCTGGTCGCATGTGTGCTGGAGAGCTACCTGATGTGGGGGGGTAAGTTCGGCCTGTCAGAGACATCGGCTCTCTACGTGTTATGCGGGGTCGAGATGGCCGACGAGGGAGTTGGGGGAACTCTTGGGTCACGTCCGAAACGGAAAAAAGCCGTCGAAAAGGGGAACCTGCCGGCATGCTTTTTAATCTTAAAGACAAATAGAGTAGGACGGATAAAACAAAATTGGATTGAATGTCCCTCCAGAGTAGGCCACGCCGAGCCGACAGGAAATATCTTGCGTTTCCTTGAAAGAAAAAACAATGCTCTTAACGAACCTACTTCATTCAGGCAAAAAAGGGCCGCGGCTCGTCGCAAAAGGGGGTGCAGACTCGGTCACTTTATTCTTGGAGGCGCACTCTCTTTTTGGAGGTGGGGGAGGTTTTTTCGGCAAAAAAAAAACTAGGAAAAAGCGTCTCTAAAAGGGTGGGATCGGAGTGGGCACGGTTACCCTTATTGTGGTAGGTAAGGGGGGGCGGGCCGTCTATCAGAGCTCGGCGTCTCGGACACGATTTGGTGGGGGGGGGTATTTCCCTTGCAGGTGGGGATTGAGAGAAAGAAAACCTCGGCTTCTAGGTGTGCGTAGTTCGGTGCGGAAGAGATCTAGGGTCCCTTGCGGGAAGCGTCGACAAGGAGAAAGCGAAAGTTTTGAGAGCAGGTGTTATAGTTCGAAGCTTCCAGGTCGGGGCGGGAAGAAAACCGGGGAAAAACTTGCGGAAAGGCTTTTGGGAGGAAAAAGCGCTTGCGAGGGGGAGTTTCGCTGGGGAGCCCTTCTGCAAACCGGTTTTCCAACTAGGTTAACACCGTTGGAAAAAAGAAGAACGGACCTGGAAAAGGGAGAGAATAAATCCCCCAAAGCGTCATAAAGGCTACACCCTCTATCTACAGAAAAAGAACGAGAAGATCCCTATCAGGGAGGGAGTGGAGAAAGGCTGAAAGTCGAAAGTGGATCTGAAACTTCGACTTCTGCTGGGACCATATAACCGGATTTGGGGAAACCCGGCCCGTCACAGGGCGGATTACACTGTTGGAGTCCGGGGAAGAGAGGGGGACGCGAGAGTGAGTCGGGGAGGTCGGCGTGGTTCAGTAGAGTGGCTGTGGAAAAAACCTAGGCGCCAAATGCGGAGACCTGCTTCAGATTGGTACGAACTGTTGCAATAAGGGGGAAACTGCCTTTGGCGCGGAGGATGAGCTCGTTAAAAAAGGGGAGAGGGCGTCTTAAACGGGGTTGAAAGGCGTCTTCTGTGTGGGGGGGACTGCGAAAATCAAAGTACGTAAAAGAAGGCAGTGCAAGTGTTAAACAGCGACGAGGGGCAAGGACGGCCGATTTTGCGGGAAAGCAAAAAATCACAAAACGGCTGCAGGGGAAAAATAATTGGGGTGGGGGGCATTCGTTACACAAGTGATGGCCGAGGACTAAAGCTGGCCATTCAGTAAGGCCACAAACTAGAACTACGCAAGATGAAAAATGCGATGGCTGTAGAAAAACCGGCTAAGCGGAGGGTGGGGGTGACGCACCTTATTGCCAGGGGTAAGAGGGGAAACCGGGCTCAAAATCCGGAATCGACCAAACAACGGAGAGAGGAAGGGGGGAGAGAAGAGTTTGTTCCAGCGTTTTCTGGCCAGGACCTGGAATAAGGCCGTAAACCCAGTAAGAACTTCTGAGCAATCTCGAGGGTTATGATGCGTTATCTATGTAGGGCGCGACGCAGGAATGCATGTCGCACGAGGCCGAGCAAAGACCAACTAGCCGCGAAAGGGGCAGGGGAGGCGGTCTCAAGGTGTGTTTGTTGCGGGGATTTCCATGGATGCACTCTTCAGGGTTAGAAAAAACAGGGAGAGTTCTATCGTCCATTCTCGGGGCTCGCTTCGTGACCGTTAGGGCAACGTAGGCACCAACACAGCAAAAAAGACAAAGACCGGAGCCCAGCCCCGAATCAACCTTTGTTGAAAAAAGGCGGCTTCACAAGTAAAATGACAAAGGTCGAAAAAGGACGGTTGTGCGAGAGGGGGGACCCATGACTCGGACACAAAAGAAGACCAGGCCGGCACTCTCGTAAGAGCAGCAAAGCAACGTCAAAGAGCATCGCACCAGGGGGTCTTGGAAAATTGCGTCAGAGGCAAAGTAGACAGGCTGGAAGACAAACGGCCGGGGGTCCCTCGCAGAGGGGAGACGCCCTCACTGCACAGCGGCGTCTCGGGCGTGAGAATCTTCCGCTTTGGAGCGAGGGAAGTGAGCGAACGTTTAACGGGCGTGTGGGGAAAAAGGGTTCAGAAGTGACCTGACTCACCCATTAAAGAGCGCCTGCTCAAGGGAAACAACCGCCACAACAAAACGGCGGGCAAAATTCAGTCCAAGACGCATGGAGCCTTGGCAGACCAAAAAGGGTAAGAAAAACTTCGCTCCAGCTAAAAGTGAATCGTTATAACTAAAACAGATTTCACGCAGGGGAGAAGGAGAAAAACCAGCACACAAAAAGCAGTAGCGCGCGCGCCGCCGCCGCACGGGCACCGGAACCCCCCAAAGGAAACTGGGTCCCAGCCGATGCAACATTACACTGAAGACGGAAACTAACTGCAACACCTCCAGCAGTCCCGCAGAACCTCGGCGGCAAGGGGGGCACCAGAAGCCAAAACAGCTAAAACTCGGTGGAGCGACAGTCCCGGACGGAGGCGCAAGGAAGGCTTTGTTGAAAAGCAGAACAATGTTCGTAACAGGGGAGTGGGTTACGCGAAAAGAACGGTACTCGTGCGCGACTCTCCGGGAGGAGTGCGTTTCGGGGGGAAATGCCCAAGTTGGGCATCGAATTGGAAAGTGGCCGAACGACGATAAGGAACAGCAGCGCAGGACCTCGGGGAAAAAAAACAACAACATTCAGCCCAAACGGGTCAGAACGGAGCTCAGAAAAGGAAGCGGGTTGGAGGGGGGACTGGTTGGTTTGATGGGGTTTTTTGGACTGCGTTTGTTGGGGGTGGGTTGTGTGTGGGGGGGGGTGGGTTTGATGGGGGTGTCACAAGAGCTCTCCCCTCTCGCGCATAGGGAAAAAAAAGCAAAAACACGACGGCAGACTCGTGGCTAAGACCGGCTGAAAAATTTGCAAACCGAGACGGAGATCTCAAAAACGAAAACTAGCCCGCTCATGCTCTTTTGCAAGCCGCGCGGCAGCAGCCCGGCGTGGCTACGCGACAGAAAGAGCCGAAACTACCCTCTTTTAAGACAGAGGGTAGATCCGCAGTACCAAACCAACCAATCCGAGAACGATTCCTGGACGTGGGGCTCCTAGAAAGGATGAAGAAAACCCAAGATGAGGCGTAAACAACCCAGCAAGGAAGGGGCGGGTTATGAGAAAAGAGGAGGGGAAAGGAAGCGAGACAATAGAAAGGATTGGCCATCATCAGCACAGAACGGTCCTGGAATGACCTTTTTGAATCCAGACGGGCACGGAAGAAAAAAAAAGTCTTCTGAAGGATTGGAGCCGAAGGAGATGGGGTCTGGTGTTCTGACTAGATCTCGTGTCATCAGTACTCGAAGTGGGGAGTCTTCCCAAATGGAAGAACGGGCTTGTACGCACGGAATTCGTCACCGCTTGGTTT
>Ga0179593_1518336_pt1 | contig 19283 bp, 25 predicted proteins | sample CZODoug2_1_08_16_FD_185931 | JGI IMG/M metagenome (GOLD analysis project Ga0179593, IMG submission 185931) | Vadose zone soil fungal communities from Angelo Coast Range Reserve, California, USA - CZODoug2_1_08_16fungal (PacBio error correction) | ecosystem: Environmental > Terrestrial > Soil >...
ACTTCTCTTTAGAAAAAAAAAGGTTGAAGGAGGTTGACGCGACTTTGGGCGGAAAGTTTAAGGGGGAAAAACTCTGGCGGCTGGGAAGGAAAAAGAAGATTAACCCCAGACGAAAACCGGTTTGTGGGTCGTAGGGAAGGGGGTTGGGGTGGTTAAAAACAGGGCGCACCCATAATGGGGAATGACCGGGTCAGGAGAAAAATATAACAGGTGTGAGGAAGTTTATGAATGGTGAGGGGGGAGTCCCGGAGCTTAATGGGGGTCGCAAAGGGAGAAAAACCAGGAAAGGCCAAGGTGAGCGGTATCATTCAAACATGGGTGGAAAGGTCGAAAAGAAGACCAATAGTCTTATTTATCTAAATTGGCCCGGGACATTCGATCAAGATTTATAGGGGGGCAAGAAGCAAGGCGTTAGGGCAGGAGCGACGGATCGAGAGGGTCCATTCTGGAAGAGAGCTGAAGAAAAGCTAAAGGAGAAAAAGGGAAAAATGTTCTAAAACCTAAAACAGAAAAGAAAAAAAAAAAAGAAAAAAGAAGCCAAAGTAGGCTGCTTAATCCGCTGACGCCAGAGGGCATTAGGTCAACTGATGACGTTACGCGTGAGGTGCAGCGAAAAAAACGGGCGGAGCAAGAAAAAGGGGTAATTGATTTTGGAAAAAGGAGTACTTCTAAGATGAGGGGAAGATGACGCATAGACGAGAAAGCAGAAAGGGGAATGAAAAACGGAGAAAAAAAAGGGGGCATGACTACGCAAGGTCTGGGGAGGAAGTCTGTTGGGTGCGGATAACGGTTATCATAAATCCTGGCGTAGAGGCGGTATCCGGGGACTGGGGGGGGGATTAAAAGCAACCGCAGGGGGAATCGTTAAAAATTTTCACGTAACGGGATTGGGAAAAGGGGGCGAGAAAAAAAGAGGGGGCGAGAACTTAAAAGACAGTGCGGGGTAATTAAGGGGAAAATTTAAAAGACTGGAGCGCGAAAGTGGACGAAATTCGGAGCGTCCGGGGGTTCAACTGACGTGGGGGGTTCGCGGGACGGCAGGACACTGCCGGGGTTTGAAAAAAAGGACTGAGAAAAAGGAGGTGGCTGGAGAAAGGGTTTGAGGGAGGGCGTCGATTGGAAGGAGGTGGGATCCTTGGGTCAGACGGGTGAGAGGGTTTAGCGATTTGAAAGGGAATGGGGGGGTGGTAAAGTGGGCGCGGATTGCCAACGGCGCAGTGGAAGGCAGTGGCGTGGGGTGCAATTTTGAAGAGGTGCGTACTACGAAGCGGGGCGTGTCCGACAGATAAGGAGGGGGGGTTGTGGAGGAAGAAAGCCTCACCACCAAAGGTGTGGAGAAAAACAAGGCAATGGGTAGCAGTAAATGCGTGGGGGAAGGGGTGGCCAAGGATCGCGTGATGCGAAGGGGGACCGAAGATTGGGGAAAAAAATGGTTAGGCTTCGTGATCTTATCTTTAGTAAGCATGAAGGATCATATCCTAAAGCAGGTGAAGGTACGGTCTTAGTTATCGGGAAGGTTCGCCGGGGGGTCTTGGGCTAAAAAGATGGAGTGTAGGATTAAGCTAGAGGCGAGGAGGGGCTTTATGCGGGGGGAAGAAGCAGGGGTTACTCTTGCAAGAAGGAACTCAGGAAGGGTGGGGGGGAAGAGTACGGAGAAGAAAATCCATCGAACTCGGTATTGAGATTTGGAGAAGGGAGCATATGGGGCGCTATCGAAGACGATGGGGGGGGGGGGACAGGAAGAACTAGTGTCGTCAGGGAAAAAAAGGGGCAGGAATGCGAGTTGCGGGAAACGAGTGGGGAAAAAGTGTGGAAAACGCTGAGGAAAACAGGAGGGTTTTGATTTGTGCCTGGGAGGCGTGGGAAAAAAAAACGATTAGCACAGCGGGGGGTCATGACGCCGACCCAGAAAGGTCAATTGCGCGTTCGGCAGGCGAAATGCTGGGGAGGAAAGGGGAATCGGGTCCGTAACGGTTGACCACCGACGACGGGGTGGGTTCAGAAGTAAAAAAGGGAGAGGTACGAGAAAAATAAAGGAAAAACTATGCGAAACTGAACTAGCATGTCGTGACAAGGACGGTTCAAACGCCAAGGGGGGGGCCTCCAGCATTGGTGTTTTTTGGGCCGACAAAGAAACGCGGAACGAGAACCTTGTTCGGGAATGTGGGGGGGGTCACGGATTTAGAAGAGAAACCAAATCGCACCGATGGAGGGGAAATAAAAAGGGATCTGCATTAAGAGACGATCCAAACTGGGCTGAAAAGAGCGAGGAGGGGACTCCGGGGCATCTGTCGGATCAAATGGGTAGTGACCGACTATTACCGGGGAGTGAGGGGGGAGGAAAGGGGCGTTGCCTGGGTAAAAACCTGAAAGGGGGTGGGGGGGCCGCGAGGTAGTACAGCGACAGGTCACAAGAAGAGTAACAAAACGTAAGTGCGGGCAAAAAAGAACTCAACAGGGAGTCAATGAAGTTCACGTCGCACCTAAAGGGGGATCCTCTTAGAATCTAGAAACCGAACTGGTACAATACAACCGTAGAGGGAAGTAAGAGAGAGGTTTGAAGGGGGTTAAAAGAGGCCTCTTTCAAGGAATCAGGAAAAAGGGGGAAGGGTAATTCACTCCTGAAAGTAAATTGTGTGGGGGGGGGGGAACGCTCTGGTGCGAGACTGGCCCACATATAGAAGTGGATTTACGCTCGAGGAAAAAAAACTGAAGCTCTACAGGTTTGACAGGCCACAAAGGGGGGCCGGGATCAAACGATAGAATAGCACCATGAATACGCCGAGGACGGGGAAAAAGTACATATTCACTCCAAGACCCCAAAAAAAAAAAAAAAAAAGAAATTACGCGAGAAAAAGACGCCACGCCATGCTGGCTGCGAGGGTGTGGGGGGAAGGCTCGCTCTAGCATCAAAAGGGGGAAAAATTCCCACGCAAAAAAAAATGAAAGGGCCGATGGGCATGTAAAGAAACCACACACAAAAAAAAAAGTGGGACGGGAACTCGTAAAAGATTACAGTCAAAACTAGAAGGCCTAGCCACAGAGTCTTCAGAATTAAGGCAAGCTAGACAACGGGTCGACACGGCAAAGAAGGAGACGGCATGAAAAACCCGGCAAAATACATGCGTAAACTAGGAGGACCCAGCTTGAGATCCTGGCAGGGGGGAGAACGGATGAAACGTTTGGCACGTTCAGGATATGAGGAACCACCTGCAAAAAAAAAAGAAAACAGCGGCACACCGATAGCGCTCCCTAAAGTCCGGGGGAAAAAACAACGAATCCCTCGAAAATCTCCTGAAGTCTCCAAGCGAACAAAAGCAAACTACGTCCTCAAGGTCGGCAAAAATCGCAAAGAAAAAAGGGGAAGCGCAAGGCGACAGCCGCACTGGGAGGAGCAATGGAATGGTTAAGTAAAAGCCACTGAGTCCCAGCAGGACGGTGCGATTCAGCGAAAGAAAATCCACCAAGTTTCTTCCCGTGAATAAGAAAAAGCAGGTCTATCGACGCGCAAACGACTAACCCTTCAAAGGTGTCGGAAAATGGCGATACCGCGAAAAGACTTCACCAAGGCGGCAGGAAGGATGTCAACCGCTTCCGGACACCAGAAGAACGAAAAACCTTGCCTCTAAAAAAAAAAGGCTGCCTCGGCCGGAAGGTGCGTCTGAAAACCTGGGGGAACAAGTAATTTCGATGAAAAATTTGCCCTGAAAAGGCTGGAGCTGCACCCGGGGGTGAGTTCTTTTCACAGGAAGAAAAGGGGGCCTTAGGAGTGTATGTCCCTCATACAGAGGGGGGTCAGCCGAGTCCCGAAAGCTCTTGAAAAAAAAAGGGAACAACGGGGGCACCTCTGGCCGCCCACCCTCGAGAAGCGCACACTGTCTTCAACAACGCAAAGGTCGATGACCAACTGTCAGTCAAACCGCATCCACACGCGACAGGTAAGAGAACACCACATCCAGAAATCACACAGTTCCTCAAACCGTTAACCGTGTCCCGCCGATTCTCAACCAACACCGTCACCATGGGGGGGGGGGGGGGGGGGGGGGGGGGGGGGGGGGGGGGGGGGGGGGGGGGGGGGGGGGGGGGGGGGGGGGGGGGGGGGGGGGGGGGGGGGGGGGTGTGGGGGGGGGGGGAAGGGGTTGTGTGGGTTGTTGTGTTGGCGTGTTTGGGGGGGGGGGGCGGTTCGTGTTGTTGGGTGGTGTGGTGGCGGTTTTTTTGTCTGTGTTTCTGTGGGGGGGGAGTGGGGGGTGGTTGTGTGTGGGTGGGGGGGTGTTGGTGGGGGGGGTGGGGGGAGGGGGTTTATGTGGGGTTTGTGGTGGGGGGGGGTGTCTTTGGGGGGTGGTGTTGTTTGTGTTTTGGGGGGGGGGGTGTGGGGTTTTTGTGTTGTGTTTGGTTTGGGGGGGTGGGTTTTTGTTTGGGGTGGGGGTGGATTGTGGGGGGGGTTTTGGGGGGGGGTGGTGGGGGGTTTGGGGTTTGGGTCGGTTGTGTTGGTGGTGGTGGGTTTGTGTGGGAGGGTGAGGGGGGTGTCTCCACCACCAACCCCAAAAAAGTCACACCCAAAGTCACATCCAGCCCCTCTCCCCTTGGGCTTAGTACCCATCGCGAAACGACTCGCAAAAGGGGGCCATCGCAGAAAAATCGGGCCCGTCTCTGGTTCCGTAACAGGGACGGCTACGTTGCAACGAAGCCGCTCTCCATTCGCAAACTCTATCAAATCCAACGTGGCAAATTTGGTAAGCTGACGGGCGGGGAAAGAAATCGCCGTATGCTGCAGCCGCAAAAGAGCAGCGCACGCTACGGTAATCGGCGATACGAAGACACAAGCAGACGTCGGAAGCCCACCAGGGGGAAAAAAAAGTTTGGAAGGGGCCCGTCGATCCGGCCAATCCCTGCGTAGAGGGCAAAAGCATTTCTGGGGAACTGGTAGAGCGGAAACCAAAGTAAAAAAAAAAAGGATCAGAGCCGGCACAGGGTTTCTGTCAACTCGGGGGGCCGACAAATACCGGTTCATCCGCGGATCATGAAGGTCACATGCGTGACCGTCTCTACATCCGGTTCAGGCAGGGGAACCTTGGCAAAACGTGTCCTCGCGGCCCATCCACAGGCAGGGACGATCGAGATCAATTGGGACTGCAAGCAAGGAAGCTGGGATGAGGCTAAAAATCAACTTACTTGAGAAAGGAAGGCCCGAGGAAACTAGTCTGAAAACCTTGTCCGGACAAGGAGAAGGCAAAAACCCACAGGCAATGAACACCCGGGGGTCCGTTTAACTTGTGCCCTCTAGGAAAAGAAAGAACGAGAAAAGGAACTTTCAAACTACTCACAACGGTCTGCTCGTACAAAGGGGGGGAGAGGTAAAAAAAGTCCCCTTCTGGGTGTGGATCCATCAAAACAAAAAAGGAAAAAAAGAGTAAAAAGGGTGGGGCGCCGTCCAGAAGGGGCTGCAAGGGGAAGAATACCTACTGACCAGACGAAAGCCAAAAAGAAATTCGCTGCCACCGCCGGCAAAGGCCACCAGATATCTACATGGAAGGATTCTCAAACAAAAAAAAAAAAGGAGAGGAAAAATGAGATACTTGACTGTAGAGAAAAAGGCGTCCACCGGAAGGCGGTGGGGGGTTCAAAAGTGGTTTTCTATGCTTAAGGGTACAAATCAAATGAGGGGGGAAATGCTGGGGGGGGAGGAGAAAAAAACCGGGGGGGTCTGGGGAATACCCAAAGAACTGAGGCGAACCCACATTGGATGACCGCTAGGGGAGGGAGAGTAAAGTGGTGAAGGTTTGGAATTTCATATTAAGCCTGAGATAAATGGAAGAGAAACGAGAAGCAGGGTAAAGCGACATGTGAGTCCAAGGGGGGAAGCAGCCTTAGAACTGCACTAGTACACGGATGACAGAAAAGGGGCGGGAGAGAGAAGTCAAAAAAAGGTGTAAAAAGGGGAGGCTAAGGGCACGGGCGGGGGACAGAGCGACGTGAAAAAACCTAGACCGGAAGAGGACAAGATATTTTGGGGCCGCAGAGAAGGTGGGTCGGCAACTGAGCTCCCAATCCAAAAATGATGGATGATGAGCTGGCAAAGACAAGTCCACGGCACGAGATGCCAGGAGTGGGCGACGGAGTTTGAAACACGAAGTCCGCCCTTGCGGGCATAGATTGGGGGGGATTGGAGAAAAGAAGACCGGAAGAAAGAAGTAGAACGAAAGAAGCGCAGCGACCATGAAGGGGGGGGGGAGAGTGAAAAAAAGCTGGGGGGGGGGCTAATAAAAGTCTGGTGGGAGAGGAGGGGGGCGGCCGGGAGGATGCAACGGGGAAGGAGAGGGGAAGAGGTCGGAGAGAAATCCGACTGAAACGTTGGATTTAGGGGGAGACCCTCGTGGTGAAAAAAATTGGAGACGGATTGATAGCGAGTAAAGGGTAGTTCCGGCGGGGATCGCGCGAAGGGAGTGCTTTCGAAATAAAGCTTGGAGTTAAGGTGGGGGAAGGGAGTGGCTTCGAGACGAACATCTGTATCGGGCAATTAGTTTTCTGGGAAAAGTTGTTGGCGTTCGGTGGCAGGAAGGGGGTGTTTGAGAAAAGCTTTGAGTTCATGTCTAAGGAGGGTTTTGAGGGAGTTTCGGGGCGATGAGGGGGTGGAATTGAATTATGCGGGGGTGGGGGGGAGTTTTGAATCGAAGCAGTTTGAAAGGGGGAGGGGTCTGTTAAGAAAGGGTAGTGCGTTACTAAAGGGAAGATAGGGGGGGAGGGGGCAGCGGACTGTAGGGCGTTGGGTCAAAGAGGCTACCGGGTTCGCAAGGTTCAGAAAAGTGAAGCTGCATGATAGTAACAGTGGGAACGCAAGACACCTAAATTTTAGGGCTATGAGGTTCAAAGGAAGAAAAGGAGGGTGCTGACATGCTCAGAGCGGTCTGGGTGGGGCGTCGTAGTTTGAGGTGACTTCAGGGGGGTACTTCTTAAAAAGGGAGAATGATGGGGGGGGGGGGGGGGGGGGGGAAGGGGGGGTGGGGGGGGGGGGGGAAACTAGCATGCCTACTTTGGACTGGAGGATTTCGAAAGAGGGACGGTAAAAATCCAGTTGTCCACTATTCATTGGAAGAGTGTTTGGGGTCCAGTAGGAAGCGTCTGAGGAAGCAGGGGTCTACGGATGGGAAAGCAAGTAATCGTCCTACGTGGGGTTTCTATTTGGAGTGCGATTACACTCTTTATGAAAAGCAAAGTTAGGGGGTATAAAGTTCTTCAGTATGAGTTAACGTCAGAGAAGGTATGCGACTTATGGTAGACTTGGGAACTTCGATAGTATTTGGAGGTCGAGGGGAGTACGGTTGGGGGGGGCAAAACCGGGCCAGCTGGCAGCCGCAGAAAGGTCGCCGGGGGGTGGGAAAATGGGGGAAAGGAAAGAATTTTTTGCGTTGAAACGGGGGGGAAAGCCCGGAGAGACTCTAGATGAAGAAGTGACTTGCGGGGACGCAGGGGCGCATCCTGATTGTGGGGCTCGCTCAAAGACGTCGAAGGAAAGGTGGGAACGTTGGGTCGAGGCTGGGACCCAGGGGTGCGATAAGAAGAGTGTGAGTTAAAAAAGGAACGAGAATTTCAGGGGTTTAAAAATTGACTAGGTCGACCGAAGAGGAGTGAACAAAATGGACAGTGGTTGTGACGACGCCCCGTCGGAGATGGCGTTGGGAGGGTATATTTCTGTTGATCGGGGAGGTAGAATAAAATCCGAAGTCCTATGCCGAAAGCGGTGGGAGTGCGGACCTGGGGGAGAGATGGGAAACGCTGCTGGCGGATCCGGCCTACGCGAAACGTGGGGCACATCGGACGTGAGAGGCATAATGACGATTCTCGGTAGTGCTTGGAACTGCGTTTGGGGGGGGAATGAGGTAAATTGCAGGGTTGACAAGGGGGTATTAAGCACTACATAGGGAAACAAGGGGGTGCAGGATCAAAAACAAAGGGACAAGGTTCAAAAAACGCTTCAGGATCAAAGGGCAACGTCCTATAAAACGGCATTCAGGAGGAAAGAAGCCTGGGCTACAAAACCGAACTTGATTCAGAAGACTCTCAAAAACAACACTTAAGTCAAGGAGAGATGGTGGTGACAGTGTAGGGGTTGTGAAGAGGTCGCGATCCGGGGAGGACAGGGTTTCGTAATTAACAGTGAATCTTGCGAAACCAGGGAGCGGGTGAACCGAAGGGGGGTAAAGGGCGCCTCTGGGCGAGCGTTTTACTGACGGACCACCACACGAAGCAGCGAAACCACCACGGAAAGTTCAAAGCATACGCGCGATAAAACGGAGGACGAGAAAAAAGAAATACGAGGGAAAAGTCGCCAGGCAGGATGACACAGGAACGGATTAAATAGGCCGACCGAAAACCGCCGTTCTGGTCGGCAGCTTTGGAGGGGAGAGAGACTCGAAACCTCACACAAATATAAAAAAACGGGGTGCGACCGACCGAGGGCACAAAGGGAACGTAGGGGCAATGGGTGTTACACTGCGAACTCGGAACATTGGAGAATTGTTCCAGCGGAAAATCAGGGGCTTACGGCTAGAACAGGGGGGCAAGCTAAGACAAAAAACGCGACAACGATCGACGGAAGGGAGAAAGAGACAGCAAGCATGAACCTAATCGGAGGAGAACAGCAGAAGACACCCAGGCTAAGAATAAGGACTGTCTCTGAGGCTCTCTCTCTAGGAGGTCTATACGCGAGAGAAAGAAGGCAATGGGGGGTGCTTCAAGTTACCCGAGAAAATAAATTGATGTAGACGGGGGGGACAAAAAACCGCAAAGAACGAAAAAAAAAAACGCGGACTTCGATAGGAAAGCCGGGGAAATACGGAGAAGGGGAGAAAAAGCAAATACGCGCGGGGGGGAGAACCGCACCATGAGGGGGGGGGGGGGGGGGGGGGGGCGCCCCCAGAACAAGCAATAAGGTTGGATCTCGCCGCAAAAAAAAAGCACATCAAAAAGGGAGGGAGCCAACAGGCAAAAAAAAAAAGGAAAAAAAACAACCGGGACTTTACAGCATCAAAGCCACATCGATCGAGAGCAGACCGCCTCCATCTGGGACTAGACTCGAAGAAGGAAATAAGAACGAAATCGACCCGGCCGGCAAAAAAGTAAAAAAAGGAAATACACATTCATAATAGGAAAAGAAGAAGGGAAAAATCAGGAAGGCCGACCTAAAGAACTCCCAAAAAACAGTGCGGCTAGCAGGGGAGGAGGCTTAGGAAAAAACGGCCCCGCGCTTTAGATTGACCGGGGGTTCACAGTAATCCCTGTACTCAAAAGGGGGGATCGGGGGAAAACAGTACGCCACCACAAAAAAAAATTTAAAGGAAGTCTGTGGCAGATACAGCCGTCGCGGGATAAACGAGCCGAGAACCCCAAGCATAATCGGAAGAGGACGATCCCGACGTCTTCGGCAATTACACGGATCCAGGCCTTAAAAACAAGAAATTAGGTCATTTTAAAAAATTCGATCAAATGCCCGATGCAAAAGACAAAGTCTCCTAATTGATGCAAAACGCGGAAATAAGACAACACCGCAATCGATCTCCCTAAAACCTCTGGACCAGAACGGCTCAAAAGCCCTGTGCCTCAAAGAACAGTCCGTGGCCTGCCGCCGGGGCAACCCAATTAGAACGCTGTACGAGGAAAAAAAGCTTCGTAGTCTACGTCGCGAAGCGAGCAAGCAGCGGTCCGTAAAACGGTTCGAAAAGTTCGCGCAGCCCGAGGGAGTCAAATTCCAAACTAGTTAAACTGGTTTCAAAAAAACGAGTAATAACCGAGTCTGCGCAAAAAAACAGGAAAGCTGATCAGACAGAAGCGAAGCTTCCAAAAACAGATGAAGGAGAGCCGATCGGCCGCTCCACCAGATCAAAAGCAAAAAGGAGAGTAGGAAAGAATGGGGGGTCCAAGTCCACCCCGTTTTGGAGTTTCCCTGGAGGTCTCGTCGTCTCTGCGTCAAATATCGGGGACTCATGGCTTTCGGCAGGTAGGTGATGGGGGAGTCCAACAAGCCTGGGGAAATAGTTGCCGGAAAAGAAAAGGATTCTAGCTGGGAACGCAAACAACGGCACTGCAAAAGGGACTGACCCGATGGTCCGAGCACGCGATAATACAGCAATGGGTCTGGCTGGGCGCCAGTTGAGACCACTCACGAGGGCTCATCATCCGCTCGCAGGCGGCCGGCGGGATCGAGAAATGTCAAAGCGAATGCCAAAAGCTGGATGTTAAGGCTGAAAAGAAGGAGACATGTCCGCAGACGAAACTCTCAATCTAAATAACATAGTGGTGCCGGAATGGGAGAAAGGAAGAGACAATTGCACAAATGGAGCATGGGAAGGGGGGAGTCTGAAAAAATTCTCCCGCAAGACAGTGAGGAAAAAAAAAAAAAAAAGAACGTCAAACGTCAAAAACCGGCGCTCGTCAAGGCAGCGAAGCAGGGCAGAAAAAAGAGTGGGTCGATCGGTTTTCAAAAAAAACCAAGGGGGCGCAAACAGGGTGGGTTTTGTCGAGGACGCAAACCGATGTGCTGTACCGACTCAAGCGCGAAAAAGAAACCGAACATCAAAGAAGGAGCCAGGGAACAACAGCCCGCTAGAAAATCTCAGAAGGATCTCTCACCGACAACAAGGATGAGAAGAGAGGACTTCCATAGAAGATATCAGAGGGGAAGGGGGGGCGGGGGGGGCGTGCAGGTCTTTGGGAGGGGAGTCGGGGGACGATAGTCCAGGTGAGTCAGCGGGCCTACAAAAGGGGAAAGGGCGAGACAACATTTTGGGTTGTGTCACGGAGGATTCAAGGGTGGGGGTGGGCGCCCCAATTAGGACTCGATGTACTGAAGCAATAAGGGGTGAGACAAAGTTCAGACTTATATGAAATTGGAAGGTTAGGTTGGTTAAGCAAGCGAGGAAAGTCAAAAGCAAACACAGGGGAAAGGAAAAACGGAAAGAAGTATACCATTGACGAGACCACTAATGCTGGAAGAAAGAGGATAAGGGGCCATTCGAAGGACCAAGGAGTTGAAGGGGCGACGAACGTTCGGGGAGGAGACGTGATCGCGAGCGGGACTGGAGAGCTGGCGGGATTTGGGAGTAAGGAATCAGCACAGGGGGGAACATGGCGGCGCAGAATTTCCAAAGACGGGAAGGGGAAACGCGCCAGGAACAGCAGCGGGCAGATTCCCTTCGTAGGTAGGGTTTTCGCGGCTGGGGGCAATGGAAAGAATCCACGGGCAACTTCCGAAGCAATGCCATGGGTGGGGGGTCATTAAAAGAAAGAAAAATGGAAAAATATTCTCAATACCAGAGTAGATCACGGGAACGGACGGGAAAGGGGAAAACCGGTTTCTGTGGAAAAATCTTTTACTAGCACCTGATCTTGTGACTGGTGTGTAGGGATAGGCGAAAAAATGCACGGGTAGAAGGCAAAATGGAGGGGCTGGTATCAAAAACGGGCGGGGGTTCGCGGCCCGCATTATACCTTGGAAAATGGGGAAGGAGGGTGGGGATCGCGGTTTGGGGTAACAGCAGCGGCTGGGGGGGCCGGGAGCGGCTCGAAACGAAAGGCGGTAGGTCTGCAGTGGCTTTTGGCGAAGAGGGTGCTAAGAGACTACCGCACCGTTTCTGGGGGTGGTTCTTTGCCAGGGGCAGCGGGGTGGTGAGAAAAAATTAAGCAGTCTAAATAAGTTTTGGGGGCGGAGAAGGGGATTTCTGGAGGCTGGAGAGGTGTTGCGAGAAGGGAAATTGAGGGGCGGTGTGGAGGGTGGTATTTTTTCTCTGGAAATGGTTGGATGGGTGAACCAGTGGGCCGGGTCTAGAGGGCGGGCACCGGCAGCGGCTCAAGGTGATGCGTTGTGACATGTAATAGCGGCTCAGTTACAAAGATGTTACTTTCCCCTAAGAATGAAATGGGGGGGAGTCAAACATGAACCCGCTCACCAATAAAGGGGTGAGCTACTATTGGGCAGCCGGGGAATAGACAAGACTGTGAGGGAAAGGGGAAAGGGGGGCGCATGGAATCCAGGACTTTTTTTCGCGGCGCGAAGGAGTCGGCTAGGCTTCTTTGCTGCGGCTTGGAAGTGACGAATGAAATACGCCCATGTGAAGGAAGGGTAGAGGGGCGCGAGGGTCGTGAAGATATTTGGGAAGATGGTTGAAGGGAGGCGTCGACAAAGACGGAGGGAGAGGTGGGAATGCCGTCAAGAACGGGGTATAGGGTCGGGCCGGGGGAAGCCGGGATGTGTCGGGCGTAGATCCCCGTATTGGGGAAGAGGGGTCCGTGGGGGGGATCAGGGAGGGTGCGTCTCGGGGGGGGAAAAACGAAGCGGGTAGTGGTAGGTTGATTAGTAAAAATCAGGCAGGAGTGGTGGGGATGGCAAGTGGGGGTTGTCAAAATTTCAAAAGGAGGGTGTCGCCGGGTTTTAAAATTGGCCGGTAATTTTGGAAGGGAAAACGAAGCACACGGTGAAGCACTGAGAGTTCGTGATACCACAAGCCGCCGCAGGCTGAAACCGGGGTCGTCTGTTTCCTCCGCCGATGAGGATAAGAAAAGCTTTGCTGCGCGGCTCATGGGTCAGGATTTGAAGCAAAAGGGGGGGTGGAAAAAAACCAAGGGGAGAGTAATCGAGGAGAAGATTGCTAGGGAAAGGAGAAAGTCGATTGCAATGATGACGAGTGATACGAGTGAGTGAAACACATGCCAGGCGATTTTCGGTGGGCTTCATACGCAAGGAGGACCTGATGGGTTAAAAACCTTTCTTGTGAAGTGAGGAAACACAAATCCCAGATGCCAGCCCAGGAAAGGCAGTCGTGAAGGAAAAAGGGCTGGGCAAGCCTGAGAGGGAGGAGGGGCAGGAAGTCTACGGCGATAGGGGGACTATGGCGGGCGTATTTTCATTGTGAGAGTTGCCAGAACGATTACGAGGAGTTCTGGAACTGCTGGGGGGGGGGGGGGAGTAGGTCAAAAAAGGCTGGGTTGGCTCGCGGGTAAAAGTACAACCAGGAGGTCCACCTGGGGGGCAGAGCGTAAAACAAACGTCTTTAAAAACATAAAAGAAGAGGGGGGGCAAGAGTGTCACGAAGAAAAAAAACAGTCCCGAAGCGCTAGGAAGGCCATAACAAAAAACGAATGGGGGGGGGACCAAACATGAAGATACTAAAACAAAAAACAAAAGGGGAAAGGAGGATGTTGAAAAAGTTCTTTATGCGGCCGGCTTGGGCGCTAAAGGGGCCGGGGTTCTGGGACACGGAGCCTCTTGTCTCAGTGAGATTGAGGGGGTGAACGCGACGTGGGGGAAAAGCTGAAATGAGATGGGAACTTTAAACTCGGATACGGCGGCGTTTGAACAAAGACCTTGACAGTTCGGATCACTCAGGCGAATAGTCGAGGTACTGATGATGTCCGTATTCAACCTAGAAGCCAAGCAGCTGGGTTCGTAAAATAAACGCCAGAGAAACCTGGCCTCGCGGCATAGGGTGGATGCAATCGATCAGCAAGAAATATAAGAAAGAGGTGCTCGTCTCCAGGCGACTACGGAAAGGGGGTGGCGAAAAGCCATGGCCAGGGGGGTGTTCACCCTGAGCAGCGTACCTAGGAAAAAAAAGGTCGGCAGAAATGGGGCGAGCCACTCTTCTTAAGAGATACAAAAGGGGGGCAAAATCGAACTCTCAATTCGTGCGTAGACAGACCTACGTCACACAGTTCGCTATGAGAAAAGGGACAGGGGGAGGGCCCGACACGATGCCCGTTAGTCTATTCCTGAGGGGTTAAGAGGGAGGGGAGGAAAGTTTTGCCTCGTCGAACAGCAAAAGTATCTCACAGCAAATTGGGAACCCCTAGAATAAACCACACGCTGGAGGAGGAATCCGACGGGTTGAAAAAAAAGGCAACACGAAAACTCTGCTTCGAAGTAAGCAAAGGCTCTACACTACGCGTAAGAGTAGGACACAAAATCGGCGCCGAACTCAGATCGCACGCGTCTAAAGGGAAAAAAGCCAGAAGGAATTCTCAAAGAAGGGGGGGGAAGCCCGGGGGCCCTCGCCCACACAACACACGGGGGGGCAGGCACACCAGGCAAAAATTAAAAAAAAAACGGCTTCGGCGCATAAAAAAGGATCAATCGCGAACGCCGTTCGACGCATCTTCGAAAGCGAGGGAAAGAAAGAGGCGAAAGAGATACACACCAGCTTCAAAACATTGGGCGTAGGACTGTCATACTAAAAAGCCGACTAAAAAAGTAAAAAACCGCAAACGCCGCGGGATGGGAGAAAAATTCTTCCAAGCCAAGATACACCGGGGAAAAGCCCGCCTGGTCTATAAGGGCCCTGAATCGGTCCGCCTCTGATGTCGTTGCAGAAAAGTAAAACACAATTTCAAACGGACCGGGAAAGAAGGCGCAACAGGCGATCAAAGGGGGAGAGCCTTCAAAATGGGAATGCGCGATCCTCCAAAATATGCAATGACCGCCAAGAACAAAATCTCCAATTCACAAAACATTTCACAATGTTCGCGAGAAAGCCCATCACCACAAAGGAAGGAATTAAGATGAACACCATCTTCCAAAGACGCCAGAACTTCTAGTGCGCGAAAAACAGAGGTTCAGAGGACTTTTGACGAAGGGGGAGACCGGAGGGTTTCGGACAAAAAAAAAAAAAAGGCCGGGCCAAAGAACGTCAACACACGTCCAAGGGGCCGCTCCCCGGCAGGTATCCACTCGCGCGCTAACACCAAAAGCCAACAAGCCTTACCCTCGGGTTCGAATCGCAGTCAGAAACGCCCCGGCTCACAAAGGGCTCCAAACGTAGATATCAGGTGGGCGGACGCCATTGTACCAAACGGAGTATAACCGTCGCGAAAGCGTTGCACACTCGCGCTATGGTCCCGGATGAAAACGACCCTCAAGGAATTCGTACCAGGGAATTAGAAGGGAGGGGGTAGACTCAACATCGACAGTATCAGCCCAATTGGGTTCAAGAAGAAAGTTTTAAAACTTTTCTCCGTCCGGGTCGCGGGGCGTTGGGCGGATATATCTTCGCGCATGCCGGTATGTAGTTTCAGAATCCAGCCTAGGGTGCTAAAAAAAGACAGGATAGGTGGATCGGGACTGGACACGCCGGAAAATAAACAGGCACTAATCAGTAAGTCTTCGGTCATAAGTGGTAGAGTACATCCGCGGGTGGTCTTTGTCGCTAATGAGTCACGCGGGGGAAGATCAAGCAGGGGGGAAAATCCCAAAAAAAATCGCCGGACCAATAGATCAAAAGTGCCCCCATAACGCGGGGATGTAAAAACTGGGCAATCTCCTTGACTCGAATGGGTCTTCCGCAGTCTAAGACGAGTGGGGGGGGATAGGGGAAAGGAGGGGGAAAAGAACTTCCTCGGTTCACCAAACTTCCGATGGTCCCACACTGTCGAGCACGGAATCTCTGCCAGGGAAAAAGGGAATCCATGAATCGTCAAAAACGTCTAAAAGCGTGTCTTCTCTTGCAAGGAAAATCGGCATCCAACCTGGTGTTTCCCGCCTCTGGTTGAAAAAACCAAAACCATTGAGCCCCGCAGCGTGCACAATGGTTTTGTTGCGGAATAAGTACTGGGGGGGGGTCATTGATAGTATCCAGACGCAAGGAACGTAGAAAAAAGTACTCTCAAACGCCGCACTCGCTCTATCTCGAGGGCCTTAGGAAGCGTGCAAACAACAACAACAAAGTAGGGAAGGAAGAGGGTACTTCCCCCCAACTGGAGAGGGAGGGTGGCCAGTGGCGGCGAGCTTGGGGTCGCGCACCTGGCGTGGTCTGGGTACTCGCTCGGAAAAGTAACCCAGGGATCGAAAACCCATGTTTGTGGCCTGGCCGGGGAAGACAAGTTTGGGGGGGGACGAGGAAAAAAAAAAATGAAAAATGTCCTTGACGAGAAAATAACGTGGGAGGAACCAAGACTGTGTTTGTTGAATCGGGGGGGGCTGATATAGGTTTGGGTGGCGCAGCGAGAACATGTAAGTGCAGGGGGGGACGAATGGAGGTCAGGGTGACTTGAAAAGACTCACTATCTTTTTAGAAAATGGGCTAGAGGGCGTTACAATCTAAGTCAAGGAGAAAGGGGGGGAAGTGGCATCCCACGGGAGGGGGGGAAAAGTTTGGCGACCTGGAAGGTCGAGAGGCATGCTTCTGTATTTGGGCTCAAGGGAGAATTGCACACGTGTCGTAAACTGGCGGCGCCAGAAGCCACATCTATACGAAAAAAGCCCTTACAAAGCGATGAAGGCGTGCTGGAGCTTTTTTGGGGGTGCGGGGGACATGATCCGGCTGACAGCTGAGGGAAAGGGTGTAATTGGTACAGGAAAAGAAAACTAAATGAGGAAGATATTGAAAGCGCGAAAAAACAGAGGTCGGGCGGAAACAAAACGGGAAAGGAAAAGGTTGGTGGATTGAAAACATAAATGGGTACTCATTATCCTTGTGCTTGGGTATGTGGCGGAAGTTGCCTGGGCGGGTAAAGGACTTACCGCTTAGCGGAGAGAAATTCCGGGGATGGAGTAGTTCCGGCAGTTCTTACTCGTTGGAAAGTGGCAAAAAGGCCGAGTTGAACTGGACTATTCCGGAAGTGGAAACGAAGAAAGGCGTTCGAAACGAACTTTCGGGGTGATGGATGGCGTTTCTCTTGAGCAGACAGAAAGTGTGAAACGAATGAGAGTCGGCGCGCTGTGTAGGACTTGTGGGGTGGGCGGTATTAAAATTTCAATTCAAACGGTTTTTTTGAGCAAACAGAGGTCGAACAAAAAGGTTTCTGGGAACGAGGTGGGTAAGGTCTTCGTCGAGACTTAGAGGTTCATCCTTATGCATGGGCTGGGGGATTGGATTATTCAACGAAATGGGGTCCATGGGTAATTTGAGTGGTAAGGCGCGCTTTCGCGAAGAAAGAGGGCGAACGGGACGAGCTAAGGGGCAGGGAATTTGAAAGATTGGAGGGCCTCTCGATTGGACTGACGGCGCCGCGGCACTTATGACATTGCAGATGGGGAAAGGGGGGGGTGGTGGGGGAGGGGATCTGCCCGTCACCAAGGGGGGGGGATAATTAATGGCACCGGGGAAAATAAAAGAGCAGGGCGGGAGGTGAGGGTTTCAAAACTCGTGTGCAGGGCGGGAGTTTCGTCTGTGGCCGCAGTTTGGAGGGGGGTCGGAGGACGGCTTCTTTAAAGCGCTTGACGACGAGATAACTAGATGTTGAGATGTGAAAACGGTACTCGGAGGGAGGTGGGGGGGAATGGAAGATGAGTTTGAACGGCGGGAACTAATCGGGGTAGGATGGCTTATCCTCTGTGTAAGAAAACGGTTGATGGCTGGGGGAATGGGGCTTAAGAAGGGATGTGGGCTAGGGCGGGCGAAAGGTTTTGATAGATTTTGACATTTGGGGGAAAAGGGGCGTAGCATGAGGTTCGGCCTAAAAGATGCCGCCCGATGTGGGTGCACAGTGGCAATCGAATTAGGGGCGGTATTCCTTGGTAGATTCTAAGGCGAGTTGGGTTGCGAGGGGAGAGCAAGTGTTGGGGGCAAGGCGGGAAGGCGCAAGCAGTGGCTGCAGGGGTTGTGTTTGTCGGAGGGAATTTGGGGGAGGTGGGCAACGCGAACGTGAAGGAGTATTCCGCCAAGAGAAGCCGGGTCATACTAGGCCGACCGGTGAGGAAATGGAAAAAGGCTTCGGGACATCAGCAACAGTGAGAGGGCTCGCACGTGGGGGTCGCGTGTCTACAAAGTGAGGGTAATAGCAGTGGCGACGGCGAGAACGGACAGAAAACAAAAAGTTGGGGCGTACTCCATGATTGATCGAGGGAGCGACGCCGCCGGGGGGCGGAAAAAACCTGCGATGTTCCCAGTTTTGGGGGTTGCGGCGGGGGGCCGGGACTGCGGAGGGGGGGAGACCGGGTATATGCTTGTCGTGTTACGGGAAGGACCCCCAATCCACAAGAACCCAACGCGGGCGTGCAGGTGCTCAGATGAACGAAGCCGCAGCGGAGAGGGGAAATACGCTACGATGACAAAAGGGCATCGGCTAGGTCATGGAGTCTCGACTACGAGAGGACATGCGTGATGCTTGGGGGGAGCGGGGTGGCCGGTCACGTAAGAATTCGGGAAGGTGGGGGTCTCGCGAGGTAAATTACACAGCGGTGCAGCGCGGGGCATTCCGTAAAAAATGGCCGGGTAAATTTCTTCAGAAATGGGGAAAGGGAACTGGCGAAAAAAAAATCGAGTAAATGCAAGGAGGCTACAACCTGGTGGGAAATGCTAGAAAAACAACAACGAGGGATTAGATGAGAGGGTTGACCTGGTTTGTAGGGCAAATTCTCGAAGCGGTCGCAATGGGGGCGGCCAGGGGGGAAAAAAGGTGAACAGGGAAAAGAAGATTTTGCAGGTTTGAAAGAGGGGGAAGGTTTTTTTACGCTTCCCAGTTTGACAGTAGGGAGGGGACTTTAAAGGGGATGTATACCCACCTACGGGTGGGTGTACTCCGACTAGTAAAACCGCCAGTTACAGATCAAACCAGCGATTAAGGAGTCCTCGCAACATACGGGAATGACGGAGTACAAGATGCGTGACTAAACAAGCAGCGGATTGAGTCATAGCGCAGGCCGCACAGCGTTCACCCCATGCCGGCGGGAATCGGTGGATGGGGTGCTCTGTGTGAAAATAGACGCGTTGCAAGGCACCCGAGACACGGACGTCGTAAAATAAAAAAAGAATGACAGGGGGTGGGAAACGGACAAAAAACGGAGGACCTCGTCAATCATGAGATCCGTTTCATGGGAGAGGCCCAACACGCTGGCTTCGCTCGAGGACAGGCAAAGGCAAAGAGAACCGCCTCGGCAGAAAAAGCTATGATCCGCTCAAAAGGTCGCAAAGAGTGCCACATCCCCCAGAGGAGAAAAAAACGCCGAAATGCCAGGTTCTATCGAGGGTACGACTCCTTCTCATCGTGGCTATAAGGGGGTACGAACGCAAAACTCACAAGGGTCAAAAAAAGAGTTACCCCGGCAACAACCCTCCTTGGCACGGCAAGAAGAAAAAAGCCGGTTGCACAACTAACGCAACTCGCCGCAACTCTTCCTTGAAGGGCCCCACCGACTAAGGCATGGTATTCGTGCAAGGAATTGAAAAAGAACTGAGGGAGCAAGTAACTCCTGACGCCGTCACCGCTGATAACTGATCTTCTCAAATAAGGTGACCGGCAATAGCTACACAGAAAACAAGGAGTCGGGGAATCCCACTCTTCAAACCTCGCGAAGCCCC
>Ga0179593_1714822_pt1 | contig 19283 bp, 20 predicted proteins | sample CZODoug2_1_08_16_FD_185931 | JGI IMG/M metagenome (GOLD analysis project Ga0179593, IMG submission 185931) | Vadose zone soil fungal communities from Angelo Coast Range Reserve, California, USA - CZODoug2_1_08_16fungal (PacBio error correction) | ecosystem: Environmental > Terrestrial > Soil >...
GTGAGAGAGGGGTGGATGACGGCATCAGTTTTGGTCTGTACATCGGGCGAAAAGAGAAGGGGAGCCAGGGAAACAAAAAACAGGAAAGATAGGAAACTGAAGTGGAAAGGGGTGTGGTGTTTTACAGCGCCACATCTAAAAAACAGCTCTTGAGGGAGGTACGCAAGCATATGCTGGACGGTGAGGTTGTCCACGAAATATAGAAGAAGTGGAGACCCGGGAGTTAGGAGAAAGGGGGTGTGGGTTGTGCGTGGACTCAAAAACGTGGCATTAAACCTAGGCAAGCTTAAGCGTGTCCTTGTAATGAAGGTCTAGTGGGGAGTTGATAGAAAAAACTGGGGGAAACTGTCCTCGGGGAGCTGCAGGAAACGGGGCGCCGGAAGTAGGGGTGTGGAATAGAGGACAACACTGAGGTAGAAGGAAGAGGGAGGGGGGGCAAAAGAAAAAAGAGGAAAATATTAGGGATTAGGAAGGGGGGGGACTCAAGGGGGGATATTTCAGATGGAACACTGAAAGAAGGGTGTTGGATAGGGGAACAAGGTCAAACGTTAGGTGGGAGGGGGGGAGGGGGTGAATGTCATCAAAAAAAAGGGGGGATATGGGGCAAAAACCCAAAGGCGCAGTAGCCGGATTCCGGCGAACTCTCGTAAAATGTTAAGGGGGCACTGGACATGACGGAAATAGGCGCTATGAAAGGGAAAGGGAGGGGACGGAGGGAAAATGAGTCCAAGAGGGGGAAGCGATTGGTCAAAGGGGGGTAAAAAAAAAAAAAAATTCGGCAAGTGATATTACACAGGAGGAACCTTGTGGATTCCGGGATGGCCTGGGGGGGGAGGGACTGACTTACCCAAAGAGATCAAGTGTTGTCCGGGGGGTTTACGGTATTGAATTAGGACCGGTTGTCGCACAACCAACCTTGAGGAGGGGGGGGGCACTATACAAGAAGTTATAAAAATGGGAGGGAAGGAAAGGGAAAGTGAGGAAAAAAAGGGGCAGACTTCCACCAGACCTGACCAGACGGGGCCTGGTAGGTATACTAGTGGGAACAACGAGTAAGTACATATGGGGGAAGTATGGGGGAGGTGGAAAAAAGTGAGAAGAAGCCGAGTGGGAAAGGGGGGGAAAGAAGAAAAGGGGGAAGGCCCAGGAGGGATTAGGAAGCCGGAAGAGGAAAAAAATGAGAAGTGCACTTGGAAAGCACCAAGGGAAAGGGGTTAACGGGGAGCCAGGGACAGAGCAGGAAAAAGCAAACGTGAAAAGAGAGAGGCCTCGGTGCAAGTTGAAAATATAGAAGAGTAGGAATGTTCCAGAAAATCTTGTCTTGCATGAGGAGGAGGTGTTAGGGGGGGAAAGTATGGAAGTGATAAAAACGGGAGAAGGGAAGGGGGAGAAGGGACGTCAACCTATCGAAAAAGGAAGCGTATGGGGAACTGACAGTAAAGAAGAACGGACGAAAAGAGAAGAATAGAGAAGGAACTGCGGCAAAAAAGAGAGACGAACGACACGTTTCTAAAAAAAAGAAATCTTACGAAGATCCCACGAAGAAGTAGGGCCGTAAGGAGCCCAAAAAGCTTCCAGGGACGTTTCCGGGGGGCGCGGGGAAAACGGAGTAGCGTTAGAATTCCGAAAATAAGAGGAGAAGGGGGAAACCTCGGGAAAGGGGTCCAAAAAGCCATGCACCAATGATAGACAGTCGAGTAAGGAAAACGGAAAAAAAAAGGAGTGCAAAGAGAGACAGGAATTAAGGGAAAGGTAATGAAGGAGAAAAAAGAAGAAACCGGTTTGGAAATGTTCCATCTGTATCCGCACAGTGTGTATACGGGAAGGGTTAGGGGAAAAAAAGAAACCCGGTAAACCCCCGACCAGGGGAGGAAGATCGGTGCTCCAGTTAGAGGGAATGAAGCCAATGGGTCCTGGACAAGTTGAGGAAATCAGTTGTGAGAGGAAAAGGGGGCCGCAGAAAAAGGAAAAAGGGTTTCATCGGAGGACAGGCGACGAGGGGGGCATTCCAGACCGGGAGATCGGGTACGTGGGGAGAACAAAGAAGGTGAGCAAAAGAAAGAAAAAGGAAGAAAAAAAATTGGGCAGACGAAGGGGAAGGGCAAATACCTTAACGTCGAAAAGCTTAGTGAAAGAGAAGGGGACATCACGGGAAGCGGATTCCTGAAATAAGGAGACAAAAAACCATCAAAAGAGGCGGGCGAGAAATCTGGTACGAAGATCAGGGTGCAAAGACCATGCTCTTGGGGGGGTAAACCAAACGGGGGACTAGGGAAAGGAAAAAAGGGGGGGAAAATGAGTGTGGAACCGCAATCGCTCAACCTCTAGATGCAAGGGGAGGTGCGAGAGAAGGAAGGGGGGAAGAAGGAGACAAAAAGAGAAAAGAGAAACAAAAAAGATCAGAGAGGGAAAAAGAAAGAGGAAGAAAACGGAAAAGGGGGCTTGGGGGGAAGGAAAATCGCAAAGATGGGGGTCGGAATAGGGTGAAAAAAAAGTGGTGATACGTGACGGTCGGATGGGGCACCCAAAAAGAGGTAGAAAAGGTCAAGGTGCGGCGGGATGGGGGGACCGGGTACACCTGTTCTTTTCCGAAGGGCGGAGGAATAAAGATAAAAAGGTCAAACGCGGAGGGGAAATAAGAAAAAGTAAAAAACAAAAAGGGGGTATTATGAAGAGGTATATGGGGAGCTTCTTAAGTAAGGGTATTATATTGAATGGTCGAGGATCAGGAGAAGTAGGCAAAGGGTTTAGAGGGGAAAAAAAGACAGGACATCAGAAGAGGAAAGGAGAGGTGGTCCGGAGAAGTCATTCGGTTTTTCCCATTTCAGCGAAGGAGTAGGCACTAAAAAAGAGATAAGTACGTGGGCGGGTGATTGTCCGGGATGAGAAAGAAATGGGGAGCATCTCTTCATATCTTGCTGACCATGTGCGCCCGCAGCTGACCGAAATACGGAGCCTTCTGCATGGGGGGTGGGGAGACAGGGCAATATGAAAAGGACAAAAAATCCCGGAGGGGGGGGGAGTCTGAAGGGAGAGAAAGTTCCAGGAGGTATCAGGCCTCCTTGGGATGTCTTGTAAAGCAGGCCACAAGTACGAAACTAGGGGACCGTCGTAGGAAAGTGATATAATTGGTCCCAAAAGTCCGTAGTTTGAGGGGGGAGGGGGGAAAGCCGGGGGGGAGGACCAAAGATCGCCTTGGGGGGAGATTGGCGACCTTTTGGCTTCGTCTACAAACGGCGGAAAGAAAGGAACCAAAGAAACGGGGAGGTAGAACAGAAGCAGAAATGTGACCAAAGGAACGAAGGGGTGTTGAATGTTTGGAAAGAGGGACTGCACGGAGTTGTACGGAAAAGACGTGCCGCAGGGCTTTGAGCGAACCGCCGAAGGGGAGGAGGGTGGTAAAAGGGAAGGGGGGTTAGGAAAAACATCCACCGGCTCCCAGATTCGAGGGAAACATAGGGGGGGGGAGATTCCGAGAAGAGGGCTGGAGAGAACAGTGGGAGATTTATGCAGAAAAGGAGCCCGGAGGGGGAATGATAGGGGAAAGGCAAACTGTCAGTACTGGGTCTCTCAAGACGAAACGGGGCACAGACGGGGATCGACGAGATTGGTATTGAAAAATAGGTGGGGTGGCCATCAGGGGGTAAAGGGTTGGCGAGGGACCACTGTGAGAGGGGGGCTCAGGAAAGCAGGGATATTTCGGAGTTCAAAACATAAATCGGGTCTTCACTCGAGGGTAACTACAGGGGGGGGGGGGGTGTTGTACGAACTAAGAAAAAATCAGTCCAGGGGGGGGAAGGAGGGGGGGACCGTAAGGGGGAAAGAAGCCTGCACAACCTTCAAATAAACCCAACGGGGAATGGGAAAGTCCTGATGTGACAGGAAAAAAGGTATGAACGTAACAACGAGGAATAATAATGTTGGAAGGGGAATGGGGGAGGGGCAAGAATCTGGAGGGGGGAGAAATCCTACAAAAGATGGACATATGCGTCAGGTGCAGGGAGCGGGCAAATAATGGGGGCCAGGGACAGCAAAAAAACAACTCAAGGAGGCAGGGTCAAAAGCAGACAGCCAGAGAAAACCGAAGGGGGTGAAAGTCGAGAAGGGGAAAAACTGGGGACAAAACTAGCACACCACAAAAAAGAAAAAAAAAAAAAAAAAAAAAAAAGAGTAGAGACGGAAAGACCGGGCAATGCAAGAAAATTGGGGGTTACAAAGAGAAAGAAAGAACCATACAAGGAGAAGGCAGGGATATTTTGTTTCCTGAACCCTAATTAAAACGGAAGGAGTTGATCTGGGCCTGACTGGGTCCGATCTGTCAAAAATACCGAAGATGAGAGGGGGGGAAAACTAAAAGAAACAGAAAAGTAGGGAGAGGACGGACATCAAGGAAGAAAAGAGAAACTATCTTCAGGGAGAAAAATACCGGTAATGCAAACCTTTCAATAAGAGGGGAAGAGGGAAAGAATTTCCAAAAGGGAAAAAGGTGTGACGGAAGGTTGAACACACCAGGTCTCGAAGAACTCCGGAAAAGGCACAAAGCGGAATAAGAAAAAGGGGGGGGTGACAAAGGGAAGGGGTTGTGGAAAAGGGGGACAGATATGGGAATCACAAGATGCGACAGGGGCATGGAGGTTGACAAGGATGATACCCCAAGCGTCTGGGAAGCAAAATGGCTGGAAGGGAAACAAAAGTGTCTAACCTACGAGCCATCAAGAGTGAAAATAAAGGGGGGTAGGAAGATGCTAAGTAAGAAACGCCCGTGGGAAACACAAAAAAAAGGGGGAAGTAGAAGAGAAATGTCAGGATCTCCACTACTGGGGTTTACAAATGCACGGAACGCCTAATCTCGCGTAGGTGACGGGAATCGTAGCACTCGAGGGGGGAAAAAGAAAAGTACCTAGGAGAGAAGAGAAAGAAGGGTAGAGGATCGAAGTTTACTAAATCTGAGGCCAAAATCGAATGCCATTGGGGGGGGGGACCTTTCGCAAGAAACGGGGAAGCCTCAGTAGGATCAAGGTGATCAGGGGGGTCAAGGAGGGGGAAAGATTGCCCGCGCAAGGAACGGAAAAGAAAAAAGACTAAGAGGAAATTCCTAAAAAAGGGGGGAATCAGAACAACAACCGGTCCCGGAGGGAAGGCCGCCAGCTGGATAAGGGAAGAGAGGACAGACTTAAGGGTTTACAGTTAATCAGCAAGGTGCAACTGTCGTCCTCAAAAAGGAAAGGAAATAAAGAGAAAGGAATAGGGGGGAATCGGAAATGTGAACACTCAAGGGAGAGGGGGGGGAACCAGAACGGGGAGAACTGTCCGGTGGAAAGAGAGTGGGTATACGTGGGAAGCGAGAAAATTCGGTCTCGACTGAGGTCGCTTCCAGACTGGACAAGGTACGGAGTCAGGGATGCAACGTCGGGGTGGGTGGGTCGAGAGGGAAATGGGGGATTTAAAGAGAAGAGGGCCAAGGTTGCCAGCGAGCGATATCCATAGGAACAGAAAAGGCCGAAATTGGGTTGCTTCTTAGAACTGATGGAACAGGTCAAGGCTCGAAGGGAGAAAACCGCTGAGACGCCTTACTCACCTCGGCGGCCGTCTGAAAAAGAACTGACAGTGGCGCCAGGAAAGAGAAAAACGTGACACGCGTGCCCCAATGGGTCCTAAGAAAAGGGAAACTATACAAAAAAATAAGGACTTAGGGAGACGGGGTCAAGGAAGGGCAGGGGAAACACGCCTAACAAAGCCATACGGAGGAAGGTCGAATGCGAAAGGGAGAAGGAAGGGGGTACGAATCGCCCAAAGAACTCGAGGGAAAAAAGGTGGAGGTCTGGCTCTAAACGCCGCCCGTTAGGTTGGGTTTAAATCGAAAGAGTCCTTAAAGCTCAATTCAAGGAAAATAGGGAAAAATCTCCCGGCTTAAAGGGATAAAGAAGCCGGAAACCGTAGGAAGGGTTGCCCCATAAAAAACCGGTGTTGGCGATTAAAAAGGTTAGCCCAAATCAATGGGTGGAATCAGGACCGGATGTGAGGTGAGACTAGGGCACATGGTAGGGGGAAAAGGGGAAATGAAGACTGAGGGGGACGGACAGCCGTCCGACTGACAGGAGAGATGCGCGTGGGCCGGGGTACGCCCCGCGCTGGAAGGTTCGGCTTTCCAAAAAGGATGGGAAAAAAAAAGGGGGGACGTGCATTCGGCAAAAGCCGGGGAAAATCACATAGAAAACACCCCTCCGGGGCTGAACAGCGAATAACGGAAGGAAAAAAACGTAAAACTAAAGAAAGGCCCTGGATGACACGCAAATAAGGAAGAGGAAAGGATGGGACGGAGGTGAGGGGACACAAAAATGGCCATTAAAAGGCAGCCCAGCCCAAAGACACGCCCAGAGCGAGGAGTGACCGAGAGGGGGGTACTGCGCGGGGGGAATTGTCTCTGGGGGGGGTTAACCGCCTCATAATTACACGGGGGGTGAATCACACCAAAAGGAAAAGGGTTCAGCATTATGTTTTCCGTCAAGCCGAAATAAAAGATCTGCGCTGTTGGTCTCCCACTTAACCCAGGGGGAAGGGAAGGGGGAAGACCGGGTCAGCTGACCTCTATTCAGGAAAGGGCGCAAAAAAAACCAATTGCGTGGAAGCGGGCGCGCCCAGGGGGGGGGCCGGGGTACTAAGTACGCACGACGGCTCGCGGTCAGACGCCCGACGAATAAATATAAACAGGAGGAAGATCAGACAAGGGCAAAGACGCAAGAGGGGGTCATAGCTTAGCGCTGTGGCCCGCCAGGAGGGGAGCCGCGGGTTGGGCATTTGTGCGCGTCAGGGCCCCAGGAAGTCGGAGTCTAGACTCCCTCCCCCCAGTGAGGAAAAAGAAGAAAGAGCCCAAAAAAGTGAAAAATGATCCAATTAATCAAAAACACAAAACGTGAATGGAGAGATTATTGAACGGAGAGTTTTTTTCGGAGTGTTTGGCCGCAAAAAAAGGAAATCAGACTTTTCCGGCATAAATCAGGGGACCAAGGTCTAAAGACGGGGAGAAGAAACCGACCTGGGGGGAAGAAAAGACATCACAAGCCAAACATGCTTACGAACGGACAGAGGAACCGCGCTTCGTTAAACAACTAAGGACCAGGAAGGACTAGGGGAAGAATAACTCTGATGAAAGGGAAGGACGAAGAACAAGCAAGTAATGGGTAGTAGTACGGGATATAGGCCCCGTCTCCGCAGTACACAACAGAAAAATAGTTTCCCGAGGGCGTGAAAAGGAAAAAAAAGGAATGAAGGGTTGACGGAAAGGTCGCTCGGGGAAACATGTAAACGGTCCTGGAGGATTCCTTGCAGAGTTCAGGGGGAATAAGGAAAAGCAGTGGAAGGGAAACCGGAGAGGGGGGACGAAGATTATTTTGAGCTGATAATGGGGTGATTCTCGCGCCCAAACAAAACTCGGGGGGGAACCCAGGAAGGGTCTACCCTAGAGGGAAAAAAGAAAATAAGGTATGTGACGCGTCCACTCAAGTCGTGTTCGAATGGCACGCCCACGACGCTTAGATAAGAATCTGGCCCCGATTCGAGGGCTCATCACCATCAAAGGGGAGGAAGTAATGTCGTTGGGGGGGAAGGTGGTTGAAGGGGGTAAACACTGGGAATGAAAAGCAAAAAATAGGGCCTCAAAAAAAAGGTTGGCAAATGGGCGAGCGGGACAGAAAAAGACGAACCACCCCACGGCTGGGAACATCCTCTAGACTAGGGAGAGGAATCGTAAGACTGGGGAGAAAGGAGGTCCTTCTAAAATCCCGGAACGAGAGAAATGAACCGAGCCAGTCGAGTAGAGGAAAGCGCGGATAGAGGGCCAAAAAAAGCGCATTGAGCCGGGGGAGGTTTCAATCCCAAGTAAAGGGGGAGAAATAATACAAGAAAAAGGGAAAAAAGAGGGGGACCGGGTGGCCAAACTAGTCAACGGGGGACGAGGTGATTGAATGGCCCATTCGCTCACCAAAGGCAATATCCCGGAGAATGAAATACTTGGTAACGTCCCCAGGACTCCAAAGCACTAAAAGGGGGGGGAGAAGTCAGGGGAAAAAAGAAGAATAAAATTCCGGAGGACAAGAATTTTCGGAGCAAGACGCTCGGTATCGCCAAACCAGGCGAAGCCGCCTGGTCGATGGGCGGCCAAGTGACCAAAAACTAAAAACTAAAGGGAATCAGGTACTTGCAGGGAACGGGTCAGGGGGGAACTGAACTAAAAACAAAGGAGGGGGGGGGTTTGCAAACAGAGCACTTCGGGGCAGGGTGGCCAAGGTAAACGTCGCAGATCATTTCTATGAGGGAATGGGGAGGGGCGGGCAGGAACCGAACAAAAACTACACGGAGAGGGGGAAGAGGCTACTCGGCTGAGGGAGACAACTAAGAAAAGGGCTATCAAGGCCATGCCCCTCGCTCGATGGAAAACAGGTGGGAACCAATTTAAAAGTGTCAGCGTGGATTCTCAATAAGTGGATACAGGGGGGGGGAGGGAGGGGGAAAGGGAGAAGGTAGATGAAGAAGTCTCTTCGGGGAACGGGGATGGGGGAAAAAGCGGGTTAAGGAAAGGAGAAATATAGAAAGAATTAGGGGGCACGGCGGAAAGAAAGGGGGGAAAACACGTAACGGAGACTTACTTGGTTTGGGGAACGGACTCTAGGGAGGGAGAACGAACGGGACTCTCGTAGTGTAAAGGTACAGGCAAAGGCCGACCTCGGGGAAAAAGCACCTACAACAGGCTAAAAAGTCGGAGGGAAGAAAGGGGGGGGAAAAGTTGGCCACGCCCGAAAAAGGGGGGGGGGGAAGGCGTCCCAGTGTACAGGAATTGGGCGGATATCGCCTTCAGGAGCGGAAAGGAGAAATCCCGGGTGGTGTTGGGCCAGGACGCAATGCATAACGAGTCGCAGAGTCCACTTAGGTGAAATTCCCCTTATCGCGCAAGGTAGGGAAGAGGTCGTAAAAGAGGCATGGGGACCTCATGGGAAGAAGAGGTCTGAGTTCATGGGATGGGCAAAAGGCTCAAGGAAATTGAATTCCCTGGAGGAGAAGGCCGTCGGCAAAGGAAAAGAGAACGGGCCTTGCCGTTAGGTCAAGAAGAGACAAGGGGGAAAAAAAAGAAATCGAAAGAAAGAGAGGGCAGGCGTAATGATCGTCGTGATGGTGCCGGTCGGTCGTCCTGTTTCGGGTTATCTTGGAGGCGAAACTCTCGCAGGGAAAGCAGTTCGAGATGACCGTAGTATTGGTTCCGGAAGCGCAAGACACATCCAACGGGAAATAGTTCCTGTAAAGGAAGGGGCGTAGCTTCTTCGGGGGGGAAATATGTCAGGGGAGGGGACACTGAAAGCGGGTCGGCAAGGGTGGTCGGGGGAGGGGGACAACTAATCGATTCTGAGGGGCAGGAGAAAGTGCAGACAAGCAAAAGTTGACGGTGGCCAGCCAGATCGGTAACAAGATAAAGAACTCCTCGGAGGGGACTCAAAAAGGGTGGGACACTCCGGCGCGCCGAAAGAGCGACTTGAAGACCGAAGGGGGGTCGAAAAGAGGGTGATCCGGGAGGAAAGGAACAGTATCCTTTCGTGCATGCGACAACTGTTGTGAACCCGAGAAACAAGGCGTGACTTGTTTCTGGGATTCCGCTCCCGGAGTCAGGAACGCAAACAAAAGGGGGAAAGGCAAGAAGTCCTGAAGGTTTCGCCTGTCAGATCGTATAGAAGGCGGGGGATGACGTGGAACCAGCGGCGCTGTGTGGGCGTTTGCCGGTGGGAGGGCACATCAGCCTATATGCCCTCTGCCGCGAAGGGGAAGAAAGCCACAAAGAATACAGCCCTTGTTCCTTGTTCCTTTCGGGCAGGACAGAGACACTAGATGTCCAGGCACACGAGGATGCCGTGGGAAGAACCCCCGGGGTTGTGAGGCCAAAGGTGATCCAAGGAGGAAATGGAGGACTTTGCGCCAGAGAGGAGAGACAGGAAAGGACCAAGCGAGCCATCTGGGGGTTCCATGGTAGGGGGTTACAGCAAGAAAAAGGTGAGATGGATTGGTGAAGGGGGAATGAAAAAATAATTTTGCCCCATCCCCGGAAAAGGGAAAATTAAAAAAAAAGTATGCGGGGAGTGTATAAAATCCTAAAAAGAATTTTAGACGGAGAGCCCCGGGAGGGGATCGAACGGACCAGGGGGATCAAGAGGGTGGAAAACGTTTTACATGAGAGAAATGGGGGAGGATTTACAGGAGGGGTGAGGAAAAATTGGGATTTTGGAGGTGTACCGTAATGCCGGTATTACGGGAACAAAGGGGAAACCGGGAGAAGCAAAACAAAAAAGGCGCACGAAGTGAGGGAACTTCGGGTGAAAAAGCTGAAAAAGACAGGAAGAATCCCTGGGAGAAAGTCCAGGCAAAAAAAGAAAAAGGGGGGGGAAAGGGACTAACGGGGCCTGTGCAACAAAAGACAATCAGTAAGGTGACAAGGGAAAAAGGAAGGTTTCAGACTACCAAACTCCCACCGCCACAGAGTAAAAGGAAAGGAAAAATACCCAATTCGCAATGACTTAACGAATACAGGGCCCCCAGCCGTTCCAATCACAGTCCAAGAAAAAAAAAAAAATCGCATGTTTGTGATAACCGAAAAACGAAGGGTCGAAGCCGGCGCGACTAGTCCAATAACAAAGTGAACCAATTCGGGCATCTGTGCAGCCTTTTCGCCCGGAAATGGACATCACCACCGAAAGGTCCAAAAAACCAGAGTGCAAAAAAACCTGCGGACACGTGGCAGGGGAAAGTCCGTGTCAGTCCATCCACCATCAATCGAACCCTTTGTCCAGGGTACCGTGAAAACATCAAGAGATGAGTTGAGGCGGGGGAGAACGAAGTAAGCAACAACTCAACCAACGGTCTAAACAAGGGAGAACATCACCACTGAAAAAAAAAGCAAAACTTAGAAAAGTAATTTGGCTCTAAAAAGCAACGACAAACGAAGGACGGGCGAGGATCACCCCAAACAAACACAGAAAAACGGCGCGGAAAAAACTGGGGGGAAAAGAAAAGACACGATCCGCAAAGGAAAAATGGAAGCAAAAAAGGGAAATTCGCCCATAAAGAAAGAACAAGGGGAAGTTGACTCAGGCGGCGGCAACAATCGCAAGAGGGACGCAAACAAAAATAATCCTCTTGATCCGTAAAGGCCCGGGGACCCGCGCCCCTACGGCATCGGTTTATTTCTCCTGCATGCGGAAAAGAAGAGCGGGCAAAAGACAAGCGAAGAACATATAATGCTTCGGCGTTGTTGTGCCGGACTACAAGGGGGGGGGTACCTTGTTCCATGGATGAAAGATAAGATCACACGCCGGGGGAGAATAAAAAATCTCAAAAAAAAAGAAGGGAAAGAGGAAAAGAGAGAGAAAGCGAAGGGAGTGATGCTTTACTTCATGGCCCATGAGCCCCCACCGGCGAAAGAGGGACAAGAACAACGCAAGACAACTTCCACTATGTACGACCGCTCTTGGATGGGCGATGCCCGAACGCCGGACACAATATTACTCTGACGACCTGGGGTCAAGGGAAAAGGGCACGAATAGGCGGCGTGCATCAGGGCTTAAGGGGTTGCGCCGGGCGCTGGGTGACAAGCGACAACGGCTCGTTTCTTTTTATCTGCACAGACCCAGAAAAAAAGGGAGAGCCAGTGGGACAAAGGGAAGGGGAAAGTGATCAGAGGACCTTGGGGTGTTGATGGTTCCTGTCTGGCTGCCCGAAACAGAAGGAGAGATGGGGGGAGGTCGACTCTTGGACTCTTCTTTCCATTAAGAAGGGGTGGGGGGGAGCAGTTTTGGGGGGGGAGGGGGGAACAGCTCCATTGTGCCTTGGGTGTGGGTGGGAGTCTTCGTGCATAAAGAAAAGGGGAAACGCTCGAACATTCCGAATCGGCGGCACAAGCGGACCAGTATTTCGGGAGAGGTACTGAAAAACGGAACGGTTCACAAAATAAACGGGTGGCACGCAGGCCTTGGCAAAGGAAGACAACACGTGGGGGTGTTCATTCAAGGGTTTCGGGCCTAAAAAAAGAAAGAAAGGAAGCCGAAAATGGAAGGGGGGGGGGGAAGAGAAAAGGGCAAGCCTGGGACTAACATCTTTGCGGGGGGTCCGTACTATAAAAATCCGATTTTTATTCACACGCGGAAAACAAGGGGAAGGAAAAGTGTCAGAAAAAAGGCAAAGGCATCAGGAGAGTGGGGGTTCTTTGACCTGGGTAGTAAACACGCTCCGTCACTGGAGGGGGTCCGAACAGGGTGCGTTTTTTTTGGCCAGGTCAGTGAAAAAATGGATGGGGGGGTAAGGGCGTTGTGGCCGTAACTTGGACACTTGAAGGTCCTACAATTCTCGGTTTGAGAAAAAGGGAGGCCAAACGTGCAGACCACCGGGGTGAATGTCAAATGCAAGGCCAAAGAATGGAACGGTCAGTGACGGTCAGAACTGTACGCGAGGTGAAAGTGGGGGGGACGGTTCATGATGGGGGCAAGGGGACATGATGAGGGTACTAAAGTAAAACTCAAGTAAGGTTCGCGGGAGTCGGCATTTCACCCAACCACATCTCAACTGAAAGGAAAGGGAAACAAAAGAAAAAAAAACCCATATTGAAAAACGACGGAGTTCAGTTGAGCCAAAGGTGCCACTGGCGACCAATATGTAAGTGACCTCCGTTTGCAAAGACAAGGGAAACTGCCCATACCTTCAGACATAACCTGGGAGAGAAAGGGGGTTTGGGGGTTCCGCGGAACGGAAAAAGGAAACCCAACAGGAAAAAAAGGGGCCTTGAAATCCCTGCCGTCTTTTTTCGACAGCTTCCATCTGATATCGAAAATAAAAAGCATCGGGACCGCAGCACAGACGCGAAAAAAACCCAAACCGATTCGACGTCACGAAAAAGTCTGCCTGAATGCGCCGCCGGGAGCGGAAAGAATGGAAATGCGGGAGGATGAACCACAGTCTTCGCGCAAGAAAAACCAATCATATAAAAAGAAAAAAGAGGGGATGAAAAACAGGATCCGTCTGCGGTCCCGGGGGGACCACGCCTTAACGTCACGAGAATTTAGAAGAACAGAAAGCAGAACGAAGATTGGATCGGAGAGCTCCTTCCTATTCTGGCCGCCCGACCTCGGGGGGTCAGAGGGCAGGCACCGCGCACAAAGAGAGGGGTGAACCCCGCGACGCTCCGGGTTTACTAGGATTATAGCGTGGAGCCGGGGAAAAACGCCGCGAATGCCCCCTGCGTTGCTGGTCGCCCAGAAAATCTAAGGAAGAAGGGAAAGGTCATAGGGCCCGCGCGATCTCGTTCCCTTCCATTAAAGAGGTGCAAACGTGCCAAAGGAACGGAAAGAAGATCGAAATTTCCACCTGCCGCGTTTTTCGCCAAAACGGGACAACACGGGGCGAATATCCTATCGCAGCAAGGCACCAGGCAAAATCTTGGGGTGAGGCTATCAAAAAAAGACTTCCCATCGGACCGGGAATCGCGCCAGTGCCCTGGCGTCCCCAAGTCCTCAGCCCCGACTTCTAAAGACGGGAGGGGAGACGGGGGCCCAAGCAAACGAAGATGACAAACGCTTTTTCTGGGGTGCGGGCCTTGGTAAAAAAAAAAAAAATCGGAAGAATACTGAGCGCCGGAGGCGGGGAAAGAGGGGGCGTACGGGGGGGAGGGGGGGTTGAACCTGGGGGAAGTTGGTCCTGAACACGAGCGTGCCTTTGGATTTTCAACCTCCCGGTCCAGCCCGCGAGTCAAGAAGGGGGGGACGGGAGCCTAGGGATGGGGGTCCCGTCTTAAACTCTTGAGCATCAGTCGGGACGCCGTCAGAGCGAAAAGCCTGCGCGAAGGCTCTGGGAGAAGGGCGGGAGCATGCACTAATCTGAAAAAAAAAAAGACCGAATTAAAAAAGCTTCCGAGGCGATGACACCAGTGCTGTAGTACATTCCGGCCTCACTACGCCCTTCGGGCTTCAAGGGTGAGAGGGAAAAAAGAGAAACGGGGCAATGAAAAAGGAACGCAGGACACAAAAAAAAAAGAAGCACAAAAAAGAAAGAGCAACAAAAACAAACAACCAAACCGGATACGAGAAGCCCCATCCTATCAACCAGCAGGGTTCCTCCTCTAAAACGAGCCCATTTCCCCGGATTTGAAAAAGCGGCCGTACCAAGCGTCCCCGCCTTGACAGCTAGGTTGTGGTCAGAGGAAAAAACGCAGGTTTGTTTTTTTTTTTTGGGGTTTTGGGGACCAGCCAAATCTCCCCTGGGGTCTGCCTGTGCCGGTCATGCGAACGCCCTTCCGTCTGGTACCATTATTGTTGGTCCCAAGGTGGCCCCTGCAAACACAGAGAGAAGAAAGAAACGAACACGGAGACAAAACGACTTCAAAAAGGCGCCCCGCGCTTTGCGACGCCGTTACTCCGGCGCATCCGACCGCCACGCCGAACGCCTTCGGAGGGGGACAAAGAGGGAGGGTCGTCAACGTCCGTCGGAAACATTAAGAACGAATGGACCCAAAGCACATCGAGGGGGTGCGCCCCCTGCCCATTGGGCGGTTCCCCCCACCAAACGTCTGGATCGAACCGATCAGGCAGAAGGGGGGAAAAACCAAGAACCGAGGGACCTGAGGGTTGGGATAACAAAAACAAGGAAACAAAATCTCGGTTGGCCCGCGTGCGGCGACATGATACGCGAGAGCTCTGTTGGCGACAAGGGAAGAGGCATCGCAGGAAAGAAAAAACCGTCGCGCCCGAGCTATCAGCAGACCCCGCCCAAAAGCGGAAAGCGCGCCCCCGACATCTTGAAGGGTCGAAGGAGAAGGAGAATCAAGCCCGAAAGGGATAAGTCGCGGACCCGCCCACGTCACCGGCTCGCAACGAACGAGAAATCGAAGTGAGGCTGCGAACGGCCCTCAGTTCGTAGCACGTTGTGCAAAGGGGGTAAAAAAAACGTCGGGTCGCCCAGGAGGAGGATCTTTCTGGACCAAGGGGAAGATGGCCGGCACCTGTCTGCAAAGCGGCGGCCCACATCCGACGCGAAACTCGATCGCCTCCAACACGGGAGGAGTGAGGATCTAGTAGCGCTTTTTAAGGAGGGGGGGGACCAAAACACCGCCCTTCGAAGAGGGGGGAATGCATCTAAAACAGAAGCGTTCGTCGAGAAAGAAGAATCCTTGGGCAGAACAGAACAGATTGTCCCAACTTACGCTACGACTTGCACTTATTCCGAGGGAAAGAGTGGGGGAAGTAAACTAAAAAAAAGACGTTTTCGACCGAGAAAATGCGAAGCCCCGCTTACTTTACGATAAATCGGCCGCAGAGGCACACGTCCGCAATGTACACCGTAATTTCGAAAAAAAACCAGCCTGCAAACAAAACGGGGGGTAGGCTATGGCTGGTACCGGGGTCACCTAGCGATCGGGCGCGAAACGTCCTGGCGGAGCTCATCTCACTTTCCTCCCCAAGCTTCAAATATCTTCCGGCGAAGGATGTGCCGTGACGAAACGGGAAACGATCTTTAGATGGGGGTGGAAAAAAAGAAATCAGGTCAAGAGGGTCTAGTCCGGGCAAAGAGCGTTCCACACGCGCCGTGATACGACGCATCCAGCCCCGATGGGGACGTGCCTGGGGGGGGGGAACTAGGGGGGGAGGGGGGGGAAGACAAAAAGATTGAAACTCAAATCACGGGTTTTCATCATGGGCGACGGGCCCCAATACTTCCGGTCCAGCACTGAGGGAGAGGGGGCGAATGAGATGCGCCGCCAGTAAAAGACGCAGAAAAAGAGCGCCGCCCTCGGAAGTAATGTGAAGGGGAGGGGGCAAAGCGGAAAGCGACCCGGACCCCGTTGGCTGGGCCATACAAACAAGGAAAAAGATTACACAAGAGGTCGTTTCCAAAAGGTACCAGGCACCAGCACCGCAAACGGCGCGGGATGTGACGGGCACATGTCTGCGGCCAACGAGAAAAGGGACAAGAAAAGAGCTGCAGGAGATTGACGAAGCCGATGAAACACAATCCCGAACTTAGGTCCGTTAGAGAGTCAAAGAAAAAAGTGGAGCACTGAGGGCTCGGAGTCGAAGCGCCGTTAAAACGGGCAGGGGGGAACAGACCCCGTCGTATTCGGGGCCTTTTGACCCAAGGAAGCCAGGGAGGGACGGGGTCCCGTCCGCCTCCCGTCAACGGATTAGTGACTACAAGCGTGTCCTCAAAAGACGTGGGGCAGTAAAACGACTCGGGGGCATTTAGAACAAGGGCAAGGCGCAGAGGGAGCAGAAGCCCGCGCCAGGCCGGAAAGGAGGTCGAGCAACAGGGGACTCCTAATCAAACTGCTTGCTGCTCATCCTAGAGCCGACCAAAACCCCTTCCTCTCACAGCGTACAACAAGGGTGGTGAAGAGCGGGGTCGCTTTCGGCTTCCCCCCTTTCCGGCGAAATACAAAGGGAGGCAATAGTACCGACTATAAGAATAAAAAAAGAAAGTTCAAGAAAAAAATCCCGGGGACTGACCAATTCCTCCTCCCCGGCCTCCGACGGCGTATGTCGGTCCGATAAAATGCTCTCCAAGTAGGAAAAAAAAGCAGTATCGTCTTGCTTTGGGCCCACGGACTCACCCTCCGTATCGAGAGGGGATTCTGGGAGGTCCCCTTCCTGTCAAGGGGACCCCGTGGCGGACTCATGGATTCGTCAATTGTTTTGCTTAATTGGGCGAACGGTCACCTATGGGTACAAGTCTGCTCGAAGAAACCCGGAATCCTGGCCGCGGCTGAAGAGTTTAGGACAATACGGCGCCCATGGGTTGTCGAATGAAGGAGGGGAAAAGTCCACCTGTCGTAGTCGTAAGTCGGCGGCGGGTGCCTAATACCGGCCTTCAGGGGGAAATAACATCCCGCACAAAAAGAGAGGGGAAAGAGCCCATACTACGAGAGTCTCATCTGAAGTCGTGGCCTTAACTCTGCCGATCCATGGGGTTTGGGTTTGTTTTTGTGGTTTTTGTGTTTTGTGTTGTGTTTTTTGGTTGGGGGTGGGGGGTCTGTGGGTTTTTGGTCTAGTTTTGTTGGAGGATGTTGTTTTTTTGGTTTCTTCAGGTTATACTGTTATATAAGGGGGGTGTTTTGTTGTTTCATTTTCTTTGGTCCCGTGTTTGGTTATCTTGCAAACACCATAATTTCTTTGGTTGGAGGGGTTGGGGGACACGGTACACAAGCGACGTCCAACCGCCAAACCAAAAAACAGCAGAACAAAGAGAGACAAGAGAAGACCAACAACCCTCAAAAATAGTCTACTCTTAGGTGAGGTGGGCCACAGGCTAAAAAAATCCTCCTTATCTCCTTTATGGTGTGGCGGGTGGGTGGATCAAATCGGCATATTGGGGGAGGGAAAAGAAAAATTCAAAGCTGGAGGGTGCCTGAGAGTTCAGAGTCGGGGTCAAATAAAAAGAATTCTCGGGGGCTATCGCTTGGGGGGGGGTGAGAAAAAACCGCCTCAAAAACCACCGTTCAACTTGTAAAGAAAAACCGAGATTGTATTGGACGCCATGGTAGATGAACTGGACTAGGGGGGGTTGGGGGGGAAGGCAAAGGGCGAACCCTCCATGTTTTGAAATGTTGAGGTGTCCCTTGTTTTGGCTTGGCATAGAAAAAGCCGCCGGTCAGACATTGCCGGAACGTCTGAACGGAAAACTTGGGAAATGTGGGCTCCTCTTCAAGGAGGCCTGGCGTGGTTGCCTTTCGGGGCTAACAGGTAAGAGGACCTAGGGGGCCTGAGGGCCACCGTCCTCTAAAAAAGGACCACATATCAAACAACCGGGTCCCAATTTTTTTCCCTTAAACAAAAAGATAGGGGTAGGCCCTGTTAGGAGGTAAATTTGCCACCCCCTTTTTTTGGCAAACGGAGCTCAACTGGGAGGACATCTTGAGGTCGGCGCCTAGCCACATGCTCAGTACCCTGAACTCCTCCTTTACATAGCAAAAAGGGTCTCAGGGTGGTCATGCCTGGGGACCGTGGTGGAGCTAAAGAAGGGGGGCACCCGAAACTTCCAAGCCGACGAACGAAACTTGCCGTGTTGTGAAGGAGACCAGAGGGGGGGGAAAAGGGGGCACCCTCGAAAAAGGAAAAAAGTGGATCCAGAAAGGGGTCGGTCATGAGAAAGAATGGAGGGAAAGTTTCCATGGCTGTGACGGGCCCCACTTGGGCTTATGGGTCACAAGGGGAACGGAGGGGAAAGGTGGGGATAAACCAAGAAGCCAAAAAAGCGCAAAACCGAAGGAACTATTTGAGAAGGGAAAGAAACAGGGACCCGAAACGGATAACTGGTCTCAGAAAAATAAGCGAAACTGGTGGGGGAGGGAAAAAACAAGAAGCAAAACCCCGTGCCGCGCCTAAACCTGAACTGGGAAGGGGGTCCGCCTACCCAACGCAAAACCCAACGAAGAAAGGGGATGCGACTGAATTCCCTATTGCAAAGGAGAAAGAAAACAGTGAAAACCAATGTCACCACGTCTCAGTGTGCAATGTAAGAAAGAAAAAAAAAAGATGGGGCCGCCAGCACGAAAGCCGATAAACCTGTCCTTCGTAGACATCGGGAAAAACAGAAGGTTGGTCCAGCCCTAAAAGGCACGAAACAAAAAGAGGGGTTGCCTCCCTAATGGAATTAACGAAGGGGGAGGAAACCGTGTCCCAAAATGGGGTCCACACCAATCTGAAAAAAAGGGGGTAAGGGGGGGCAAGGGACAGATGGGAAAACCCGAAAGGTACAGGGAGAGGGCCCCCTCTAACACAAAGGAAAAAAAAAAAAAAAAGGAAGGAAAAAAAAATTTAGCCATTCTTCAAAAAATAAACTTAAGGGAAAAAAGAAAACTTGAAGGATGAAGGAATGGAAATCTTCGTCCGCCACGAGTTCGAAACGCTGATCAGCAAGAAAGACCATAACACCCGCGGCTCCGAAAAAATCGGGGTGAGAGGGGAACTGAAAAAACCCGCAATGGGAAGGCTGGCAAATGAACTCTGCACTGTCCCGAAGAAAAGAAAGAAGCAGAAAAAGGGAGGGTCACTCGTCCAAGCGAAAATATCCTTCAAAAAGAGAGATTAGTCACTTGGAGCCGAAAGCCGCCACGCAGGTGAAAGAAGGAGTGTCGATGCGTCGCAAATCACCAACACCCATCAAAAAGAGAAGAAATAGGGGGGAAGGACTGCGGCGGTGTCTTAGAGAACAAAATAACGTGGTGACAAATTTAACATGGAATAGAAAAGAAGCCGGACGCACGA
>Ga0179593_1451231_pt1 | contig 19281 bp, 22 predicted proteins | sample CZODoug2_1_08_16_FD_185931 | JGI IMG/M metagenome (GOLD analysis project Ga0179593, IMG submission 185931) | Vadose zone soil fungal communities from Angelo Coast Range Reserve, California, USA - CZODoug2_1_08_16fungal (PacBio error correction) | ecosystem: Environmental > Terrestrial > Soil >...
GGGACAAGAAAGGAAAAATGAACGAGGAAAGGGTGGACAAGCTGTCCAGGATGGATGGGGGGCGGGAAGAAAAATAACAAAAAACGGCATCCACCTTTTGGCATGGGTCCTGCATACTAAAAGGATGTTCAGAGGCACAGCGCAGAGAAGGAAAAGAATCAGGGGAGGGACCAGGAAACTCGCGCTGACTTCCTTCAACAGTGCCACCGAGGAAAAAACGAGAGCAAGGGGAGTGGGGGTGTAAGAAACCGGAATCAGCCATCTGGGGGTTTCGTTTAGCAGGGGAAACAACAGATGGAAGAATACCCAGAAAGAAGGACAGCTACAGGAAGAAAGGGAAGGAAGTCATCAACGGGGGGGTCCCTGGCAGCATGTGCAGGGCAAGGAAGGATTACTGAAATGATGAACGAGAACTACAAAGAAACAAACCCGGGAGGATAGTAGGAGGAAAAAAGGGGATCTGAAATGGAAGACAATACGGGGAGGAAGGGCAGTTTGCGCGCACCAAAGTTACTGTCCGGGGGAAACAAAAATCTAGGAGCGGAGGGGGGGAGGGGAAGGCGGGAGGGAGCTCGAGTAAACTGTGACATACCGCGGCGCTGGTGCAGAATCCGGTGAAGAAACATACGTGGAGCTGAGAAGAGGAAGAAAAGGGAGGGAAAAAAACCGACCGCTGGCAGTGACGAGAGGGGTACGTACTAGATATCGAGCAAGGGTCGAGTACGGCAGCAAGACTACCGAGTAAAGGAAAAAGAGAGTCAAGTGGGGGACGGAGGAACGCGGGGGGACTATGGGAGGGCCGTAGGAGAGAGGACAGACTGGTCGGAGGAACCCTTCTAATTTCTCTCGTCACTAAAAGGGGCGGATCAAGGAGAGCAAGACGCGGAAAGAGGGGGGGACAAGAGACCATCCGGGCGATATGTCTGGCTTCTGTCCTGAAGGAAAAGTAAGGGAAATGTGCGGGGAAAAGGTGGAAAACAAACTACATAAGCGACAGGAAAACCGGGAAGTAGCCTCGTGAAAGCGGGGAAAACTTAAAGGAAAACGACCCAAAGCTACGTTTTCTTGGTCAACAAAAAGTACGGCGAAGAGAGAAAAAAATATACACGTCGTCCTTCTGCAACTAAAATAGTACAAGGAGAAAAGGCCAAAAAAGGGACGTACACATAAAGGGAATAGAAGGAGGAGAGTACCTAGAGGCCGAAAAAAAAGGTAAAGTCCCTGGAAGATATCTCCAAAAGGGAAGGCGGAAAGGGGGGGCAAGAAGAATCAAAGGCCTTCCTTCCATAAATAAACGCCCGCCAAAAAAGCCGGGAAAAAAAAGAGTGAACCACTCGGAGCTAAGGCCAGGACCAAAAGGCGAAAAGACCATTCAAAAACGCCCCCCCTCACCGCCTCGGGGTCAATGTACTCATTAAAAAAACCCCAGCAGCCCCGGAAGGAGAAACCAAGTTCGAGGCTGGGGAGAAGAGTATAGAGCCAGGGAAGGGACCTGCCCAGACCCAAGCCGAATTTCCTCGCGCTCCCCGACCCAGGGGCACAAGATGTGACCGCCAAGTTAGAAGCTTGGGAGAGGAAGGGGGTCTCTCCCGCGGTCTACACAGGCCTTACCAGGTGCCGATCAGAAATAAAAAAAAGGAAAAAGGGCGGGAAGGTACCAGAAGGGCAGGAAATTCCTAAAGTGTGGTTAGTTAGACACGGGAAAGGAAAGGGAGCGATGACACCGCCAGGGTGAGGATGGGTGTTACTTTCCGCATTTTCCGGCCGAAGGTCGAACCAGGGATTGGAGGAAGACCACGGAATGGACAGGGAAAGAACAATGGAGGCAGTTTGAAAGGCCCGAAAAAAGAAGGGGACCTGCTGTTGCCCTCCAAATGGGGGAACAGCATGGGCGGCCAAAAAGCCTGAAAAGGAAGGAGGCCCGGGGCCGGGAGCCAAGCCAAAAGAACGCGCCTTCATCACGCGCGCCTGACGGGGAAGGAAGAGGAAGGAATTAAAGAAAAACTCCCTCACGTCCGGCTGAGGAAAAAAAACCAAGTGCCGCATTACCAACCTAAGCAGGAAAAGGGAAAAAGAAATAAGAAAAAGAGGCGTGTGATTGGGGACCTGTGGTTTGTCAATAAGCGGACACGCCCGAAACACTTAATATAGAGGAAGGAGACGAAACCATCCGGGGGAATAGGTAAGAAAAGAGGGGAGAGAACAGGCAATCAGCAAGGAAGGTATGTTTCACTATCAGAAAATGAAACATGCGGGCGGGAACAAAATCTTCACTTGAAAAGGAAAACGGGAAAAAAATAATCCAAGGGAATCAAAGAAAGAAGGCCGAGGAAGAAGGAAAAAGAGGATGTGAATTGATGGGGAAGTAGGTCCTCCTAATTCCGGAAGAATTGAAGAATGAGGTTGAAAGCAAAAGGAACACATCCACTGAAAAAGGGGTTTGGGTCCTGCTTAGGGAGCTTAGCAAGAGAGAAAAAAAAGAGAAGGGGGGCCAAGCGGGGGACGGAGCCCTTCGTCCCGGGACGTTGCGCAAAAAAAGGGAACCAGCCAGACAGTTGTGTCCATCTTCATTCAAAACGATGTGCAAGGGGGGGAAGTGCCAAGAACAGGTTGTTCAAGTACACAGAATAAAAGAAGGGAGGCCGTAGCAAAGAAGCGTCACGGATACTGCCGCGAACCGGTCATCATGCTCTGCAAAATAGGAGACGAGGGGGTGGAAACCAGCAAACGACCTAAGCCAGTTTGATTAGCCGGGGAAAAAACAGAAGGGGTTTCAAGAAAAGACCGGAAAAAAACACACAAGGGAGAAAAGGGAGGGGCGGGAAAATGTCAGCGTAGCAACAGGCAGAAGGAAAGGAACTGTGAAGAACGTTCTTTCCCTTCCCCGGGGGGAAAAAAAGGGAGACAAAATTCAACGCTAAAGAAAGGGGCGGAAGAGAACAAGTGGACAGGGGAAGGTGCCAAAGACAAACCACCGTCCACAGGCGTATCCAAGGTTACAAAAGAAGGGGGAAGGGAAATCTGAGTTTTCTCCTTCCCACCAGGAGTACAGAAGGTGAACACGGAACGAGGAATAACAAGAACGAGCTGAGAAGGAAAATAACAAGAAAAAGGGGGGTCCGCGGGAAACCGGGCACCGATTTTAGATCGCTGGAGAGAAGGTATTAGGAAACCAAAGGCAAAACTAGGATGGACACGACCGCCAGGTCGCACCCCGGGGCGCAGGTGGGACCGAAAAGGGGGGGCGTGGTTACGCGTGCCGCTGGGGAAAGGATCCTCTGCCGGGCCCTCCCTGCTTCCTCGCTCGTGCCAACTGGAGTGCGTGAGTCCGGAGGAAAAGGGAAGGATCGAAAAAAAATACTTTCAACAACGGTGCTTGAATCTACGGCTGTGGAACAAGGGGGCTGGGGGGAACGGACGTGTAACCTTCCTAAAAGGCCCACAACGAAGATGTGTCAAGACAAACAAATGGAGGAACACTGGGGTGTAAAGGGGAAAGCGGGAGGAAATTATCTGTGTGCAGAAAAAAAAGAGAGATGCACATGGGGTGAAACCCCTTTCTCCAGTCCGAAGGCGTCACAAAAGGGGAATTGCCCAAGCGGCACAGAAAAAGTGTCCCAAGAGGACAGGAATGCCCGGGGAAGGGTCTGACAGGGACCAAAGAATGTCAAACAGTTTCATTGCGGAAAGGGTATAAGAGGACGAGCGCCCCAAGATCGGGGGGAAAAAGATCACATCTGGAAAATTTTGCCAGAAGGAGCTGAGCCGCCCGGTTGAAGAGAAGACAGTGAATGTGGTGGGAATCTACCTCAATTTCAGCAATTCCTTAGACAGCGGAATCGCGGAATCCAGGAATGGAACGGGTAGGGGGGGAGCGTCGAACGGTCATCTTAGTGTCCGGGGTGCAAGGAAAAATGACGGAAATCAGCCTTTACCCATGTGCACAGTCTATTTAAGGGGGGACAGCGGACCAGACAGGAAGAAAACTAGGGACCCCGTCAGGAACAGATCTCATGAAAGGAGAACACGGGAAGGAACCGATATCGTTCCGTGTGGGAATCAAAGGAAAAGGCGGTTCGCAGCCGATGTCACAGCAGAGAGAAGGCTGTTAAACTTCAAAAAAAAGACTATAGCAAACGCCTCTGAAAGTCAACGTCAAAATCGGAGAAGAATTACGCAACAGCAAAAGGAGAGATCAGGGTTAAAAACACGGGTAACCGCGCCCGGGGAAAAGACGGCCGATCCGGGAGAAATAAGGGCCCTCCTCTTCTCTCTACAAGTTGGCAGTGGCCACCCCCGGCTGGGAGGAGTTCCAAAAGGAAGAAAAGGTGAGGAACTAAGAAAATGGAAACCGATGCAAACCTAGGACGCAACCCAAGCAGGAAAGAGGAAAAAACGGCCAGTATGAGCAAAACTCCGTGAATTTCAGATATCGGTAGGGAGAAAAAAGGGCTGGGAAATCGCAAAAAGAGGGCGTGTAAAAAGGGGACTGGTGCTGCAAAACCCAGACAAAAATGGGTCCCCAGGAGGTGGGAAAGGGGGGGCGAGAAGAAGCTCACAGGGAACTTCATGCCTGCCTGCCTCTATGAAGGTCCCCGACGCGTGTTAGCCGAACAGAGGCGGAGGGAATGTACAAGGAAACTGTTGAAGGAGGTGGGTAAAAAATGGGGAGAGTGGAACATCCAACGAGCAAAAAAGGGGCCCACGCCGCTATGACCTTCCTCGATCCAGATGAACGTTTATGGTACTTGCTCAAAAAAAAAAGGGGAGGAGAAAAGGATGGGGGGAAAGAAGAAGATGTAAGAGGCATGAGAAAAGGCGGGAGATCAGAGTGATGGCTGGAGCCTACATCAACCAAGAAGAAAAAAACTGTGGCCGGGTAAATGCCGAGGGAGTTCGTCGGGTTCCGGGAAAGTTTGGGTGAAATCGGGGTCCGGGGAACGGAAAAAATGGGGGGCCCGGAAAAAGAAGAAAGGAGGGCTGAGGTACTACGGCAAACGGGCGCACCACGCCGAGGACACAGGGAGAGTTTTTTTTCCAAAATCGTATCTACGGTTCACAAGCAGACGCACTTGGTGTTGCGATTACAATCAGCGGGGAACACAAGCAAAGTGCCAAACTCCTCATCGAGCAATAAAAAATCTATCATCATTCAAAGCCAGGGGTGTTGAATGCCAATGCGGGAAGGAGCGAAAAGGGCTTTCACTTCTATACCTTCACCGGGGAAAAGGGAAAAGAGACTACCGCGAAAGAGCAAACCATAAAAGGGTGGCGGAAAAAAAAGGGGGGAAAAAAGGCCCATCGGGGATACCTCCATGCAAGAGGAGGAGACCGTGCAAAGTGCAAGCCGCGGGACTCTGCAAACTGGGTCGGCTTCACCAGAAACGGATCGAATGAAACCCTGGCGGGGCGGGCAAAGGGAAAAGGAGCGAGGGAACGAACAAAGGGGAGTAAAAAGGCCCTGAACGAAGAGGGGGAGGCAGCCCCGTGGAGGGACTCATAGTCCAGTCAAAAGCTTGTAACGAAAATTGGCAAAAACGGCGGGAAACCAGAGTGGTTAAGGCCTCAGTGAGGGAAGGCCGGATGAAAAGGATCAAGGGCTGGGGATCGGAAAAAAGAAATACAATATCAAACCTGTACAAAATGAAGGCCCCATTGGGTGTGCGGAGGAGAGAACCCGAGAGGCAAAGGAGGGGGGAACTTCTTAAAATCTAACCAAAAAAAGAAACCCACCCCACGATGGCGTGAGGCTCCACGGAAAAATGTCAGAGGTAGGAAGAGAAAACTAAAAAAAAATACACGTGGCTCCCGCTCAAGGGTCCCAGGACCGCACCCGGAATAAAAAGACCTCCTATTAGGTCTACTATCCGACGTTCCTTGGGAGATGGTGAGAGCGGATCGGGGGACGTACAAGGAGACTGATTACCCAGGCCCGGTAGAAAGGGAAAAGTCTTGTAGCAACCTGTAGAGAGGGAACGCTAGGAATGCGGCCGGGCGAAGCCAGAGAGCCAAGGAGATTCGAGCCCGGGACTTGACTGGACACGGGTAGCGGAAGTGGAAAGGAGGCAATAACACCCCAGCCTCCTGGAGAAGGGAAAGGGGAACAGCAATGGAGGAAAAAGACCGACAACGGGGCCATCCCCATTTCCCAACCCATCATCTGGGGTCAGACACGAACTAATACACTGCAAGCTTAAAACACAAGGCACCTGGGGGGATGATGGGAAGTAAGCGACGGGAACGGAAAAAAAAGGGGAAAGGAAAGGGGGGAGCACCAGAGTTTCGTGAAACCGCCCAACCGGAAAGGAGAATGGGGTGTGCGTGACAGAGTCAACGCTTCATCCCCCTAAAAGATGACGCCTGGGAACACGAGCGAAGGAAAAAGTCCAATGGAGGCTTCGACCCCAAAGCACACCGGAGTCAAAAACTGCCTCACGCCCGGCTTCATCCGGAACAAAAGTAACAAGGTTTGCTGGGTGGGTTCAGACAGAATTCTCACCTAGACTCTCTTGCCAGAGAAAAGAGCACCCGGGTGGGGTCTCTCCCACCAACGGGGACCTTTTAAGAAGGGATCAAAAACTAAAAGAATAGCGGGCTTTGGGAAGATAAAGAAAGGACAAGGAAATGGGACTGGAGAAAAAGGCAAGTCACAGGAAAGACTTAAGGGGAGTGTTCGGGCCAATAAGTGGTCCAAGGCGACTTGTTTGTTAGTGACGTCAGCACGGAAAGGATTGAAAAGCGGTTTGTCAGAAGCGGTTGACCTTTTGCGGAGGGCCCAAGAACTGGTCTAATCCGCATGGAAAGCACATAAAAGATCAGGTCACGTTCGCGCCAACCACCTTTGACTAGGATTTGGGTGAAAAATTAAAGGGGGAAACGACACAGTTCGGGCTGGGGGACGGGACATTTGAAACGCCGTTCAGCGCAAAAGAAAAAGACTAAAGGACACCACTCTAACCTTGTCACAGTTGAGTCTCGCACGAAGCAATCAATGAGAATGAAAAAAAGGCAAGGAATGGAAATGCCGCTGGAGTTCGCCGCGAGTAAAGAAGTAAACATAGGAATTTACGGGCAACCTCATCCGTTTGACGGGCCGGGAAAATCCCTGCAAACACATTCGTGCGTGTGACGCCAAGAACTACGACTAAAGGGAGGGAATGGGTTATGAGTAAGGGGGGGTAAAGAACCTCTAAAGAAATACTTTACTAATATAGTCAGCAGACCACTGCGTTTGAGATAAGATGAGAAAGCGGGGATGGTCTGGGGAGGGGTCACTTCCTCCCCTGACATTCATTTTCTAGCTTTGATTTAACGTAAAAATCAGGCGGTAGCTGAAAACAGAAGACGGAGGACAAGAAACAGGGGAAAGGATCAATAAAACAACAAGTAGGAAGAAGGGGGTGGAAAAAAAGATTTCTTATTGTTAACTCTGGGGGCAAGCCAGTGACACTGGGCAACAGTAGACTTTTGAAAGACTTTAAAAAAACCGCAAGGAAGTCAACAGGGGGGGAAGGGGTTTGGACCGTTCCCTTTTCAAGAGGACAAGATTGGTGACGAGAGAGAACTCGAACGGAAGGGGGCGGGAGAAAAAAAGAACAGGGGGAAGGAAAACAAAAAAACCCTCCAGTTTTTCGTGAGATAAAATGGACGAAGCCGGAGTGGCACGTTTACATGAGGTAACGAGAACGAGGGACGGGGCCACACCAAGTAAAAGCTCGGGGGAGGTGGTAGGACGAGGGATCAATAACCCTTCCGCATTGCGAGGAGGAAAGGCCGAGCGTGGGGATCTTTTGGGCACCGGGAAAGGAACAACTGAAAAGCCCAAGGAGGCCTGGGAAAGGGACACTGCAAGGAATCAGGTGGAGGGTCCCAAGAAAGTCCGACGTGATTGACATAACGATTTGTTGACACACATGCGCAGAAACCCCGGCCCTGATCGCATTCATGAGCGGCCGACAGAGGGAAAGACCCCGCGGGAAAAAGTGCAAAAAAAACACAAGGGAAGGCTCCGCATCAAGCCCGAAAGGGGCCCCGGGCCGGGTGGGCACCAACTTAACAAACGGAAAAGGGCTCCCTTACTACGCACAGAAGGGTTAATAGGGGGAGTTGATCCGGCCCAGAAGAAAGAAGTGGGAAAACAGACGTGGATCAAACAAGAAGCTGTCGGACAGATTCCCAAGATGGCCCCTGATGGGGGCGGCGGGGGGAAGAGAAAATGACTGCGATCATTTTAAGGCTCTGCTGCAGCTAGAGGGATGAAAACGAGAACGCACCCTGGGAGTGAGGATTGAGAGAAGCGGCAGCGACAGGCCAGGGGGGGAATAAAAGGGGCCTTAAGTCGGCTCGCCATTTGTCTGCCCGGGAAGCAAGACGGGCCGGGAGCCGACCCCGTCTGAAATTGGGGAAACTAAAAGGGGGCCGTCGGGAAGTCCGTCGGAAAAACCATCGAAAAGAACTGGGGCAGGGGAAGTAAGGTCTGCAACGGAGTGGGCTTGGGCACCAGAGTGAGTGTGGGCGTCGAGGGAACGTAAAGAGAAGACCGTCGAGAAGATCCCCCTGTGCTTGACCTGGTCGTAGAGAGTGGGGAACAGAGAGCGGGTCAGAGGGAGGGGGCCACCACACCCCCTGTCAAAAGGGAAGGAATGAAAGGGACAGGACCCTGAAGGACCCCCAATGACCCAACCTCTGTCAAAAACTAGGCTGCCAAAAGGAAGAGTGTTTAAAGGGGAGAGCAAGGAGGGAATACGCACATGGAACGGTCTGTGGGGAAAAGAACGGAAGAGAAGGTCGGGAAGACTTATCACTTTCCAAAGGAAGAAACGAGGATACGATGTGTAGGAAGAGCAAAGGGGGAGCAGGAAAAAAGGTTTGTCGTTAGAGAGGGAGAGAAGTGTAAGGGTGCCGCACTCGTCACTGAATCCGATCTCCCGATTAAGGAAAGTGCCGAGATAAAGGGCGCAGCAACACTTTACGAAGGGGGGAAAAAAACCGGGACGAAAGAAGGGTAAGGAAAAGAAGGCGCGGACAAAAAAGGGGGCAAATACGCGGAACAGGGTCTATTAAGTCGCAAACTGCTCAACCAAGCGATGTGACGGTCCACAGGGGAGGGGAACCAGCCAATTCAGCATCCGCAGCAGCGGCCCATCAGCGGAGGAAAGATCCACAAGGAAATACTACACATCCTAGAGCAAAATACGCCGCGGACGGAGGCAAGTCCCATTCCAAACTAATTGCCAGAAGGATGGGGGGGACCGGTAAAAAAGAGTCAGACAACGGGGGGAGGAAACGGTGCCCACGGCCAATGTATGCAAAGGGAAAAGAGAAAGATCAACCGAAAGGAAGAATCAAAACCCGCGAGCCTCAGTGAAGGGGACTCGTTTCATCCAAAGGAAGTGGGGATTAAGCCTGGCTTACGCATGCGGGCGCAAACCAATGAAAGGGAAGACGGCAGAGAGGTAGGCCGGAACTGACGCGTAGGCCTGCTCCAATGGGCACCGTAAAACTAGGAAAAAAGATGGACTGTGACAGTGACAAAGGGGGTGTTGCTGAAAACTTCCAAAAGGCTGGAACGGCGGGTGGAAGAGCAGGAAAGAAAAACGACTGCCTGTAGAAGACCGGGGCAAAAGAAATCAACCTACAGCTTGAAACAAAACAAAACGAAGAAATGGAGAAAGGCAACAATGTTTAGGCGTTGTGGTTGTTTTACTGGGAAAAGGAGCCAGAACGAGCAAAAGAGAAGAACAGATACGGGAAAAGGAAGGGACATAGAACTGTGAAATCTGGGGCACAGACTCCTCAAAACAAACCGTTAAACAGAATAAGAGGGAAACACGAAGGGACATAAAGTTGAGGAAGAGGACAATCAACGAATCTTTATCTGTGGAGTGATTGACGAAAAAAGTCCGACAGCAACAAGAGAAAAAGAAAAATAAAAGCGCGTACATCAGGAATGTTCGCTTTGAATCAGTAAGGTTGAGGGGTTTAATCCCTTTTCGCCGGCGAATGAAGTCGCGCGGCCGAACTGCTGAGGTTGGTAGGTCAAACCAAAAGAAAAAAAAAGAAGGGGGAGGTTGCAGCACCAGGCAAACGGGAAAAAGACCAGAAGGGGGGAGAAAAGTGGAAAAAAAGTCTGATCCTACGTAATCCTTCAGCCGGCACTAGCTGGGGTAAGTCATGCAGGGGGTATCACTGTCTGTTGAAGCAGGGGACGAGGCCAGAACAGGGCCCAAACTTCTTAAGCACTGATGAAAAGGACTCGCTCAGCCTCCAGGCCACAGGGAGGAAAGGGATCTTTCTTTTACCTTCGGGGAAGCGGCGGCAAACGTGCAAGGACGGCGCAGAGCTGCAAAACTTGGGGTTGTTTCAGTCAATATCTGAAGGATGGTTTCCGTTACGGAGAGGAAAAGAGTGCGAAGGAAAAAGCTACAAACGGTCCTTGGGCGAGTGAAGAAGCTTTGGAAGGGGGGGAGGAAGAAACGGAGGAAGCCCTGGTAGAAACGGACTGTTAGGGGACACAAAAATTTACAGGAGAAGGGACGCGGCACTCGTTTTAGTCCTTAACTTGGGGGCGTCAATAGGGGACAGGTCGCAGGGGTAAGGGGGGGGGTGGAGGCCGGACACAACGACTAAAACTGCGTGGCTGGACTAAAGAATCCGTTTGGGGTGTCATGGCTGGCCCGCTAAGGGAAGGCTCGGGAAACAGACGTAATTCATCCCGTGCTCGGAGATTCAGAAGCTTCCGGACGACCGGAACTGAAAGGCGAATCGATAACAACACAACCGGGAGGGCGCTTCAATGCGCCTATCAAACAGGGGAACACCAGAGGGGGGAATCGGGCCCGACCAGGAGACTTGCGATATCAGAGCCCGAGGGGGCGTGTAAAAGAACCAAGGACCAAAATGAAAGTAGGTCGGAGGGAAAGACGCCGAAGGAACGAAAAGGACTCGTTGAAGTGAAACGGGGAAAAAGGAAGTTGGGAAATGAAAGGGGACGAAGTCGCCAGTAAAACGCTGTTTGTAGGGTGGAAAAATCAAAGGGCGGAAAAAGCAAGAAGAAAGAGGGGAAAACGCAGGAGAGGGGTCCACCAAAACTACGAACAAGGGTCCGACAAAGAGGCCATGAAAGGCAACTCGACAGAGGACACGCGTCGAGATTACAACTCAAAAAATGGGGAAAAGTCAAACCCAGGGGACTACTCTACCAAATCACAGTGGAAGGCGGAGGGTGGTTTAGACAGGTAATCACTCTCAGCCTTGTCCACAGGAACTCAGAAAGAAAAACCGAGGGAAGAACCAAAAGAAAAGCGAAAAACCATCCAGACCAGAAAGACGAGGAAGGGGAAAACAAGGGGAAAGCACTCGCGGAAGCTGACATAAAAGGGGTGTCGGAAGAACTCGGGGTCCATACAATCAGTAGCGCCAGTCAGGGCTGACCATCGACGATCAAGAGTCAGATATCTCCCCCGCCTTTCTAAAAAAAAATTATAGCGAGCTTCGGCAGTGGAACAAAAAGGGGTCAACGGGAACCGGGCTGGGGGGGCCGGATCTCACTAATCAATGGCTGTAGTAAGGCTCCGCAAACGGAAAGGGGAGTTTTTTGCTTACAAGTAGCAAGGGACAAACGAAAGCCGGCGCCTTGAAACGGGTGAAAGGGCGGTGCTTGTGTTGGAAAGGATGTGGGCGGCCAGCAAGTTTGCGGGAGACACAAGGAGGTAAGGAGACCGATGCTCCCCAAAAAAGGTTGAAACCCGGGCCCGCAAGGTGCCTGGAGAAGGAGGTGGGACATCTACGGAGCGTCCAGTTCACGACCTGAAAGGAAGAAACAGGATTCAGAAACCTTCTCTTCCCAGCCAACAAGAAAAGAAGAGGAGGCGGGCGGTAAAGACTAACGAAATGAAGGAAAGTAAAATCAAAGATGGACTGGAACTCAGTGAACCTCGAGGGAAAAGAGAACAAAGATACAACGGATGACGTTTTCCAAAAGCATCGGGAGCGAGGAACCCTGCAAATCGGGGCTTAGAAGAAAATAACCAAAAGCTTTCTTTGCCGTGCTGATGGGGGTGGAGAGAAGTAAACGGCAAATGTATAGAATGACGGACGTGGGGGGACGAAGGAGGACGCGCGCCAAAAAGACCATCGTGGCCATCCTTATATCGGGCAGCAGACGGAAAAAAGCGTGAACCAAATTACATGGCAGGCACCCAAAGGGTTATCAAAAAGATCAGGGAGAGTCGAGGAGGCGGCAAACGGAATTCACGAAAAGGTCCATCGCAGAAACAACAGGGATTAGGAGAAATGGGGGAATGGGAGGTGAAGGAAGGTTAACAAGGCAGCTGACATGGTTAGAAAGACTTGGGAAACACGCCGCCCTGATGGAAACGTGGGGGAAGGAAAGTTGTGAAAAAAGGCGGAGAGGAGGCTCAAGGAGGAGCCAGGTGGTCCGCAGGAGCCCAACCGTAAAACTAATGTCGTTACTGGCGCTAAACAAATGAAAAACACCCCCCCAAAACAAGGGTGGGGGGGAAACGGCGAAGGGAAAAAAAGCGATGTAACGAAACAGGGGAAGGTTGGCATCCAAGGCTTCATACTTGGGGGAAGGAGGGGGAGAAACACGCGGGGAAATTAGAAAGAAAGGAAAGGTGCGGCATGATGAGGGAGGCGGCAGGGGAAGAGAATACAATTGACGAAGACCGAAAAGAAAGGTCAAAATGGTGCCTGTGGGAGTCCCCAGCGACACAATCTTGTGCCAGAGAAGTGGAAATGTGACAAAAAGGGAAGAAATGACGTGGACAGGGGACTTAGAAAGTGGCCAAGCAAGCATCACTGCTCCAGAACAGATGAGCGGGATTGGAACCAAGCGGTCTCGACCGAGGTTAAAAGGGAGAAAAAAAGCCACAAACGCTGACGGTCAAACCGGGTACCGGGGAGTCCCAGGGGACCTCCCGTAAACTCCACCACAGGTGCAAAAAAAAAAGAGGGAAGGAAACCAATCAGGGGAAACAGCCCTTTCCCTGGTCCCCGTTGACCATGCGAGATAAAAGCCGGGGGGCTCGCGGTCATGAGAAAAATGGTCAAGACAAAGGGGACGCCGAGTAAGGGAAATCGTAACTAGATCGATCTATAAGTAATGGGGAATATAAAGAAACTGGGGAGTAAAATGGGGCGAGTTTCTTCTGCGGCTTTGAGCCCGGGGGGAGGGGAAGGAAGCGGGCAAGGGAGAACGGGCCAAAGTAGCGACCTCGTCCGCTGCTTTTAGCGTTGCGGCCGGCTGGAAAACAAAGGGAGCAGAGTGCAGTCCCCCTGGGCCAACATACGCCACCACTTGAGAAGTTGTAGCCGGCGGGTTTTGACACACTCCCAGGGAGTGGAAAGGACCTAGAAAATAGCGGGAGCCCGGCTAGAACTTCAAAAAGAAGGCAACCTTGGGGTAAAACCACGTAGGGACTTACTGGCCGGGTTCAGTCCAGAAAGAGTGCAGGAGGGGAACCACACGGGCGTCAACACATCAAAACTTCCTATGCGTGGAACTTCCTGTAATTGTGAAAAAAGGGGCGGGCAAAAAACGAGCCCAAAAGAACGGAGGACCCAGAGGAAGTCCGGAGAAAAGGACCTCGCGGTTTCAGGTACAAAGGGCCCTTGAATCGCGCACAGACTGAACAAAGAAAAAGGCAGACAGGGGGATACAAGGGTCGAGGGATAAAAATAGGGAAAGAACGAGGAACGCGCCTTGAAGGCCAAAGGGTGATGTAAGTTGCACCAAATTTAGTACCCGGAGTGGCAGGAGGGAAGAGGAGTCGCAAAAGGTATCGGCCGAGGAAGAGGGAAGGAAGGCGTCCAAACGATCGCAAGGAAGCCGAAAGAGCTGTTAACTAAAGGAAAAAATGCAGAAACACCTTAAAAAGACCTCGCAGCACACTATTGACCAAAAGTTAAAGGAAAGGGACTGCCCATGAAGCAAGGTTCCACGCTGTTCGCACATCCCGAGCCCTGACGCAGGTAACAAGGACAAAACTGAGCAGTTGCACCAGAGCAAACATCCATCCGGTACGTGGGGGGGTCGTAAAATCCTCGGCCTAAGCCAAAGAAATTAGAGAAGGAACTGGGGCACACCGAAAAAACCCGCGTCCGCAGCGAAAAAGGAAAAAAGGCCGACCCGTATGGAAAGGGTAAAAGGAGGGGACCGAGGAGAGCCCTTGGGAAGCAGCCTAATGCCTGTAAGCTTAGACGGTCATAAAGTTGGGAGGTAAGATGCACCTGCCAAACTGTCCGCGGAAAAAGGGAGGGCCAGAAAAAAAACGAATGTAGGGAAAACGGAAGGAACGGATCGAGCAGGAAAATTGTGGGAACACTCAAAACAGCATTTGGGAGGGGTTCGACCCGTCCCAAAGGATGACAAAACCCGACAAACAAAGCTGTTTGCGCACAGTTTCACCCCTTACAGAAAGCAAGAGCCTGGCATGTAAAACCCGGCCGCCAAAGGTTCCCCCACGAGAGGCCAAAAAAGAGGTAATAAAGCATAGGCCGTGGTTTTGGGAAATGGTAGGCAGGGGGCCGGGCACGCCCAAGAAAAAAGGAACTCCCCTCTTTTTGATGGCCTTCCATCGAAGACTGGACAATGAAAACATATGGCGGACAAAAAAAGGGGGGAAAAAAAGAGAATTTTTAAAAAGGGGCCAGATAGCTCACGAATTCATCAAACAGAGGCGGTATCGGGGCCTGTAAGAAAAGGTGGATGGCGACGGCACCGACAAAAAACAGGTATCAACATGGTAATTCTAAAGCTGGAGAATCGGGGGTTTACAGGGAAGGGGAAAGCGCCAGTACAGGTCTCTGGAGCCGGGCGACCAGGTCCATTCAACCTGGTCGACTCGTTGAACACCATGCCGAGACAAAAAAAGCGCGCCGGAAAACCAAAGACGGTCCCCAAAAAAAGAAAATTTTGCAAGGAGATGGGGCCCAAATAACCCAGCACGTAAGAGCCGGCAAGGAGAAACTCACTAATCTGCCGCATCAATAGTAGGGACCTGAGAAGAGTACCGAAGCAAAAAAGGCATCTCAGAGAACAAAAGGGAACTCGAAAGCGGCATCAAAAAGCCCGGAACAAGTAGAAAAAAAATCAGGAAGGGGGTTTATCCTAAACTCCACAATTCGGGCGGGGTAACTTGGGCCAATCGGCAATAGGCGAAACGCGCTGGGTGGGGGGTAAAGAAGGAAGAAAGGGGACAAAGACGGAGTCCTGGGGACTTCCCAAAACGATTGAAATAACGGAGGAAGGACGGAATGTGCAGAGAGGTGTTACTAATCTGTCAGGGGAGAGAAGAAAGGTCGATTGAAGGGAAGAGAACGCACCCTGGGGAGCTGCACAGGGAAAAACACAAAGGGAGGAATCCGAGTTTGTGGAGTGTTCCTTAAGTAGGAGATGCTTCGAAAGGCACCCTCGAAAGGTTGCACAGGTGGTTTCCAAGAGGGGCCCACCGCTAGGCGAGAGGGGAAACGACAAAGAAATTCAAGTGGGTCCCCTTCGGGGGCACTCTACACGGGAACGGAAGGTTCGCAATCAATTATCGTTGTTGACAAAAAAAGGAAGGTATAGACGAACCGGAGAGGAAGAAAAAGAGGGGGAAAGGAGAAAACTACTGAAAAAAAAGGGGCCCTGGAACTCAAAAGCCCTACGGCATAAAGATTTGTGGAGAAGCGAAAAACGTGCCAGGGACGATCGAGGGGGCTTCCCGGGAGGTCGCATTCCCAGTATAGCGGGGAAACAAAGAAGGTTGCAATGGAAAAAAAGGGATCATTGTCACCTCCCTCGTGAAAGTGCGCAGTTCGCACGGACTTGTTTCAACCAGTAATCACACTTGCTCCACATTCACCAAGGGGGGGACGGGGACACGGTGACAATGAGGGAACAGAAAAGGGACAGACAACAAAAATAGTGACAAAAGGTAGTCAAGGCAGTCCCCTGGCATGACTTTCCCGATAGGGCACAGTTTAGGGAGCAAGAGAAAAGGGTGAAAAAAAGCGACAGGGAGGCAAAGGGACAAACCCAATCCTAGGCATAACTGGACCTTTAGCGGAATGAGGTGCCAAGACAGAATCAATCTCCGTTAATCCAGCAAAAGGACACAACATGACAAAGCCGGAGGAAACGCGGCAAGAGGTAGCCCAGGGATTCCCGTGCGCACCCGATTTCACGCTAAACAAACCTCAAAACACCACTGCTGGGCGCCCTCCCCAGAGGGAAGTCCCAAGGGCCCGTCCCCAGGCTGCAAGCTGAAAAATTACAAAAAATGTTTTGAAAGGGGACTGGGTGGACTATGAAAAACGTAGAGGAAGCAGCGATAGCGCAAATACTCACGCGACAAGGAGTCGAAAGAGAGCCGCAAAAAATCAGCCTCGGGGCGAGAATTTTGGTGGCGGAACGAAGCTCTGGGGGGAGCGAACGTTCCTTTTCTAAAGGGACAGGGCGTAAAATAGAAAGCAAAGCACGCATTACGGTCCAGGGAAGAATTGGGGGACACGGGCTGAAACTTCGCCGGGGGGTAAAGGAGAAGGGAAAAGACCGGAGCGGCTGTACCATAGGGGAACGGGTACTTTATCAATTTTCTTACAAAAGGAGGGTAGAAGAGAGGTCACTCAAAACACACTACCTACGGTGACACTAAGAGTAAGAAGGCTACGAAACTGGGTGAAACAGAAAAAAAGAAGAAAGTAACGAAAAAGTTCAGACCGTGGCGGAATCAAAGATGGAAAAAAGCTGCGTCTGAAAAATAAAGACCAAAGGAGAAAGGAGGAATGTCCGTTCTTCAGGCAAAGCTCGACTTCAAAAAAACGGCGAAAGGACGTGGGGGGGGGGGGGAGCGGGAGGTCAAACTGACGCTTAACAAATAAGAGAGCTGACGGTGCAAAAGCCATCGGACTCATCCTTGCAAAACAAAAATCAGGGCCTTTTTAGAGGAATTACGCAAAAAAAGGCACTGGCAGGGGGTGGTAGGGAAGACAAAAGAGCGGGTTACTATCTCCGAACCCAAAATCGGGGGCAGTCCCGAAAGCCGCGCCCAGAACGAAAAAAGTTCAGGCCAACGAAGCAAGTCAAAATCAGACTCGAGGGAACGGGACAAACCAACGAAAGAAAGAAAATATCAAGCTCTCTCACAAAAAAATGAGTAGGGGTTTAAAAAAAATGAAGAGGGGTGAAATTATGGGGGGACGGGGGAAAGAAGAGGTGCCGATGCCGCAAATGGAGATAGTGGGTAAAATCATCCCCGACCATTTCCGTGGGACAGGAAAAAAGGTGCCAACCGCGCCCCTCCCCTTTTGATACAAGAAGGCCCACGAGGGTAACTAGAAACACGCCGGGAGTGGAGCCATCCGAACCAGCAGCACGTTTGGCGTATCGAAGAGGGGAAACGGTGTCAGGTAATGAAAAACAGACAGATTTTTTGTCAACAAAATAGATTCAAGGGAGGAGAGTTGGGGAAGCGTCGGGGAGTCAATACAAGCCATTGGAAGGGGAGCGAGGAGGGGGGCGATCTGTCGTAGAACTGACCGCGTTCCAGCTCGGGGAGCTTGCGAGACAAAGATGGTCCAAAAGAAGTGGTGAAGGCAGACAGAAACTGCAGTATGCCAGTAATTTGGGGGGAAAAAAGAGAGGCAAAACACGCGAAAAAAGAAGGGACGGGAATGCGCAACAGTCGTGAAGTTTCCTCACGCGCAAGGAAACGCTCGGAAAAGGGCATCAAAGGCCCCATTCCGGTGCCAACTACCACCAACATCGAATGGAGAACTTTGAACGAAAGCAGGAGTAAAAAATGGGGGAAACGGCCTTGGGAGAAACCGTCCCACTGAAAGGGGAATTTCCACGCCCTAACCAGCAGAAAAGAAGGCAACCGGGAAAGGACGTTTCGAAAAAAATCCCTCCTTCTGCGTTGTGGAATATCTAGCAGTAAGGTAGAACACCCAGCAAGAAAAGGTTCTAAAGTGAAATAAACCGTTTGAAGCCGCGGGAGGGATGGGGGGCGCCGTGCTTTCATTGTAGGAAAGGGGGGGAAGGGGCCCAGGTCAGGCGAAGCGTAATAAACAAAAAAAACGGGCGGGGCGTAAAGAACTTATAGGGAACGCCAACCAACTCCGCACCTCAACGAGAAGTAATCGCAAATGATGTAACATTAAAGGAAAATGTAGAGGGTGGAACAGTCCGAGGACGAAAACCTAAAAGAAAAAAGAAGAGCACTGGAATAGGGGGAAATGTGAAATGGTGGCATGACTCTTAATATTTGGGGGACAAACGGCGTGTAGGCACGCGAATGCATGTGTCCCCTTGCTGGACGTAAACAGAAAAGCGCTCGAATGAACGCGACTCAAAGGAGTTGCCCAAGGAAAACGCGAAATCCCACCGAGAACCGGGCACTCCTGAGGTCAATGTCAAAAGCCCGTAAGCAAAATGTGCCACTACTGAAACGTGTTCCCAGTGGGACACAGGGACGGGGGCAACAGCGACCGCCAGAAAACCATCGAACACGGGAGAAGAGATACACGAAAGGCGAACTCTCGATTGAGCGCCGGGAAAAACAGGTTAACTGTTAAGGGCAAGACATCGGCCCGTGCAGTCGAAAGAGGGCGCGTTCCAAGTTGAACGAGCGGCCGAAATGAAGGGAAAAAAGGGCAGTAAGAGGGGGAAAAGAACAAGTGACAAAATCCTGTAAGCCCAAGTTAATCCGGGGGGGAAGGGGGGGAAAACCAAAAAGGACCCCTGCATCATCTTGCACTTATAAAAAACAGCGCCATGAACACGGGGGTGAACGAGGACAGGGTTCAGAAACGCACTCGCGGCAGCACAATAGGTAAACGCACCGGGTGTCCATAAAACGGTAAATGCAGAGGGGTAAACCGGCACCAGAGAAGAGACAAGACAATAGCGCAAGGTGTCCGAAACATAAATAGGGATAACGCCTCCCCCGAAAGGGCCACGACCTGAAGGGGAAAAGTGCCCGCTCAGAATGGAAGGGAGGAGAACTCCCGGGCAGGCCCTTCTTTTGTAGTTTATCGGAAGGTGTGAAGAGAAGCTTCCCGCAGCCTGCTCACTCGACAGAGGGCCCCTAACCCGTCAAAAATGGAAATGTGACGCAAGTATTTCTTACTGACGAAGAAAAAGAGAGGAGGCCGTCACCAGAGGGGGGGGGCACTTGAAAAAAAGCACACGTAAGCAGAGGGTGGCTGGAAAACGAAAAAGAAAAGAGTGCGCAAAAAAGGGTGCACCGAGCACAAAACATTGAGGGGTCCGGC
>Ga0179593_1263342_pt1 | contig 19280 bp, 16 predicted proteins | sample CZODoug2_1_08_16_FD_185931 | JGI IMG/M metagenome (GOLD analysis project Ga0179593, IMG submission 185931) | Vadose zone soil fungal communities from Angelo Coast Range Reserve, California, USA - CZODoug2_1_08_16fungal (PacBio error correction) | ecosystem: Environmental > Terrestrial > Soil >...
TCGGTAGGGCGCCGGAAACCCCGCGCAACGATCTCGGGTCCATTAAAAAGAGTCAGCCAAGGAGTACCCATAATCAAATGAAACGTAGTCAGTGTTTCAAAAAAGAAGGTAGATGCAAAAAGCATTGGAATACCAGCATTAGAGCAGGAAGGGGGGCGTCGAAGGGCGATATCGATGCGGGGGAACAAACACCACAGTTGTGTTGCGCGAAGCCGACGCAGAGAAAAGCGTCGCAGACATGTGGGGGGGTAAGGGGTGCCGCGGCGCATACATCTTCGTTTGAGGGCAAGGATTGACTCAAGTGGTCCAAGAAAGGACTCCGGGAGTTGAGTCGACATAGGGGACTAATCGTGCAGGAAGTTGTGAAATGCTTTCGAAAGGAGTACATTGAAAACCACTCCGGACAAAAGGAGTGCGTGGTCCCCAGTAGCGGGAGTTAAATAGCTGCCTGAATGCCAAAAATCTGCAAAAGCGGGCTGACCCTGCGGGGGGAGGAAAGGAAGAATGGGGAAATCATCGATGTCGTTTTTGATAAGACAAGCGTGAAGTCAGCGCTACGGTATGCGAGGGAGAGGTGCTCTTGGAGTCATTCTGTCAAAGGGGGCAGGCTAACCGACCCGAAAGACCTCACTCATCGTACCTCACAAAAAAGAAAAAGGAACGCTCGCAAATCATCACACAAAGTGCAAATCCGAAGGAACCCCAGGAAGGGCCTGATTGGCTCAGATCACAAATCGGGGGAACCAGCCGCCACTTGAAATTTTGGAGGGAATTAACATTTCAAAAAAGATATTGTAGGGCTGGAGTCGGAATGAAGGCGTACACAGAATAGCAGACATGAATCCGGTTGGAAAAATCTGGAATGCCGGCGAGGGGGGGATTAGCACTATGTCCCCCGGAATCATAAACTCATTCAATTCCCTAGAGGGTTCAAGCAAAGGTACGATTCTCAAAGAAGGGGGAAATCTGTAGAATGACTGAAAAGGACGCCTCAGGGGGTTCAGAGAAACATCGTGAGTGGGGCTTTTGGAAACTCTATTGCGAATAAGTAAACTGAGGTCGAGCATGGGTAAACAGGCGCGACACGAAAAAGGTTGACCCCAGCAAACTGCTGCCGACATTTAGAAAGTCCTCTGAAGAGAATCAACGAAGATCTGACAGATTGAGGGCTGGGCACGGACGCGTGAAGGTACCGGCACTAAAATGAAAGTGACGGGACAGGTGGATTAAACCGGGTCATAAGGCGATCGTGTTGACCGGAAGTGAAAAAACCCGGTCACAGGGATTTGTTCCTATTAGGTCAAATGCTCTGGGAGGCTCGGCAATCCTCACGATCAATACCGGCGGTACCCTACCCCTTAAAAGGCCCCCGGGAAACTATTTTTTATCGCGAGGTTGGAGGAAGGGGGATAGCTCGTTTACGCCGTGGGGGGAATTTTTTTGGGGTACAAGCGAGTTGAAGTGTCCCTTGATCTGCTTGCTTACATTTGGACATTAGAGTCCAAAGAAAAGCATCTAAGTTCGCCAAGGGGAAAATGAAGCCGATAACCTCAACTTGCTGGTTCAAGAAGTATGAAAAAAAGGGGCGGTGCAATTTACTGGGGGTACACACTCACAGGCTCCGAAAAGCATTCGGGAAGTCTCGACAAAATTTATTTACAGCGCAACGCAGGCGCGGAAAATTCAAGAAATTATGTGACTTAACCGTTCGTAAAGAAGGGTCCGAGGGGGATCTGGCAGCCTTAGTAGATGCCTGACAGCGGAAAAAGGGGGGAAAAAAACAAACGAAGGTGATCGAATTGAAGCCCGCCGACTCTGGGATAAAAAATCGCTGAGGTGTTAAAGTCGGGGAATGTGTAGGTACTTGTCCGCCACGCTCACGTAAAGTGTTCGTTCGGAGGAGCATTTCCCAATCCAAGGCCACAGAAACAGTGACACAGGGAGCGGGCCCTGACGGGGTAGCTCGCAAGCATCAAAAGGGTCTCAAGCAGTGACGACGTCAGAAGTTACAGAGGAAGAACGGTGCTGGTACGCTTTGAGCATAACACATCAACTAAAATTAAGCGGGTGGTAGCTTGGTGGGATTTAGTACGGGGACTACGAAGAGCAGCAGTTCACAATGTAAAAATCCGGGCCTTCCGAAGCAATGCGGGTTGTTGATGGGGAATGCAGTCGGGGCGAGTAAAATGGGAAAAAGGGACTGCGGGGCGCATGAGTGTAGAAAGATTCAGAAGTCGCTCGGGGAAAGGGCAAAAGGGGAAAGTGGAAAAAGGATTGCAGCTTGGGGACCTGTGGATCGCTTACCGGGGAGGGTGAAAAAAGAGAGATGGGGAAGACCTGCGTCAGGGGAGTAGAATGATATCCACTTGAAGAAGAACTGATCGTTCCATGGCTCGGGCCGCCGGCCGGGAAAGGGAGCATAAAAGCTCCCACCGGAAGCTCAAGGGGAGGGGGGTCGCCGATACAGAGAATCGGTGATCAACGATCGAGGAGGAACATGGTGTCAATCCCGATCCCAATGAAAAACTAAAAAGTAGGTCGTGTAAAAAAAGAGTCTGCGTGGTAAAAAGTCTCGATCAACATGGGGAAGGGCGTAGAGCGGATGCCCAGTAATCAGGGGGGCAATCGCAAGATTTCCAGACCGCCATAACGACGTGCTCTAGGAAAAAAGAATAAGCCCATAACAACCAAATTCAACCGACATGATCAGATCGCACAGTGGGCAGGGGGACGGTAACGATCTGGGCAAAAGGCGGATGGTTTCCGAATTTAAGGAAGGGAGAGTTGATAAACTCAAACAACAACGGGGAGGGGAAGACAAAGAATAAAGCAGACTGAGAACATAGAAAGAGATCACAGGTTAGGAAGAATGTACAGAAAAACCAGACAACATGGGCTCGGACAATGTAGGTGGGAAACATTCTCGGGGGGTGGGCTAGGGGACTCAGGGGAGGAACGAGTGGATTAAAGTTCGGAAAGAAGATGAGAGTGGGGACGAGCTGCGATCTACTAAAGAGACAACTTCAAAAGTTTTGTCGAAGGGAGTCTTAACAAACAACCTGGACTGGGGGGTAACCGCCCTATCGTGGTCTAAAAAGCCACAAGGCTGTCGACGGAAGACGGGGAGGCTCCTCGGCAGCGGTATCAGAAGAAAATTGTACGTGAAGGGTCTGGCGCGGGAGGCCTAACTCGACAGCCAGCCAAGACTGGGACTAGAATGGAACGGGAAGAAATGTATCGAGCAAAAGTCAAGCAAATCCGACGGGGTCTTCCTCAAGGGCGCAAAGGGAACAATACGGTTAGGCAGAGCAAGGACCATAGAGCGCATCATTTGTTGGGGGACAAATTTGGAAACTCGATCGGACAGGGAAATCCAGTGACATGTCGCCAAGCGGACATAGAAAAACAAGCCCCGAAAACCGCCTATTCAACCTAAAAAAAAGGGATTCAAAGAAGGGACTAGGCAACAGGGAACTTATGTATCCCAGGTGAGCGATCAGGAACGCCTAAAATATCCCGAAAATCTTGCAGATGGGGGGGGGTTGGTTATGACTAAGCTGAAAAAATAACCGGGGGAGGGTCGCATCTCACATAAGGCTGCGCTGAGCCGATGCTTTATATACAATACGGAAACGCGCCCGAAATGCGGGGAAAAAAAAAAAAAAACAAAAAAAAAAAAAAAAAAAAACAGGGTCAGTTCTCAGGCCTAAAACATTCAAGGAAAGTCCCGCATAAATTCCTGCGATAGGCGAATAAAAAACCGCCTCTTTCCCCTAAGATTGGAGCCGAAAAAAGGGTAATTGAAAAACGCGCTTCACATTCAAAGGAAAGAAGTGGACAGGAAGAACTCTGAAGTCGTAAAGATTCTACCCCAAGTCGCCGTTCCATGCGGGAAGAACGTTCCTTCAAAGACTTCCAGGGGTCAGGACTCAAAACCAGCTCCTTCGGGGGGGAAATCAGTCTGAACGGCCGAAGGTCGAATATCTAACGAGTGTCAACGAAGACACAGCACCGGGGACGAGGGTGACAACAGGGGAGACTATTCATTTGACCCTAGAGTTCAGAAGCCTAGGCAAATGGGGGACGGTGCGCTGGGAAATTGGGCCACCGAGAAATCATTTACTAAAGAGGGGTGGCCAAAAAGGGTCGTAACAAAGGGGGCGACGGGCGAAAGGAAGCGCCGTATGAACAAAGAGCGGACACATAGGACAGACTCTTCTTGGAGGGGGAATTGAAAATTGGGAAAAAATGTGATGATTGCACTCTGGAAAGGGGAAAAATCATTGGCAACTAGTGACAAGCAACAAAGCAAAGTACCGTGGAGGCTGAAAAACACGATCGCCTTGAGGATAAATCGAAAGAACATGTAAACCGAGAAGAATAGAGATTAGCACGAGAGTCAGGCAACACAAAAAGGCCGCAACGCGGGAAGAGAGCGTCAGCATAAAGCAAGAGATTAGAATCAGAAGGGTCCTTCACAGGAGTTAGGAGGAATAACCATCGCGACCTCTTCACGAAGTCGGAAAGATGGTGGGACCAAAGCCAGGAAGAGTTTCGTCGGAACTATTCGGGGATTCCAAAGGGCAGTCCTTCTAAAAGATGGGGGACCGATTTTTTGGGAAAAAAAATCTAACGGGAGCACCTATCGTAAATTGAGTAGGTGGACGGGTGGAAATTAGGGTAATTCAGAGGAAGGCATTCAAGGGCCAGGGAGGAATGAACGTATTCCGGCGAAGTCGCAAGTCATGAGAAGAGAAATAGCCAAGATCATTCGGGGTGATAAGTACAGGGAAGCAAAAAAAATTGAAAAACGGAGGGAAGGAAGAGTTGAACAAAAAGCCACTCTCTCGGAAGGTGGGTGGGGTGACTCAGGGGGGCCGTGATTGAGAATTCAGGGTGCGGTAATGGGTCGTTGGGCGTTGAAGACAAATCCTTTTACAGCAGCAGCCGTAAGAGAAAAATCAGAGCGTATCAGACTGGATCGCGACAGGACGAGAGTACGCGATCCAACAAAAATCGAGTGAATCCCATTATGCTGAATGCCTCCGTGAGCCAGGGAAACGTGTTCATGAGATTGACGAGTCAACAAGAGTGTGAAAAGAGAAGGGGGGGGGCCTGTGGCATATCTGCCGAAGCGACGCACGAAATCAATGAAAGGATTTCGAAAAATGGGGCGAAGAAGCGTCGCAAGTTGAGAGTCTACTCTTACCTCGAAAAGAGCTGAGGCGAACAGGAACGCAACCGAAAACCCGCTGTGGACGGTGCTGCGGGGAATTAGGAGGCTAATCAAAGGGGCAAACTCCTGGGGGGGATGTACAAAGCATCGGATATCTGCAAAAATACGCAACAGAAATCAGACAATATGGAAGAAAAGAGGTTCTTTGAGGAGGAGGGGGGGTTAAAGCTACGTCAGAACGACATGCTCGAGAAGTTGAGGGAAAGAGGGTAAAAGACACCTAGACCGGTTAAGATGTACTTCGGGGAGTCTGAAGGGGAAAGAATACTCAAAAAAAAAAACTTAGGTGGTATTAAGAGAATAGGGGACGACGCCGAATTCCCTCAAAAAACTATCGAGATGTCGGAAAAAAGATTCGAAGCGTCTGGGGGCCAGGTCGCGGATGATAGTAGTGGTCTCATCACAAAAAAATCAGCCGTCGGGTCCTCCCACATGATACCAAGAAGTGGATAGCAGCAGGTTGCGGAGAGGAGGGAGACTCGATGCGGGGGAGACAGCACAAAAAGGATGGTGCACTCTAAGCGGGAGAATCACCCTGAAAAGAGGGGTTGTCGGGTGTGGGGGACGGGGGGGGCTAAGACAGAGGAATTTGGAAGAAGGGGGGAAAAAGAGTAAGACCTAGATCCCAAAAACGAGAAGATTTTTTCAGTAATCTGGACGAAAGCTTTAGGAGTGAGGGAAAAAGTGGGGAAGGAGAGGTCAATGCGGGGCAAGAAACGGAGTGATTGGGAATGATCTGGTGGAAGATCAGGTCCAAGTGAAGACATTACCATCGCTCCCTACTGAAGAACATGGGATCGAGAGGTATTTGTAAGAAGAAAAAAATATTTGGAGGAAGGTGGAAAGATCGCGCAGAGTGCTCGCGGTCTTCCATTGGGGGAGGTTAACAAAAAAAGGGAAGGGGCGTAAACATGCCCTATTAACCGAAAAGGGAAGGAGAAAAAAGCGGGAAAAAAAATAAAGGGAACTACTAAGTCACCACCAAAAATAGTGGGGTCAGAAGGATGAAATAAAAGAGCTGACCGGACAGCAGGTAAATTTTGCAAGTTGGATGGGACGAAGGACTTCAAACACATAATAGAGGGGGGGGGGAACGGCGATTCAAAAACGATGACTGGCTAAAGGAATACATAAATAAAAAAAACAAAGGGTAAGAAAAACACAAGTGAAGTCAATTCTAAAGGAAGAGCCAAGAGGTCAAAGGGAATAAGACCGTCGCAACGTCTGAAAAAATGCCCGCTAGGTCGAGACTCAGGTCAATTGATCACAGCGAAGGGACGCTTAGAAAGGGGGGACTGCACCCGGAAGACGCTCTTTCAAAAAAAACGTAGGGGGAGTTGGAGTTGGGGGACCGTCTATTGGAGGAAATGAATATCGAGGGTAGAAATTGGGTCAACGCTAACTAACGCCGGGGAGGGGGGGGCCCAGATTAAAGGCTGCAGATTAAAAAGTCTTAGCAACGCGCGAGTGCCGTAACACCTCGTGGAGGGGAAAGGTTCTTTGTACCTCCATCGGAGGGACTTTAAGGATAATAAACTTCTAGGGGGGGTAGTGATTGGCGACCGGGGGAGCAGCAAAGTCGAGATGTGGGGCCCCAAAGTGAAGGGGGAATTTAAATTGGGACAAGACAGTGGCAAATGGAAGGAGTGGTAACCTACCAGCGAAATTCTCCACGTAAGTCGGAAATAGCAAAGCGGCAAGGGACATATATCCAGCATGTGAGGGGAAAGCGTGAGCGTCTAGGGGACGGGAAAAAGTTTTTGAACGACATGGTGGGTTTCAAGAAGGACTTCACATTCTCTGGGTTGGGGAAGGGGAGCTGCAAACTTCACAGAATCCGGGAGGATAGGATTTGAATGACTAATCTACTCCCGTACGTGGAGAAAAATCGAGGGAAAAACCACTTTTCTTTTCAATGAGAGGGACATTTAGAACCCTAATCAGATAGCTCTGTCCCAACACCGCCACCCACAATGAGATTTACAAAAGGGGGTAAAAAACAAAAGAAAAGGCGGACGCTCCAACACAACGAATGATGTACTGCCCGTGGAAAAAGTTACCGACGGGGGGGGGAAGCGTGAACACTCGAGACTGTCCGGACTCAGCTTTGACCTGTGGGGGTCACTAAAGGGGGCGAGTTGGCCTTAAATCTGAATGGCCTGGATCAAAAGCGTCTGAGGGGGCATTCTTAAGGATTGGAATCCCGGAAGAAGACTAGTTCACTTTATCGGAGGAAGGTTCAAGGATTCTGAATTCGGCCCTCAAGGACTTAAATGATTCGTAATCTGGGTTGCCAAAAGTAGTAGAAGCATCATCGTCGCCCTGAGCGGTGGCAGAGGAAATGCTCGGGGGGAGGGGGGGTAAGCGGGTCGGTAAAAAAATCAACTATCGGAATTTGGCGGGTGTATTTTAGGATCACCGCGAGAAAAATCAGGGGGGAAAACAGGGTTAAAGTGCCGCCATCAATTCAGATCCAGCGGGGGGGAATGGGGACAACACTTCAGGCTTTGGCGCGGGGTGAATGTGTGGGGCAACTAATGGTAAGGGGCGGTGCTACGGATGCCAAAACTCAGAAAGGCTCCAAAAGGTAAAGAAGTTAGGCGGAAAACTCTGGGGGGACCATATCGCTACCGTTTAACTCCTCGAGGGGGGTAATACCGCGGACAGAGTTCTAGAATATCCCGTTGATCCGGAAACTTGATAGGAAAACTCTTCTGGTGTCTGTCCGACTCCGCAGCAGCAGGCGACAAGACCGGGAGAACCAGGGCGGTACAACAGGATACTAAATCTTGTAAAGACGCCGAAAAAGCAAAAGTGTGTCTCGCCGATATCCATGGAGACCACAGAGGTCGGGGGAACAAAACTCGGAAACGCGTTGCCAGTCAGGATCCAAAATGCCCTAGGAAAGCAGGCCCAATTCTCAAGCAAACTCGGAATGTCATCCGAAGAAATCGTGCGCGGGGGAAAAGGAAGAAAACAAAGGAGCACCTACATCGTCAGAGCGGAAGCCGTTTAAGATACACCGCGGAGGCTTGGGGGGTGATTCGGAGGCGGGAAGCAAAGACACAACAAAAAGAGATTAGAAGAGAATAAAAGTCCTCTAATACATCTAAAGGGAAAATACCGCAGGGGCTATGCGGTTACACTTCCCCAACGAGTAACAGGGGGATAGGAAGGGAGGTGGCAGGCCTAGGGGTTGTGATGGGGGGGGCCTCAAACAAGGAACATTGCAGGCGGGGATGAAACAACGTTAACCAGTTATGACTAAAAAGTCCTGGAACTAAGAAGGCAACTATAGAATACAGGGATCAACTTACTGTGTAAACGAAATATACGGGGTCAAGGGCTTTCGATTCAAACAGGAGGGTTACAGCCGGAAGCGTGCATGACCGGTGAGAGGGAGCAAAAAAACTTGAGGAATTTTTGGCTATTATTCGAGCTCGGGGGGCAGGAGTCCCCGAAGGGAAGGAACAGTGGGACCAAGGGAAGAAAAACGGATAAGAACGACTAAAATTCTGACCTCTGACTGTACTACAAGCGGGAAGAAATCCTCCAGAAATCAGGGAATCAAACGGGATGGGGACATGTGGAATCGAGAGAAGGGAAGCATACCATGGAAAAATATGCTCCCGAAACGGAAAAGGGGGGCCCACCCCGCGACACCAATGCAAAAACGAGACAAAGAAGCCTGAATGAGGGGTGAGGAGGCAAAGGTGCAGCATATGGTAAAGAGGTGTATTACTAACAAAACTTCCCTCGATACAATAAATAGGGGACAGAATTATGGATAGTCAACTCCAGTAAAGAACAGTCGCTCATGGGTTCATAAAGCGGAAGGGGGGGGGGAGTCAAAATTCTGGGTTAAGCGACAACTCTGAAGAGAGGGATGGACAGGAACTCGAACGAATGCGGTAATGGGGCGGGGGTGGAAAAGTCTCAGAAAAGTACGATAAGTTAAAAGTGGACCTAAGAAGAAACCAAGTGCCCCAACCCTGGGACAAGAAGAGAAGGGGTGGAGAACAGATCCATACAGGCGGATTGGAAAAGAGAGTCAGAGGGCGGAATGAAGCGGGGGGTATTTCGAGGAGATCGGGACGCTCCGGAGGAAAACAGAAAGTTCCACGGCTAAACTCACTGAAAAAAAATTCACATAAGTACGGAGGTACGACGCGAGGCTGATGTGTGTGGGGGCGAGTACTTAGGACACGATCGGGGTGGGATGAGGGGGGGGAAGGCCAACACCGTGGGAACTCATTTTCCCCTCAAAGGGGAAAAGAGGCGGAGTCTTAAAAATCAGCGGAGGGAAAGCACGGGGAAATGCGGGGACTGGCAAAAAGAGAATAAGGGAAAAAGACGCTAAAAACAAACCATTGCGACAAACTCTTCATACTAAGCAGAAGGGGGAGCAAAAACGGACAACATGGGCCAGGGAAAGAGGCGTGGGGGAGGGAAGACGAAGTCATGGCTTGAGGATGAAGCGGAGGAAATCATTGGACAAGGAGTCAATCACAAAAAAATGTGCTTGCGGCGGAAAAACGAGCGGGGGGAGAAACGGGGCAAAGAACGGTATGACGGTCATTGCGGCAGGGAGAGGCAAGAAAAGACCTCCAATATGAAACTCCGTGAAATAGAAGGCCGAAGAGACTGGCGATCGGGGAAAGCACTGGCCTTAAAACCGCGGTGCAAAGTGGGGCTCTGAAAAATCGCTAGGGGGGCAAGAATCCAATATACCTGTTAAAGCCAATCCGCCGGTTCTATGGGGGAGGGACTGGCAGGAGGGCCAATCAGCAGCACGAGTGAAGGACGACGTGTTATGCAGTACAAGGACGACCTCCTGGAGAAGCTGGGAGTGACGGTGGGAACTCAGGGCTACACTGGCATCAGTAAGGGGGACTTTACCAAAAGGGAGAGGCAGACGTATCGTACGGAAAATGGCGCAATTATGCACCTCCTAACATAGCGGCATTGAAGGGGGATTCCTTCAGCAAATTGCGTGGTGCTTTTAAAAGTCAAAAAGGCTTAAAGGCAGACCCCCCACGAAGCAGGTTGTGGGGGACCGGAGGGAGGAAGAGGGGGTTCAAAAGCGAGCCGTTGGTTACGAGGCGGGGGAGGCCCACCCGGGGGTACAGGAATGGAAGCCGAAAGGAGGAATAGTCTCGGAATAAGGGGCGATGGAACTTGGGAGTTCTCGAGCCCGAGCATGATACAAAAAAGGGATGACAGTGGTCAGTCCTCACGATTCAGCTGGTGGGAGGACAGGGGGACCGCGGCCAGAAACATTGTGGGTACCATCAATAAGGGTGGTGGGGCACTTGGGACTGCAGAAAAAGGAGAAAAAAAAGCGCAAAGGAAACGGCAATGGAAAGGAAAGGTCCCGGACTAGAGGATCATCTTGCAGCATGAAAAGTCATATGAGGGCGAAGGCAAACAAAAAAGGAAAACAAAAGTCTCTTTCGGGGACGGTGGCTTTGGCCTCGGGAGTCGGGGGGGGGGATAGCACACTAAGTGGGGGGTGAAAACTAAAATCCCTCGGAAGCAATTCCTTCTAAAAAAGGGAGGGTCCAATGATGGCTCTCCTAGAGGGGGTTGGGGAACCGGACTACGTATCTCGAACCTTCTCGAGCCATGAGAAGGTTACAAGAGAGAGATTGGATCTATGGGGCGGCGGGACAAAATCTATCTACAACGGAGTAGGAAAAGGATAGGAAACGCCGCCGGGGCACCCTAAAAAAACGATAAATCAGGAAAGGGAAGGTTAAAAACCAGGCAGCGAGAATTTTTTCGTGAAAGGAAAAGGGGTAACATCATTCGTAAAATCACAACCGTCAATTGGAGAAAAAATGGGGAGGGGCCTGCAGGTGCGGGCGTCAGGGCGAAGAGAGATGGGTTTACACAATAACAAAAGTGAGTGGGAAATTAACAGGCGCCGCAACCGAGGAACAAAGGGGGTTGGCATGGGGGGACGGGGGGCATTACAAAAATCATATGAGGGGGGGCTAAAATAGTAATAGATCCCGCAACCGTTCTGAGTTGAGCGAAATCTGACGAATAAGGTTCAATAATTCTGAGCGTTCGTCAAAGAATCACCACACAGGGGGGGTGGGAGGGTCACATGAGTAGATGTTGAAAAAAGCTCCTGAACGGAAGAAAAAATCACAAGGGACGGCTCCCATGGACTGGTATGGAAATCAGAACTGGGAAGAATCGAGGGAGTTGTGAAAGGGCGGAACGATCGTGGTTCTTCTAGATCAAGGGGATTGTCGCTTAGGGAGCCTCGGTGGAAAAGTGAGGGGTCCGGCCAAGCCCTAGATAAAAAAAAACCGCGCTGCATCCTTCACCTAAAACGGGCCAACACAAGGGGATGTGAAGTACCGGGTGGCCTTACCATAGGAAAGGGAAAAACAAACGTGGGGTGTCAATGTTGGGACGAATGAATTTCAAGACAAAAATAGGGCGTCGGAGTTAAGCAATAATGGCGAACATTCAGCCGAATTACACAGTACAAGAAACCGGTCAGCGAGTTCGTGTGTCAGCAGGGGGGTCCAAAGTCATACTTTCAAGTCCCATATTTCGGAAGTACTGGGGGAATCAAAAGGGGACCAACGGGGGGGGGAGAGGAAGCAGCGAAAGCTTTGACGGAACGGGGAGTCTTTTGGGGGAAAAGCTAGGAGACGTAAGGATCCGATTTCGAGAATGGAAGCGCAGGGGACCAACGTCATTGGGGAATGAAAAAGTGGCTACTTGAAGCGATGGGGGTCTGAAAAGTCAGGGGCACGCGCTTAAACTAGGAGAGGACAAGAGGATGGTCATGGCTGGAACCATAGGAACAGGCGGGTATGTCTGGGGGGGAGGCCGGGGGGGAATATTGCTATTAGTGGGGAGGCCTCATGGTGAAAAAACAGTGGGGGGAGGGACCAATTGGCACTGGGGCGGATGTCTACGATGACAAAAAAAAGAAAAATTCCAAGACCGGAGTAAATCTACTAAGCGTACCTGAAGTGTGATTTTGACAACGAAAACTGCAGAGTATTGTAGAATGGGGGGGGGCCAATTTTGTGATCGAGGGGGGGGGGGGGAGGGGGGGGAAGGAAAACCTTCTGAGGTGGAATCTCGACTTAAGAAAGGTCGTAAGGGAAAAAAAAGGTGAATTCTCCACATACCGGAAGTTTCATCGATTCAAAGGTGGGGGAAGGTCAGTTCAATACTCACGGTAGGCCCGGGATGCAAAAGAAAGGGGACACCGAGCGGCGGCGGACGCTCCACGCTTAGGAAAGCAAACTTTCAGCCCGGGGCTGGCAGGGAAATCTGCAGCACTGACTCGGCACGACGCAAGCGGAATGCAAAGTTGAAACTTGGGGGAATCGCTGATTAGGCAGGGCGTGGGACCGTGGGGGGGGGGGACCAAGGAGACTTCTTTGACATCGAAGTTTCAAGGGAGTGAAGAAAGGAATCAAAGGGGAGATTGAGGTACTTAGTCTCATTGAAGAACAGAAAGGGGACATAACTTCTTTAAGTCATAGGCAGGGTAGGACAATCATCATCGGCGAGACTCAGGAAAAGGTGCACAGGTAAAAATAGATCGTAAGTGGAAAGATAAATCCCTAGAGGAAGATGGGCGATTTGGATTCATTGAGTGGGAAGACTCAGCCGCTCTACATCAGGAAAAAATGTTTGCCCGGGGTAATGTAGAGTTGATGGAACATGGGGAAAGGTAGAGTGGGGGAGAGAGGGGACTGGGGGTGGGACGGAGAAGGGGTAGGAGGGGGGGAGGAGGGGATGAGGAGGGGAAAGGGGAAGGGGGGAGGGAGAAGGAGGAGGGGGAAAGGGGGAAAAGGGGGGAGGAGGAAGCAAGAAAACGGGGAAAAGGATACGGGGGTTAGACGGCGGTGGTGAAAGACAGCGGGGCAGAAATAACGTGGGGAATGAGTACGAGGATAGAAAAGATGTGTAAGAGGGGAAGGTTGGGGGAGAGAAGGGGCGGAGGAGGGGACAGACAAAAAGAATAGAGAAAGGGTGGAAAGAAAAAGGGAGGACGGAGCGTGGAGAGGTGACAGGGAGGATGAGGAAGACGAGGAGAAAGGATGGTGAGGGGGGGGAAATTAAGAAGGGTTAGGGGGGAAAGGATGAGTAACGGGAAAAGCAGAAGAGGTAAAGGATGAAGGAGGGTAGGAGAGGGGGAGCGGGACTAGGGAATGAGGGTGGGGAGCGTAAAGGGGGAGTTCCGCGGGAAAAGGGGAGGAAATAGGAGGGGGGGGGTCCTCTATGGCCTTCCTGGACGCGGTCGAGTGTGGGCGTCTTTGGTCCAGCGGGGAATAAAGGTGGAGGGGCTCCGTTTCCATGTGTTGTAGCTCTTTTCTAGTTGCGAAAGTGTCAAAGAAGGATCCTCTCTCGAGGAAAAAGGTTGAAAGAAAGTGGGAACTAGTGTCCACTTGATCTCAAAAAACACTACGGGTGACAGAAATCTAGGTAGCGAGTAAACAGAGTCGGAGACTTATAGACCAAGGATTCACTTAGTGTCGTAAAGGCGGCAGGAAACTGACAGATCAGGAATCAAGCTAAAAGAACAGAACCAAGGGCTTAACGTATAAAGAAAAGGAGAGTGGAACAACGAGGAACCTGTTTGTGGAACAGAATAATACACAGAATAGGGGACGGGAAAAGCGGGAACTTATGTGAACAACAGTTAGTCCAAGACAAAAAAGGGGGGGATACGTGGAGCTGATCGTCAATGGGGAAGCCTTTCAAGCGGGCACTCGGAAGGACACAAAAACCGCATCGTGCGAGAAAAATAAGAAAAAAAAAAGAATAACCTAAAATAGGGCCAGGAAAAAGCAGTTTGATCCATGTGACGGTTCAAGAGGCCCACCTAGGTATTGGGTATGTGGTACGGCTGGAATCAAAATGAGGGTAGAGAAGGAAGAGGCCTAACACGGGAAAAAGGAAGACAGAGGGCCGTACAACGGGAACAAAATTCCATGGTACTTACTATGTAGTGGCAACTCTTTGGGGTATTTCTTGAGGGGGAAATCGACGAGGTGGATGAAAACTACAGCAGGGGGGGCGGGGGGGGGGGGGGGGGTTAGGTAGGGGGGGGGTTATCGGTGTGCGGTGGCCAACGGCCGGGAGCCGGTCAACTTTGTGGATCGGGATGGGAAAAAGGAGGTATGGGCGCGTGTGGGGGGAGAAACGGAGTCACGGATGGGAGGGGTCAAAGAATATTAAGGTCTAGAAGAGGGGGGGGGGCGCAAGATGAAAACGATCAAATTTGCAAGTAAAAACGTGGGGGAGGGGTGATGCAGGAGGTGTACGTAAGGGGTGCAAAAAAGGGTGGGATATTTCATGTGCAGCAAGAGCCAACCAACAAAAGGTAAAAAAGAATCCTGGAAGCTAAACATCGCGCAGGAACTACAAAATAGGGAAGATCATGCCTCATATCGAGCAGCACGGGATTGACCAGTGTACAGGAACGGGGTAAGCGACGTAGACCTGGCGCCAAGTAAATACACCGCACTCCAACGGGTGAAAAACCCCCAGAAGGGACAGGAAGGACTTAGGCAACATAAAGGATGTAAAAACGGGAGAAAAAGGGCCGCAAAAAAAAATAGAAAAAGAGAGGGAAATGACGAAAAGCCAGCCAGGAGCAAATATCTTGAAGGCCGGGCACGGAATGCGTCATTCCTGGATGAAAGATAGTCAGTAAACGCGACATTTGGGTCATTTCAGGGGATAACTAAAAAAACAAAAGGCCAGGAAAATAAGGATTAAGTGATGATAAGTGACGACAAGCCAGACTCACTTTAAAGTACCAGATGTGGGGCGCCAGAGCACAGAGGAGGCCACGCTCTAGAAGAGTCAAGAGAGTAGTCAAGGAAAGAGAAAAGCGTAAAGAATGGGAAAAACCCCATCCTGTACCCGGGATTAAAAACGTTAAACCACATAGTATGAAAAATCTAAACTCAAGAAGATGAAAGGCCCGGGGCTACACGACCGGGAGAGAAAGCTGTCGGATGGTCAACTAAAAGGAAACCGGGAAAAGGGGGGGGAACTCAAAGACAAGCCAAGGGGGAGAGTCGTAGTCCAATTTCCCAGTAAAAACGAGAGAAAAGGACGACGAACTCCAATAAGAATGAATGCCGGCCACGAGTGGACAAAAAAAAGGGGGATGCACAAGGAGTCAAACGCAACTCCAAGTTTCGAATAGGCGGGAACAAAACGCTTAGTTGCATGGGACGTCGGACGGTCGGGGAAACGCTTAAGCTCAAGTGGGCACTGAGGCCAGCACGAAAATTCGCGGTTCGAAGCACAAAGCATCCTGGTCCTGATTCCCGGTAGCCCAACAAGTGGAACCCCGAGAAGGGACCGTATCGGTACAGCAAGCGAGGCGGAAAGCAAGAAAAGAAGCTACAGCAGGTCGGAAGGGCAAAAGGCGCAGTATCTCGAAGGTCAGGAATCCTCGAGCCGTCAAACACTGAGTTAATTCGCGGCGGTCTCTACACAACGAGAACGCAGGGAAACATAGAAGGGTCCAAGGGAAAGAATAGGTCTCATCGCGTAGAAAAACGGAAAAACGGCGTAAGGTAATGAAGGCTATTGAACTTCGCAGGGGTACCTGAGGGTACTTGGGGGCACTCTAGGGAAGGAGGGGGCTGGGGGGGCACTAAAATGAAAAAGGGGGCAGGGGAAAGTGGGGAAAGGACATGCGCGTTGTCAGAGAAATTCTGCCAAAGGACGAAAAAAACCGCACAAGGATCTGGAAAAATGGATGAAAGGGAAAAAAAACCTTTGTTGCTTATTGTGGAGAAATCAGAACTGGAGACCTCAGCTTGGGGCCGCGCGGGGCAGGGGAATGTCAGATCCAGAAGTTTACACAGAGCGTGACGGGGAGGACCCTCACTGGAAGCAATTGAGAAAGGATAGAAGGAGAGGGATCAATATCAAGTGATCGAGGGGGGACGACTATCGGGTGAAATAAAAAAATATCGCTGATAAAGGCTTAAAAAAGCGTTACTTCAGGGAGCAAGCGTAGCTTTTCGTCAGGGAAAGAGGAGGCACAGCACAGGGGGGAAAATAGAAGGTGGTGCCTGGACGGAACTAAACGACAGGGAAAGGAAATCCGGAAACTTGTCAGGAACAAATTGGAAAAAAGCTAACCGAGGAGCGAAGGTACTCTTGGGGCAAAAAAGAACGAGAGGTGGCTAAGGCAGAAAAAGGAAAAACCCAATCTTCATGGACGGGATTCAAAAAAGTCAAAAAGGGGAACACTCAAAAAGAGAAGTCAAAGCGAAACCATGCAGCTCACCCTTACTGGGGTAGACAAAGGAAATTTTGTGGCACTACGCGGAGGGAAACAGGAAAGTCATCCGGACTGAGCGAAGCCTGCGAAGAGGTGAAGAGGATAAATCGTTGACGGGACTGGGGGAGGAGGCCGACAACAAAAACAAAGGGAGAGTAAAAAGAAGGACGGTCAACGGGCAAAGGAATTGGGGTCGCACCACGATTCTCAAGGAAAAGTCGGGGAAAGGGGGGGACGAATTAATAGTAGGTTTAAGTCAAAAAAAACGTCAAGGAAAAGCAAAAAAATGGGAGAAGGTGAGATGACAAGGGGGACGTCAAAAAAAGGACGGAAACGCGATTTTGGAAAAAAAAAAAAAAGGAAGGGGGCCGGCTCGAAATCAGCGGGGGAGGGGCAAAACGAGAACAAGAAAGACAACGAGTTGGTGTCAAAAAAGGTTGGTTGGGAGGCAGCGAATGAAAGCTACAGGGGGGAAGTTCGAGACCACAAGAACGATGTAGGACATCTGGACCGATCAGGGTTAAGGTCGGGGGGGCGTGATAGCGTCAAAGGAAAACGGGCAAACAAAATCGTGGAAGGGAAAAAGATCATTGCCGCGATGGTGGTTAACTTAAAGCAGCTGCCGGGGGAGGGCTCCCGGAATTAACTGGGGGGAAGAGAAGTGATGAAGGTTATGTGATGACGAAAAGTTAAGTCCGTTCTCTATCAAGGGGAAAAAAAAGCGCGAATGACAGGGCAGGCTGCTGGAACCGGCGGTAGTGCTTGTTGTCTGCAGGGAATACTCTAGGACACGTCAGGAAGGACGATCAAAGATCGACGAAACGTCATCCTAAGCCCCCAACCATCGCTGAGGAACGATGACCGGCCGCGGACTCACATAAAAAGTACCGGGGTTGCTTATGTAAGTAAACAAATTTGTCACAAGATATGGCTTATTAATGCAAGGAGGAACTTCCTGACAATACGGCCAGGTCGCAAGTGCAACCTCTGAAACCGTCGAGTTAGGGCGCGCGCCCCCGTCACATCAGAAGCAATGGAAACGAGCGGTGCAAGGCGAAACAGGTCCTGGAGCAAAAAGGTAAAGCAAGGAGGGGCCAAAAGCCGCCAGAGTTCACCAAAGAACAGGAGGGAGGGGCTGGTTGACTCCTTGGAGTGAGGGTGAGGAAGAGGGGGTCACGAGCAATGGACCGAGAAAGAAGCCGTTGGGCCTGGGGCAAAAGGAATAAATCCGACGTTATTTCGCTGGATTAGGAGGGGGTCCGAAAGGGCACGCGGAAGAAGTCCAGGAAGGGTACGGGGTCCGATCTGGTGAGTTGCTGGGAGAAAAAAATACTGAGAGTATTTCACGAATGTATAAGAAAGTCTATATTGGGGGCGAAGGACCCGGTCCACTTGGAGTGAAGACCGCAGGGAAATTCGGCTGTCAACTCGCAAGCCTAACGCAACATACCGCGTGGGAAACAAGAGGAAAAAGAAGCTTCACCTTGACAGAATTGGGCAAGTTTCGAAGAAAGATCGTTATACCAGTTGGGGGGACTAGGGGGGGGTGAAGATCGGATTCCACCCAATGTGGACTGAGGAAAGTGGACCAGGGAGGAAAGGCACCGAAGCTTGGGGATGGGCCGAGTCCCGCCTAAAAGTGGGAGTTGTCAAGAGAAATTCGGGTCATGGAGTTGGGAAACTCAGACTCCGTTGAGTTCGCTTGATCAGGTGCCGAGCGTAAAGCGGAACGCAAAGAAGTATGAGGCCAGTGCGTACCAGCCGTTACACGAGGGGGGAAGAGGGACAGAACGTGAAACGGACGCTAAAACTCAAATCTGAAGTGAACAAGAGGGGGGGAAATGTGGGGGAACGAGTCTGATGGCGCCCCATCGAGAGGTAAATTATGAATGGGGGAAACTTATCAGCAAAGACACGTGAGCGGTATAAAAGTTGAAAGGGAAGGGAATCACATACCAAGTGACCAAGCACGGTGCTGGTTTAAAAAAAGCTTATCCTCCAATCAAATAGGGCGCATCCGAGACTGGCGAATTAACCTATATCTAAGGTGATGAAAGAAATGGTTGCAGGGACAAACGAAAGAATTCAGAATGATGGGAGAGGGGGGCGGGAGTGTTAGGGCCACGAATACAGAATGAAATGTTGACCTCACGAGTCAGCTAACGGGGGGCCTGGTTTGAAGGCAGCGGGGGCAAGCGGGGAGGCACACTCGACGGGGAGCAGATTGGTCAGGAAGGAGAAGTCTAAAGGAACTCAGGACCAGTGAGTCGAGCTCTGGTCCGGAGGAGGGCTAATATGGGGGTGAAATGCTCCTCTATGGGGGATCCGTGCAGATTTCTTATACTTAGATCCAGATCCAGATGATCGTAAAGCTGGGACGGTCGGGCAGGGGGGGGGGGGGGGGGGAAGGGCTAGAGGCGGCATAGCTAAAAGAGGATACCAAAGGGGTTGTCCAGGATAAAAGCACAACCCAAGATCTTTACAAAGACAGGGAGGGAGGGAGGAAGTCCTATCAGATAGGCCATTGGAAACTAGCGGGGACAACCTTTCCAGTAAGCAGCTTTGAAAAAAAAGTCAGGGGTATCCAACTGGGAAAGGGAGTATATAGGAAAACCTTCTTCGGATAAGAACGCCGCCAGGTGCTCATCGTGAAAAAAAGAGCACCCTAATAAGCAAACCGAAAAAGAAAACGACAAGGGATAAACTGTTGGACCGTGGAACTGGGAACCGCGTATTCTTGGGAGCGAAGTA
>Ga0179593_1425541_pt1 | contig 19280 bp, 21 predicted proteins | sample CZODoug2_1_08_16_FD_185931 | JGI IMG/M metagenome (GOLD analysis project Ga0179593, IMG submission 185931) | Vadose zone soil fungal communities from Angelo Coast Range Reserve, California, USA - CZODoug2_1_08_16fungal (PacBio error correction) | ecosystem: Environmental > Terrestrial > Soil >...
AGAAGGCATGTCATAGTACCCTGCTCTGATGACCCCCCCGAAAGGCCCGACGAACGGAGAAGGAAGAACCAACATCATAAAAAGAAAACAAAATGAAGGGCTGTGAAGGTATTACTTGCAAAGCCGGGGGTTTACAGCTACGATAAAAAATGAGGGGGGGGGAAAACCAAACAGAGGGCATTCAAACCCGCTGGTTGGCGCGCCACAACGGAAAAAGGGGAAAGAGGGAGATGACGAAAATGGGAGGTCGAACTAGCAACCGCGAGCTACCGGCAAAGAGAGGGGAGGTGGAAAAGGAGGTTCGCGAAAAAAAAAAACGACGGCGGGAGGCGTCAAGAAACCGGACACAGAGAAGTGAAACGGTCGCATGGGGGACCTGTAATCAAGAAAAGCTGCTTAAAAAGGTGACAAAAGGTGAGGGGACACTGGTGGAATACTAGTGAGGGCTAACCCTCACAAAAAGTGAAAGGTGGGCCTAAACCTGTCGCAAAGAGGGTAAGGGGAGCAGCACGGTCTATCAAGATCAATGAAAATAATTCAAAAGTCACCCGGGAAATACAAAAGCCTTAAAGGGAAACCATATGGGGGTGAGTCCAGAAGTGAAAAAAGGTAATCATATGTTTCGGGGGAGTCCCTTAGGATACTAAGGAAAAAAAAAAAAATCGAAAAAGAGGCCTTTTGGGAGGAATAAAAAAAGGAAGAAGAGAGAGGAGAAAGGATTGGGCTGTGGGGGATTTTGCGTTGTCAGCCCTGAAACGAGCGGGGAATAAAATACTCAGAGGGTCCTCTAAACCGGAGAAATAAACGTCAATAAAACAAGGGAAAAAAAAAAAAGGGAAAAATGGAGACATGCCCCAACCAATAGATCCCGGAACCTAAAACCATAAACAAAGACCAGGAATTAACGGGAAAAGAAAAGGGAGGGAAAAAAAGACTGGAGCGCTTCAAAAAAAAAAAAGATGGAAAGAGAAACTATTATTGAGGGTCTTTGCCGGCGCCAGAAATAGAGCCTCTGGTTACTCCAATGGGGAAAGGTCAAATCGCCAAAAAGGGCGGGAAGAAAAATTTACGCCGATCAAGATTGATATGGTCGCCCAGCAAGGAGGAAAAATCCGAGCAGGCGATCAGACGTGGGGGGGGAAAAGGTCAAACCTAAGACGTCAGCACTGAACCCCTAGGGAAGAAAGGTTACTAAAAGGACCGATATGCAGCCCTAGCAGGGTCGCCATCAAAATCGAGAAGGAGAAAGTCGAAAAAAAAAGAAAGCGGGGGGCATCGAAAGGCTAGGAGAAAAAGGGAAGGGAAATGGGACAGAGGACTTTACGGCTCAACCTACAATCCATGCAAGGGGAACGAAGACCTTCGCAGCCATATCGAGTGACCAAATAAAAGAGGAACAAGTTCTACAATCCCATGTGAAGGAAACAAGTGAGTAAAAGTCCGAAAGGGCGTCGACATGACGCTCGCGAAAATTCGCCATCCACTCGAAGAAAGATAAAGAGGCGGAAACTACAATTGAGGGTCCAAAGAGAAAAGGAGAGAAAAAAGGAGGGTCAAGCACGGTTCAGAACGAACAAGGTGGTGAATTTATGGAGGGGAGACCGGCGAGAGACGTCGGACGTCAAGTGGTTGGAACGCGACCGCAGGGAAAGGCAGGCAAGACAGGGACCTTTTCGTAGGGAGGGAGGGGAAAGATGTTCTACGGGAAATGCGGCTGACAGAAGAAACTAACAGGCGGTCGCGCTGAGTAGGAAGCCAAGAAATCAAAGAAGAAGAAGGGGGGGAAGCGTCCGGGTAATGGGCAGCGCCGCGGGGGGAGAAGTCGAAAGGCGCCCTCAAGCTCCAACACAGGGAAACCTAAGGAACCTTCCGAAAGGGAGAGTTCAGAAAAGAGAACCTCCTCCAGAGAAGGAAGGAGGGTGAATAGCGAGCTCATGGGCTTAGGGAGGGGGGGGAAAAACCATTCATCGATCGTCCCGTCTCGACAAAAGGGAAGTAGGGGGAGAGTCGGAAGAATTCCGTCAAAAGGAAGCCGAGAGAAAAGTTAGGGAAGAAGACGATCCATGTAAAAGACTGCTATCCAGGCGCAACCCGAGTAGGGGCCCGCTCGACGCGAGGAAAAGCGGGAAAAATGAGGAGAAGCAGCACGTGCATCAGAGAAATTGAGGAGGAGGGAGAGGGAAGGGGGAGGATCAATGATGGGCCAAAACAGAGAGCACTCCGCAATTAGCAACCGGCGCCGCCGATCTACAAAAGGAGAAGGGGGGGGGAAAAAAACAAAAGGGGGGAGTAACCTCGTAAGCTATGCTCTGAAGGATAGAGAAAAAGAAACGAAAGGGGGACCGGAAACTTTCGTCAGAAGAGCATCGACAACAACGAGGAGTGAAAAAAATGCTTTTTCGCACTAGCGGGGTCGAGAAGGGAGGAATCTCGGGGGGGAGATGGAAAAAATAGGTGACCACGGAGAAAGGGATCACGGAAAAAGGGAACTTGGCTGATCGGGCGCCGGGGACAAAGGGCCGGCGGGTTGATCTCCTGCGAAATCCTGAGAAAAGAGAACCGGGGGGAAGGGTAGGTGAGGGATTTATGCAAAAGAGGAAGCTTGGGAAAAGAGAAAGAGAAGAGGGGGCCGTGCAAGTCGAGCGGCAACGTCACGGCATACCAGAAGATTGAAAAGATAAGGGGACCAGGCGTCGATATCTACCGAGGGGGCCCGAGAGGGAAAGAGGAAGGAAAAGGCCTACGCAGAGCGCTATCATAAGAAGGGAAGCGAACCGATGAAGATACCATGGTACGGGAAAAAGAAGATCAAGAAGAAGAGCATGGGCTTACCAGGTCCTCCGTTAGGAAAAGGGAAGGTGGAAGAGACCCGTGGAGACTGGCTCGCAGATGGGGGCGCAAGTGTGGGGGGGAGGTCGGGGGATTCGGAAAAAACAGAAGTGCCCAATTGGGATGCCTCTTCCCTTCCTCGGCTAAGGGAGGGGGGGAGGGAATCCTCACCACCCGCCTGATGGAGCCTGTGATGCTGTCCAGCAGGGGAAGGGGGAGCGACCAGGAGGAAGGAACCTCGGACAGACCCCTACCAGAGACAGGAAAACTTAAAGAGTAAGGAGTTTCAACTGCCTTCGCGATCGCGGACTACGGCCGTAAGAACCACCGGGAAACCAACGAGAGGGATAACCTTTGAGGATGGGAGGGCCGGAGAAAAGGGGGAGGCGCTTGGATACCGCAATGTCCGCGAGCAAGATACCGAGCGCCGAGCAGGATTGCAAGGGGGGTCGAAAAAGCACGGTCTCGGTAGAAAGGAATGATAAATGGGAGATGGGAGTAAGACTAAAAGGTGATGTAGCACGCTTCGACGAACTTGATCGTCCCGGTTTTCAACTGAGGGGTCAGGGGGTCTTTAAGCTTCAATAACTAAAAGGCGGGGGGAAAAGTTATCTCAACGTCCGGATGTCGTCATTTAGCCTCGCAAATCAAAGGAGGAGGGGGTCGGTTTAAAACTAAGAGGATAAGTGGGGGGGGATACGACAATGCAGGTGTCGGGAGCCTCAAGTCCTGGGGAAAGCCTCAGCCCGACACTGCCGGGGGACCAAGGGGGAAAGATGGGGGGGGCAAAGTAGTTACCGAGCCTTAGAGGGGGCGACCGAAGGGGGAACGTGGGAGAACCGCCACTCGGCGAGCTGGGCGATCTCTTGTTTGGCGATTTTGCTGGGGAGGGGGGGTTGGTGAAGGAAATGCTCTTAAAAAGGAATTGGAAAGGGACCTAACGCTAAGAGAGGGGCGAGAGGGATGGCGCGAAGGAGGAAAAAGGGAATGAAAAAGGGGGTGAAGGGCCAACGTTCTGCACCAAAACGTGAATGCGGGTCTCGAACGGCGTACAAAAAAAGCATCGTTGGGTAAATGAGAAATAAAAAAAAAGAGGGAGACGCTCCCCGTGGGGGAGGGCGCAGGGTTTGGTGCAGGGATCAAAGGGACTTGGGGGGAGAGACACGACTTGTAATGAGAAAAAACCAGGTTAGACCGGAGGGCTCTGGCAACGACCCCAGACATAACAGGAAAAAATGGAATCGTCGGGCTGAGGGGGAGGACTTTTTAAGAAGAAAAAAAAATGCGCCGCGCTGCAGACGCTGGGGATAAGGGCCGGTTCATAGAGAACAAATCAGGGAGACACGAACGGGCAGGAAGAAAGGGGTCGGGGAAAATCAACCTCTCTTTCTCGGCCCCGGCTGACAAAGGCGCCGGGAGTTTCCGTCTGGGAAAGTCGGGAAAATGGTTCTCCGGGAGGAAGTTACGTGGGGACGCGGTTGTAGCGGGTAGGAACCTGCCAAGGGGGGGGGGAAGAGGGTAGGTACCGGAGGAAAGCTAAAAAAAGCAAAGGGGAGGGAAAAGAAAAAGAGCTTGGGGGAGAAATTGGGGTGAGCAAATATGTCGCATGTAGCTGTTTGGGGAGTCTGGAAAGGGGGAGGACCAGGGGAAACCTACTTTCATTCGAAGTGGAGAGGAAGAGCTAAGGAAGGAGTTAACCGTGTGTCTAAACTAAAGGAACACGCCAACTGGTCGGGGGGAAGGATGGGACTGAAAAAGTGGGGTGGGTTGTGAATTGGGTTTGACGACAAAAGCTACGCATAGAGAATGCGGACGGGGGGGGGGGTGGGACGTCGGGGGCAGGTGGAAGAAAGAGGTCTCGAAGATTGGGGAGACTGCTCCCCAAAACTATTGGGGAGGGGGAATCATAGGAAAAAGATCAGTTTTATTCTGGTGGGGAAGGGGGGAGGACCTTTCATTTGGGCGTGCCGCGGGTTGTGGGAGGGAAAGAACAGGCATGGGAGGACCATGAAAGTAAGGAAGAGAGTGAACAACACAACTAAGGAGAAATAAAGTCAATCTGTCCCCTGCGAGGGAAAAAAAGGAAAAAAACGGCATAGTCCCCAGTAGAGAGAAACGAACGAAGACGCATTACTACTAACTGAAGGGGCTGAAGTCTAGTCGTAAAAGGTTGGGAGCAAGTGGACTATAAAAGGGGGGTAAAAAGGAAACCGAATACCTAGAGGAAAAAAGAAACGCAAGGGGACGCATGGTGTAGAGGGATATGGACGAAAGAAACTAGACACAAAAAAACACCGCCGTACCGGGAAAGAAATGGGGCACTTCTTTTGAGCTATCCAGCCGCGCCGCGGTTCAAAGGACAAAAAAAGGAAGGAGGGATCACTGAGGGTGGGGGAAAAAAGAAGGAAAAAAATCAACCGGTCTTCCTAAGACATTGCATTACCCAATTGTAAAAGAAGGGTCCTAAACGTATTGGGGGATTGAGGCCGGGGGGTGGTTGGGGAGCGGACAACCTGGGCAAGGGGGGGGAACACTGAGCACCCGCTGCCTGAAGGGAGAGATAAGGAGGAGGGGAATTATGAACATTTAACAAGAATGCACGACAAACCGAACAGGTCAAGCCTGGGGGGGAGAGGGAACGGGCAGGGTTGAAGACCAGTCGGCGTGGAAAACAGAAAAGGGTGAGCGTGGAGAGGAAGAGCCCGAAGCATAATCAGCGCGCATAGACGGCGGCCGGGGGGACGACGGGGGGGGGGGAGGCGGCGAAGAAGGATTGGAGGGGGGGAATGGGGGGGGGGAGGGTTGCCTCTGGCCGGGGTCACGGAACATGAGCGCTCCTTCCGTCAACCGGAAGGATAAAAAGAAGGAAGACCGGACCCCCAAGTGGCGGAGCGAAACATGGGATACATTCCCAAACAAGACGCCCATGGGCGTCGAGCCGGAACCGCACAAAGAGGGAAGGGATCACTTTTTGATTCAAGGGAAGGGACCACTTTGGGGAAATGGCGGGGACTAAAGAGATCGATCCGCGAACCAGGAAAGGGGGAGGAAGCAGCGAGGTGGGGGAAAGGAAAAAGACATGCTCGGTGAACAGGGAGAAAGAAACGCTTTCGCAAAGGAGGGTCGCGATGCATCAGGGCGCCAAGCAGTGACAGGGAAGACGCAGCGCAGGAGAAAGGGATGGGAGATCAAGGAGAATAAACCCACATCCTTAAGCCAAACACCGGATGGGAGGGGTCGCCCATTGAAAAAAGGAGAAAGGATAAGGGCATTGTCCATCACCCAGATAACGTAGAGGCAGCAGGATATTCACAAAGCCCAGAGGTTGCAGGCAGGCAGCACAATCCTACGAAAAGAGCAGGGGGGTTGCTCGACAAAAAATTTCCACAGAAGACGTTCCTATACTTCGACGCCAGAAGGCAGCTATCAAATATGGCTCAGAAAAAAAAGGCGGCCCGAACCAGGGAACTTCAACCGGTAGGGGAGGACACGGAAGATTACGCTGCGGACGAACTTCTCCAAGGAGAAACCTCTGTCAATAGGGGAGATGTCAGGGCGAATTTGTAACTTGACAAGCAGGGAGGGAAAAGGGGATCTAGCTTAAGCACAGGTGATCAGGGGAGGCCGGGGGCGACAGTGTTGAAGGGAACTGCGCGGGGCGGACGTCTCTAAAGGGGTCCAAGTGGGTGAACATCAAATAAATGGTCTTTACCGGGAGCTGGTGCCCTGTGGCGGTTTCCGCGCGGGGGTAACTAACGGAGGGGGGAAAAATCAAAAGACAAGTCTGAACTATCAAGCTTGAAATAAGGGCCTCCAGAGCCCAACTGCGCCAGGAAAATGTCAAGTTCAGCTACAGGGATGGTATCAGGACCGACTCCTAGCCAGCAAAACAACCAACACATGGGCGGCCACTACTCGGCTACCTTCTCAGAGAAAAGCGCCCAGGCCGGCGCGCCGGGTTTCAAAGAGAATGGCGATGGGAAGGGGGAACGAGCGTAACCCTTAAAGGAGTCACATCGGGGGAAGAACCACCTTGCTTATAGCTCTATTTGCTCGTAGCATAAGAATTGGGAACCGATCTCGGCCCTGCCCTGGACTAGAAAAAAAAAGAGTACATAGAAAGGAAGCCAGGGTGATGAATGAGGGAGGGTGGGAAAGGCGCCGAATCGAAGGAAATAATAAGGGGCGAACTTATCGATATCGCAGCTCCGCCGGGCATCATCACGGAACATCGGGTCTCGATAGCGTACAGAAGGTACAGCGAAAGGAACGTAGCAATCGTTTGGTTCAGAATAACTGACGGCAAAGAAGGTAAAAAAGAAGAAAGGTCCATCCTTCCGAGGCAGGGCCAGATCTTTACGCTGGGTCAGAATGAAGCTCCCGAGGAAGGAAAAGACAGCAGCACGGGAAGAATGGATCTCTACTAAAAAAAAAAAATGAGGAGACGGGGGGAGGGAACGACGGGGGGGGCGTGAAGTCGACTCGGTGCGGAAAAAGTTCAAGCCGTCAAATCGGCGCGGCCGGAGTGAAAAGGTCGTAAAGGGAGAAGTCTTCGGCAAATAGTTCTTGAGGGGAAGGCAAGAAAAACTCGGAGGACAATATACGTCGAGACCGACAAGCGGAGCTTTGCCGACATCATCCCTGCTCATTCTCAAAACGGAAGAAAGAAAGGACGCTCAACCGTCCGACTTCAAGCATCCGTCGGAAGGAATACCACGTCTGTATAGTTCGGAAGTTAGTGGGAAGGGGGAAGAGGAGAACGAACAGAGAATAAATGATGCCAAGAATCAGAATAATATCAAGAGGAAACCAAAATGCGATGAATGAGACTACGTTCCACCGCTACCGTCCTAAAGAAAAAAACGCTGAGAAGGCCCGGCGCCACTTCATTCAGGGAGCGAGGGGTCTAAGGAAAAGGGAAAGATTTGGTGAAAAAAAGGGGGGGGCTGGAGGCTCAGAGGAGGTCGGCGCACCGCCCCTTGGCCAAAAAGGGAAAGAAGCGGCCGCTGTCGGCAGAGTTGGGGTTTCGGGAAAGCAGCACGAGCCTGAAAATCTGGGGCACGTGATAAACTGTCAACTCCTAGTCTTCGACCAGCTGCTGAAAAGACCGCCCGACCCGGCCAGGCTTCCAGGTCCAAGAATGAAATTCCACTGCAGGCGGGGGCAACCACTGTAGCGACTTCTCTCCGACCTGGTAGACAAAAGTCAAAGCACAAAAATTTGTCACGGACACATCACCGTGTTGCTTGGTAGTCAACGAGGAGTAAGAGAGGGGGGGATAACATTGGTCCGGGAAAAATATACCTAAATCTAACGAGGGCTGATCTGATGGAACGGCTAGCCGGTCCATCTTGTTCTAGCATACTGAGGAGGTGGAACATTGAGAACTGAACTCCCCTTGGGGGGATTGTAAGAAAAGTGGTAAACGTAACCTGTGTTCACGGGTCTTTCTTGACGGGAGGAAATCTAGCGCATGGACACTTGTGGAACGGGGCCGAACCGACGGGTTTTAGCACGGGGGAAGACGAGAAGAGGAAACCTTGCAAATTGGGGGGGGGATTGGTGCGGGGGAGACGAATCGGATCTTCTTGTTTAAAATGAAAAGAGGGCCCGGTTCAATCGGGGGCGGCATGGGTTCCTGAACCTTTCGCACAAGCCCAGCACCAAAGGGGACTGGCTGTTGGGTGTGGAGGCCGTGAAAAGGACCAGAGGGGTCCTGATCGAGGGCGATTGACCTGGGGGACAGGTTCTACCAGAGCGGATGCTTGCGACCTAATGCCTCGCCGGATAAGGGGGGGTTTGCTGAACGTTTGAAGAGAAAAGGATGGAGAGGAGTGGCATTTTCAATCTAAGAAAAAAAAACCAATCAGATGGAAGGATCGATCTGGGGCCGACCGAGCCAGAAACCGTCGGCCTGTTGGAATAAAAAAAGGCTGAGGGGGACATCACTAGTTTGCGGTGGTTAAAACACGCGTAACGGTAAACCAGTGCCCACCCAACCCCGGGATGGTGCGCATGTCGACGTAGGGAGACCGCGAGAAAGAAGAAAAAGGTTTTGTCGTCGAAATTGGCTCCGAAAGCCCGGGGGAAAAAAAAGGGGGGGAGCTGCAGAGCGGTATCTTCAAAAACAGCGAAGGCCTGTCAACGACACAAACCATAACATACATGAAGGAGGGAGTCCGCGAAAAGGGGGCAAGGTCGTCTTCGCCATAGCCGGGGCACGAGGAATAGTCAAGTCCTAAGGGCATAGTTAACGCGAACGCTCAAATCTTCTTAAAAAGGGGACGACGGGGGGGAGGTTAAGAAGCAAAATCGAAAGCAGACAACCGAAGGGTACCAATTTCGGGTAGAAATGATTGGGGCTGGTTATCACTTGAGTCATAATGAGAGAACGGGGAGGCACCTTGGAGGACGCGGGGTGGAGATGAGGTGTAGCAACCTTTCAAGGTTTTTTTAAGAAAATACCTTCCGTCAGCTCCAAATTCCAAAGAAAGGGGAGGAAAGTCCATCAGGGGGAAAGGGGGTAGCAATAGGTAAGCGGTCTAATGATTTATTAGGCCCGTGACCAGGTTCACAAAAGAAGAAGAGACGTGACCAAGGAGCGCCTCCGCCGGGTCGCAAGAGCTTAAGTGACACGCAACGGAGCGGTGCCGGAGCGCCTAAAGGTGGGGCTAGTTGGCTAACGCAAAAGATCTGAGGGCCATAGGAAAGAAGTGTGGCGCGCAATTTCGCAACGAGGCTTCGGTAAGGGGTCAAACGCTGCTCGTCAACTGGGGACTCCCAGTTGGAAGGGGGGTCCCTCACAAACCTTCCCATGCATCTTCGTCGGCGGGGCTTATGGCGACGCGGAGCTATGAGAGACGGGAGGGGGGGGGGTTTTTCCCCCAGAAGGCATGACACCGTATATCTCTACTACACCACCAAGGAAGGATGAGTAAGACGGTTCATGGCTTACCCACTTAGGGAGGGCCGAAAAAACCAACGGCAGCGCCCCATCGAACGGGAAACACCGACTACTTAGACACAACGGGGTCGGGGATGCACAATTCGTATTTTGTGAGACAAAGGTCTCACGAGCGGTGAAGTCTTAAAGGCAGGAGTGCATCAAGCCAAGAACGCTAAACAATTTGTCGCGGTATATAGACGATGTGAGAGCAAAACATGACAAAAGCTAACATTCACATCTCCGGGGGACTGTATGGGTGAGCTCTACCCAATCTCTAAGCAAACACGGCGGGAGCTTCGAGAAAATCACGGGGGAGGGGTGAACCGTTCTGCACATCTTTAAAAACGACTTCCCGAGGGGAGGGGAAGGCAATTTAAACAGAAAAGTGTGGTGGAAAAAAAAGCTTAGTGAATTAAGATCAAGTTCGAAGGGTTCTAAAAAAACCTTGCAAATGTGCTCTACCCAGAAAAAGATCAGAACGTCTGTCGGAGAAGACCTTCACTAAGCAGTAACAAAAAATCAACCTAGTTAGACCCGCCAGGGTAAAGGGGGGAGAGCGGGAGTGAAAAAGTCGTCAGGGAAGACCCAGAGAAGGATGTTAACGGGTCCCTTAGACGGACTAAGGTCTAGGGGAAGGAGCCCTGTGGATCGAGAACGTGGGAGGAACGCGGCGGAGATTATAATTGTGTTCGTTTGATCCCTGCAAGGGGGAAAGGGACCAGCGCTCGCTCCTCCGGCACGGGAGTGACCGCAAAAAAAAATAAGCATCCGTCCAAACTGTGGAGGAATCGTCTCGGAATAAATTTGCCCCGAAATACAAATTGGGGATTTTTACGTCAGGCGAGTAATAACCATCCAGAAACGGGGGGAAACGTGCCAGCACGTGGCCCTTCCACAGAAGGCCGCTTGGGTTCTGACCAGATGTAGCCAAAGTCAAACCACATTCTCAGTACATGGGCAAGATCCGGCGCTTTTAAAAGCCGGCGAAATAACAGCGTTCAGAATAGACAAAAAAAAGAAATTCGGGAGGAGGACGGTCGCCTAGAAGAGTGCGAGTGGTAAAAGCCACAGAAAAGGATCCTATAGGGAGCAATCCTCTTAATCAAATGCCTACAAACCATCTGTGGAACGCACGTCCGGAGGATGGGACACAGAAAAGCCAAAAGAATATGAAAAACGTCATTTTAATCATCTCGAACCTAGCATACTGCGTCTGCAAAGAAAAAGCAATTTTCTCGAATACGGACATCTAAGGGACTCACAAAGCATCCTGTGACTCTACTTACATGAGCAGCGGTAAGAAGAGCACACTTAAGGACAACAAGCTACTTTACCACTGGGGAACTCTCAAGATGCGGAGCGTAAAACAAGGGTTTCCTTACCCTCCATTCGAAAAAAGTCTGGTCCCACAAAGGCGTGACTCAGGTCTCCCATTCTTCATAAGAGACGGCTCTCTTTCAGAGGGAGGAGATCTCAAAGTTACGGAATCCCAGCTAGAAAGTCGGCCGCAGACGGCAAAACTGTTGATCCATGGTCTGGCATGGCGATGTTAGTCCCGACGAGTCGCTACGGCGATGGAGGGAAAAGTGGGCAGCAGTAATTTTCATGGAAGGGGACGAAAATGGGTAGGTGAGAGTTCAGACGCACAGACGGAGGCGGACATCAATCCCAACGGAGGGCAAAGATACGGGCAGCGGAAGGGGGTTCTCCCCGCAATCGAACGCCGAGAGCGTTTCAAGGGCGAAGGGGGGATCTCAGACACGCCCTTCAAAAAAAATAAACAGCGCAAAAGCAACTTTGCAAAGGCGCAGCGCGTAACACCGAAGCGTAAAGCGACTGCACTGTACGCAAAAGGCATGCGAGAGCAAAACAAGAATTGGACTGTCGGTGAAAAGCCTCTAGAATTCAGGAAAATGACTTATTATCGGGAGTTCTGCGACAGTAGGGAATAATGCGGAAGGGGCACTATACGGAACTGCCGGTCTACTAAGCACACAAAAGAGCCTTCTCTCCAATGCTCGAAGATGCTCTGCGTCTGACCCCTCTATCTCTCTGAGGCCGGTGAAAGTCAAATTTGGTTATGGGTCGGCAAGTGGGAAGCCGCATATGATGGTTCGAATAGAAAATCCTGGCATCAAAGTCACTGAAAATACTTGGGGAAAGGGCACGAAATACTAGTATTGAGGATCAATGTCCATCACGATAAAGCCGCCGAGATTTTGACAGCAGACCTTCCGGCGCCTCCTTCTACGCCACCGGAAGGAAGAAAAGTCTTATCTTTTCTTCCCCTGGAAATCTATAAAGAGACAAAAGGAAAACCCAGACTCGGGGCCTAAACTGTAAAGATAAAGCAACAAGAGGGGAGAAGAGGGACAATCGGACGAGAAGGTCAAGGATCTGGCTTCAATCATATTTGACTCCAATGCGTCAGAAATCGGCTGACCTGGGTAGATCGCGGCGCCGGCAGACGTCTGGAAAAAAGAGAAGTGCGGGGAGGGGGAGAAAGCAAAGATCGATACACTTGGAGAGATGACCGGTTGCTAAAAACCTTAGCTTACTAAATCATACGGCTCAAAGGCAAGCCGTTGCCCGTCTCGAGGCTCCGTCAGCCAAGAAGAAAAACGCAGTGTCTTGGCCGACTGGAAAGGTCAGAATGATCAGTCGATATACGGAAAAAATAGTTCATTTGGACGAAGTGCAGGATCTAAGCCCATGATAAATACAGAATCAGCGATCATCAAGGACGGGGTCTACAAGAAAAGAGGGACGGTTTCAAACGCTAAGGAAAACAAACCTGGGCTGAACCCTGATCGGCGAGAGAGCTGGGCAACGATTTTGACGCGCGCGCCGGCCGCCACGAGGAACACAGTGTTGGTCTGGCGACGCCGGGGGGAAGAAACGCAAAACTGGCCCCAATTTGACCGGCGCCGCGGGCCCTTATTGGGAGGTCGGAAGAAGAACCGCTCCCGCCTGTCGTGGCAACAGTGCGGATAGGCTGTCCGGAACTTTCCTAAAAAAGAGCTGCGACCCTCCAGCCGAAACGGGGAACATCTCCTGTCACAGTAACTCCCAGTCCAAAAAAAAAAGGCTATTGTCAACCACTGTTGAAAAAAGTTAAGAGCATCAGGCAGACGGAATACCAATTTTAGCCAGAGGCCAGACCCGAGGTGAAGTGTGCAAAGAATAGTGAGCATTCACGTAAAAGGTATACAGTGTCGCCTACAGATAATAACGAAACGTCCCAATGGGGGCCGCATTGGGTCTCGTAGCTCAGACCGACTAAATGGGGCACACAAAAAAAGAAAGGCGGACGACTGAACGGTGGCGGGAGAAGGGGGATTGCGAACTCGAACTGCATCTTGGGAAGTCAACGGTTTTCACGTAAATCTGGCTGGAAGTCTTGAGGGAAAAAAACTCATGGAAATTTTACCCCAGGTTCGAGCGGACTTGTCTTCGGCATTTGCCTACGAAGCGCTGCAATTGAAAAAAGTTAGGGGGGGGGGGGGTGTAAGAACATAAGGGGGGACTGATCGAGGGGTGACACAAGGATCAGGCTGAAAAAGTGATCCTGGCGACCAACTGCCGTTAATTGGGCAGAAAGATGTGGGGGAGGCAAGTATCTCCTCCGCCCTGACACCTGATACTGTGCGATCGGCGCTTTTACCCTGAACAAAGCAATCTATCCGGCTAAATGAGGAATAGGGGAATGGGGAAGGTGTTCCTTAAATGTGAGACGTACCTGGCTAAAAGCGCCTGAATTTTGGGCCAGTGTCCCTGCAGGGGGGGAAACATCGCCCGCCACATAGGGACTCGGTTGGGCTAACAGAAATTCGACAAACGGCATTAGGTAGCCACCTGGCTTAGGAAGCAATCGATGGGCGGAGTTTTCACAGGTCGCGAATCGGAAGTACAAAAAAGTCTTCGATGTTTTAGGTTTAGGGAAGTGGATACCGGGGCGCCGAAACGGTTTGGGGGGGGACGCTACTGCCGGTGAGTTCTTCGGGGGGACCTAAGGATGCGGAGGCTTGGTAGGTCCACCAGAACCACGCTTCTATGACAAACAATAAATAACTCTTACCGTCCGAGAAGAGGTCGCAGGAAGGTGACGGAGTCCTTCCACAATTCGGTGCTCTGGGGGAAATTTAAAAGGAGAAAACGGTCTAAGGGACTAGGTCTCGCTACTCTCACAAAGCTGCGAAATGGCACGGAATAATGGTCGTTCAAATCAACCTCGCGTGGACGCTGCGAAACAGGCTTTGACCAGGTTCAGGGGGGATCAATGGAGCATGGGAGTGCAAGAAGCGGACGACAGGCTTCGCCGCCGCCGTGAGGAAGAGGGGGAGCGCATGTGTCAGACCTTGCACCTGTGTTGGGGTCGTGTGAGAATCCCTTCGAATCAGGAAGACAAAAAAAATAGGGGCACCTCACCGCCTGGAAGGGGTTTACGGGTAGGGAGCTGGCTATCTCGCTTCTTCTTTTTGACAGGACGAACTGCGAAGTGCCCCCGAGAGCTGCTTCCTCGTGAGCCGAGCGCCGAACGATTCGGCGGTGGGTTCGAGGGGAAAATCGGAACACTGCAAGGAATCTGGGGCCAGGCGAAAGGGTGTGGCGAGTTTGCGACGCAAGAAGGAGGCGCCTCTCAAATGGTCGTTTGTTCAAGGAACTTTGCCTGCAAAGGAGGCCAAAAAACGGTAAGATAACACAATAGATTTCAACCCACATAACAATGGCTTGGAAGAAGAACAGACACAAGTTGTGTGAGTGGACTGGGAGGCGTGCATGACGCGACCTATTGTGGCTCGACGATTGAATTTAAATCCGGACCTCGCCTTGGAAAAGGATACAGGCATAAACGGGAGGATTATTAAAAGAGATAAAACTTTCAAAACTGAAAACCAGGGAGCCAAAACCCAGCCGAGCCCAAATCAAAGTCAGCAAAGCAACGCCGACGAATTACTACATACAAAAAACTGAAGGCTTGGAATTGGCAATTCGTATGTGGGAGGCAGAAAGAAGAGATGGGAGGGAGTACCTCAAAACGAGTTGCATCAAAGCCTCCGCCGAAAAAAAAAAAAAAAATGTTCTGGGGAATGCGAAAAAATAGGGGATAACAGCCAAACAATTTGACGCGGCCGAGACCGAGTTGCGTGTTCACTTATGAAGCGCGACCCGCGCGAACCCAAAGCACCGGCTCCTGAAGAAATTCGTGGGTAGCACACCGTAATCCGCAACCTATCCCGCTTACCTAGTGCGTACGAAAGGGGCCAAAAAAGGGTGATCTAACTGATTGAACGTGAGCATCGAACCCTCGACCCAAAAAGGGTTTTCTGACAATTAGCACTCGTAAAGGCGGCGATCCGCCGGTCGCGCTTATGGAAGAAAAGAAGGCCCACCCGTTATGACCAATACACATTGTACCGGACACGCGAAAAAGGAGTCCTATTGCGGACTTCAAAGAAGACAGAATGTGACTTGCCGAGGGGCCTTAGACGAAAAAAGGAAAGGGCTCGCCTATCCTGTGACTAAACTGAAGAAAATGGTAAACGTAGACAGTGAAATGAGGTTATTTTGGTGGGAAGAACGGACTAGCGGTTCGAACGGTAAATAGGACTCCGCCTGAAAGGGAAGGGAACTCCTTCATAGCGCAGCGCCCAACTGTAGAGAAGTTCGAAATTGCTACTTCAAGAACAACTACTGGGCGCATCTATACCTAACCAAACAAAGGGAAATTTGCAGCCTTTTAAAGGCAGGACGGTAAGGCGTCTAAGCGGATCGAGCTGAAAAATGATTCTGACGGGAACCGAAGTAGAAAATTGAAAAAATCAGGCGCTGGAAGAAGAAGGATAACTCTTTCAGCAATCCAAACAGTGATGCAAAGTCTCAATGCGCATGGGGTGCTACCAAAGAAACGCTCTAGGAAAAGGAGGTCAAGACGGCGTAGCATCGGGGGCCTACCAGATTGTCGCCCACCGGCAAGGGTCCCAGGAACGACCATGGAAACAAATTTGGGACAAAGGTGAAAGAACCCAGATTCATCTATCAGAGTCGTCTTCAAAAAAAATTGCATCTCAGACTCGGCGCGGATCATTGACGAAAACGTTACGGTTCTCTATCTGAAAGGGCAAGAGCGTCGAGGCAACGCTCCTACCAAAGGAGCGAGGTGACCCACCGGGACACGATAAATATGGAGCTTCGAGAAAAGGTTTCCTTTTTCAGACCATTGGCACGGAAATGTCTAATGAAAAAAAGGCGTGAGCTCTGCGCAAAAAGGAGTCCCACATACCGGGTAACTTTTGGGGGGTTGAAAGGAAAGGCCTCGTCGACAGTTGACGGGATCCAAAGGAGGACGTCGGAAAAAACAAGGCAAAGCAAAGGTATCACCTCGGGGCTGTCCGCATGTTGAATTCTTCCCTGACTCTGCGAGAAAATTTGACCTCAGCCCTCGCATTCGGGAAACAGCGTTGACCAGTTCGTAGGGGCAGAAGCGGGGTCCAACTAATCTCGGACAAAGGCTCCCGATTCTTGTCTCGTGCGGAGCCGCGCCCAATCCGCGCCCCTCAAGAAAAAGCAGCATCTCCTTCGGGGACGTCCAAGCTACACGTGATCCACCCAACCACCAGGGATCCAAACAGAGTCTCACCAAAGGGGGAATAGGACAAACTGATGGAACCCTCCGGGGCTCGAAAAAAAAAAAAAATTACTCATGGGCCTTTATGAGTACGGTGAAACTTCATACGTGACCAGGTAACCACTATGATGGGGCTGTCTGGAGTACGCTGATCAATGGCCTTCCCAAAAAAAAAACCGCGTCCATGCAGCTCGCCCCTAAAAAAGATCCAACCTTGATAAATTCCAAGAAAGTATTTGAGAGATTGGGACGCACGGGGGGGAAGAGCAAAATTCTGGCAAGATGCGAAACGGAACCAAGAAAGAAAGGATAAGGACGGGTTCATCACCTTGTGCTGTTTTCCGCGAATGCAGGGGAAAGGACAACGACGCAACTAAGATTGGGAAATCCGTCAGAGAGAGAAAGAAGAAATCCTCGTACGCGCCCAGTATACCGCTGGAAAATCGCTAAGCTCACCGGGAAGAAAGTAAGAAAAATCTCCTTCGGACAACTGTCGCAGCTGGACTACAGCAAAAAACACTGAGAGGGAAATATATCTGAGAAGACAGGGAAAGAGGACGGGGGGAGATGTCTTCTATATCACGGGGGAGGGACTCGCTTAAGGAAAAAGTAAGAATCGGCGACGGCCGGCATATCAGCGCCGGCAGAGGTGCAAGATTTAAGGACGGCAGTTTGATCAAAGAAAGAGTCAAGGATAGAAGAAAAACGGATAACCTGAAGACCCGCAGGGGGAGAGGAAACCGAGATGCCGCCCATCATCGCTCATCAATAACCGAAAGGGGAGAGTCGGGGCAGGCAAACCAGCCCGAGCGGAAAAAAGCCTGTTCTTGCGCCTTATAGAAGGGTCGGGAGAGGGTACCTCGACATGCCGTCGACTTAAAGGAAGAGAAAGTTGCATGGGAAGAGACTATCATCAAGATGTCGCGAAAAGGGGGGGAAAGACAGATGAGCGCGGAAAAGGAAGTCGCCATGAAGCTATTCGCTGAACTGCGTCAAGCGGGGCATCTGTCTACGCTCAAATTCACGAAGGGCTCAAGGTGGGAAGGTTTGGAGGGCGGGGGAGGACTGCTCTGTCGAGAAGCACCAAAAGGAAGGGAACGTTACCTAGCGTCACCGCGGGGCAGGAAGGGGGGTCCCATAAAAAGAAGCGCCCAATGAAACGGGGGATGCTGTAACCGTTCTCGACCATATGAGGAACACACTCCGCCCGCAGGGCAAGAACCCAGACTGAAGGAAAAACCAAATGGCAAACAAATTTATACTTAGAATTCGCAACAGAAGGGGAATCCGAACAAAATTTCTCCCGCTGCCAGACAAGAGTGATCCAGAGGGCCGCGGTCGCAGGCGGAGTCGCGAGACGTCAAAGTCGACCGAGCAGATAGAAGAAAATCTGCAAGCCGAAGGGGAATGGGGAAGGGGGTCGCGAAGGAGGGGAAAACCGGTCAGGGAAAAAAAAAAGGCGGTACTTTGGATACTGGTGGACAACCATTTAGGTGTCTACCGCGAAAAGCAGTGGTCAGAGATTTCTGTCGAAGGTCTGCCGAAAAAGCATGGACATTGGGTCTGCCTAAGAAAGAACCAAAATCGGGTCAGGGGAAGTGGGAAGCCCGGGGTAATTGGCAATGGCTTTCTGGGCGTTTTGAATGCAGGACGATCTGTGTGATTAGACAAGGCGTTTGAAAGAGAAGGGAGAGTTGAAGGGGGCGAACCAGAATCAGCAAAAAAAGGGGACAGGGAAAGGAGGGGGGGTGTCTCGACGTTGATCTCCGATCTACCACGGAGCTTTTTTCCTGTGCGAACAAGAGGAAAAGGAAAACGAACCGAAAATCGAGGATCGAGGGCGGGTGCACTTAAAAAGACGAGTCAAATCGCCTAATGCAAGAGAATGATCTGGGGGGGGGACCCAGGACCTAATCAGGGGCAGAAACTCAAGGAGGCGATCGGGGGCGGACGCAGCCGCTACTGGTAATTAGGTGTAAACAAGAGTTCCGGAAAGATGGGTTGCGGGGGGAAGGACGCAACGTCGTCACAAAACCAGATCGATGGGTCAGGTTGCAGGGAGAAATTGATGTTCGACGCGCACAGTTGGGGCGGTGCCGAGGTCTCCTCGGGGAAGGAAGGAGGCACGGTAACTTGACTTCCACCGGAAAGGGGACAAATTGCTGCAACGCCAACATGCGGTTCACGCCGCGCCGTGAATCAGTCAAGAGCTCAACAGAGCACTTCCTGCGCAGGAATCTCTAAGGGAATAGGGGGAAATAACTAAGTCTGGTCAAAGGGGGCAGCGGAGGGTCGGGAACAATCAACCTCTCAGGCCTGCCAGCAGGGGGGGGAGAGGGTAACCGTGTCGGAGTTGTTATGGGAAAAACATAAGGAAAAGCCGCCGCCGGGACGGCCTCGGGTGGGTCTTAATGGAAACAAAAAGGGGAAAAAGGTGGGGTAGATTGGGGCACGAATCGGGAAGACATGTTAATCCATACTTTTAGGCAGAGTCGGGGGGGTAGAAGATGATAGACGACGTCTGGGGAACATAATGCGGAAACCGGGGAAACCACAGGAAGGGAAGTTAATCCCTATTAGGCCTCCGCCGGTCGACCTTGGTCGAGCTTGACCCTAGACAGCTGGCCGGCAGAAGGGTAGGCTCGGCAAATGGTTGTTGTCGACGAACTCATGCATTCAAGGAGGGATGGGAGCGAGTATGGTCTTGGGCCTGAAGCGAGGGAGTGAAAATAGAGAGTAGAAGTGGAGAAAAAACAATAATGTGGGGGGAAAGAAGTCATAGATAAAAGTCCCTTCAGGTTGGAGAGGTCGGCGGTGTGCTGGCAGGGAAAGATGGGCGATCCGTTGGTGTCGGACTCCGGGTCCCATCTACCTCAG
>Ga0179593_1485237_pt1 | contig 19280 bp, 36 predicted proteins | sample CZODoug2_1_08_16_FD_185931 | JGI IMG/M metagenome (GOLD analysis project Ga0179593, IMG submission 185931) | Vadose zone soil fungal communities from Angelo Coast Range Reserve, California, USA - CZODoug2_1_08_16fungal (PacBio error correction) | ecosystem: Environmental > Terrestrial > Soil >...
GAAGAATATTGAAAAGATGCAAGCGCAGCGGAACGGGGTGGAGTGGGAGGGAAGGTCCAAAGGAAAAAAAGGGGGAAAAAGCGCATCCTCGTTATTTCCCATGGATCATCCATTTGTATTTTCGGGGGGTCAACGAGACGTCGAATTAAAAAGAAAAAAACTGTATCCCAGAGCGTCGATCGCTTCGCCCCAGGACCCCACTCTTTCCACAATATAAAAAAGGGGGCGCTTCCTAAATGGGAACCCGACTTGGCGAAGACCAAGATGGATCGTGTTTGGGCACTTGCGAAAAAACGAAGTCAAGTGCAAGGGGGATCACTCTGACCGGATGTTGGGAAAAAAGGGGGCATCAAATTAAGGGGGGGGGAAAAAAGGGGGGCTTGTTTGGAGGGTCGATGGGTCCCCCGAGAGTGCAAAAGGTCGGGGCAAGTTTATGCATACTCGTGCCAAGGACACAGTACAACCCAGCCTCATAAAAGCAGGGTAGGACAAAGAGGGGACAAGTTATCGAGAAGGGGGAAAGAAACGAGCCGTGGCGACTATGGTTGAAAGAGGGAGGCAGGTGGAACCAATCTGCTTTTCTTTGAGATCAAGTGAATCTTGTTCACGGGGAGGGCACTGAAAAACAAGGGCTGTACATTAAGCTAAAGGGGGGGATCGACTATAACCAAGAGTACTAAGGTCGTCCGCCTTTGGTCAGGGGAACGGCGAGGGAGGAAAAAACGTACCGTCCGAAAAGGCATTTGAAACGACAAGACAGGTCGTAATGAGGGGAGAAAAGAGACGTTTTCGGAAAGGCTTAGGGAAGAAGGACTCAATGAAGTTTCATTGTCTTCATGATGCTGTGGAGGCTAGCATAAAGGATCACGCCTAGGGGGAGCCAAAGAGGACATAGGGGGCTAACTGGGAAAGAGGGAAAAGCCAGGCTGATTCTCTTCACGAAGAGCGCTCGTAAGCCCCAAAAATCTCCAGCAGCGCGACCAGGGGGGGCATTTGAAAACTGCGTATTTCAGCAGTGAGACGATGGAAAGAAGGCCGATCGCGAAAACATTTCGAGGAGGCGAGTGTACCGGCGATCTTGCAGGAGTTCAGGGGGGGGGCATGCACTCATAAAAAGAACGTAGTGGAATTAACAAAGGGGTACCCACGATAATTAGTAAGAAGAATAGCGAGGAAAAGATGCGCTGCGAAAGGGGAGGGAGCTTTGAGATTCTTCGCGGGTAGGGCAAAGAGCAATAGTATCAGAAAACCGAGTGCATATACCTTGGAAGGGGGGGCCTCAATGTGCTGATCCATAAATCCATGAGTGCGGGAGGAGGTGGTTAAAACACCAAGTGGAGACGCTATGAACACGGAAGCTGGATCCATCGTGCATACAGGCAGGCGGCTTCACACAACTTGCTCAGAGCAGAATGGGAAAAACAAAGTTTCGAAAGTCCCGGCACTTTGGGTGGGGCTGGGGATCGAGTTAATTGCCGCATAATCGGGGCTCTCAAAAGCAAAATTCGCGCAACTCGAGGCACGTCAATAAAGGGCACTCATTTATGCTGATTCAAAATGCAAAAGCCGAGGAGCCAGAATGGACGTAAGACAGTTACAATAAGATTAGGCCGCCAGTGGTGAACAGAAAAAGAGTTCACACTCGAAGATCCCTAAACCTAACATCGGCCGGGTCCCAGGAATCGGATGAAAATAGCAGTACACGATTCGAGGAAGGGGAGTTCAAAATAAAAGACCTCTTAAGAGTCCGGGGGGTTGCACCGCGTCATCCTAGGCATTCAGGTTGATGGCTTGACGAAATGGGACAAGGGCGCCCAGACTCCCCCCTGTCCGCCGAAGTTCAACAATCCGGGAAAAACAATCTTCTTCTAAAAGATGCAGTGTAGGCGTACTGGGGGTAGTTTTAAGCAAAGGATTACGCCAAACGCGGTTTTTGCCTGACAATGTCGTAAAAACACTGTGGAAGGGGGAGGTTCAAAGCATCACGATTCGATAAAAAAAAGGAGGGAGGAAAGAAAGAGGGAATGAAACGATACACACGGTAGGGGGGGGTTGAAGAAAATTGACGGGCAAAAAACTTCGGGGCGGGCAGCCATCCTTGCTAACCTAAAAAAGTACATACGGCTTAAAGAACAAAAGGCTGAGGAAAGAGGGCCTAGTAGGGGGGGGGTGGGAACCAGGAAAACCAAGAAGTCCTGAAAGAGAAGGCTGTCGCCATTCTCCGCCCCCGTGAATGATATTCAATGAGAATCAAGAGGTGCAAGAACTCTCATAGGCGGCAGTGGTGTATGGGGGACTTAACGTGGAACTAGCGCCTTTCTGCCGCTCTTGGAGCGAGGAAGGGTGGCCAGGGACCACGCGTTGGTTGGGAAGTGAGGGTGGGAATCTGGAACTCTGGGAACTGGTGCAAAAATTAAGAGCGGCGAAATCGGCAGGAGCAAGATCTTTACGAAATAGCGCGCCGGCGGACATCAGCCGTCCAATGGCTTTGGTCAGGCGGGCTGGACGTGCCGAAGGTTTCAGAAAGGCGGCGGGAGTGAAGAAGGAGAGCATTCCGCGATCACAAAGAAAAAAGGGTGCCGGGTCTAGCATAAAGCGTCATGACGGCGGGGCAGGTGAAGCTAGCCTGAAAGAATCAAGGGGCAAAAAAAAGGGGAAAGGCTCCGGGGGACGGAGTGATGGAAAAACCCCGGAGGAACTGGTGGGGAACTGTCTGGGACTATACAAGATGGATGGCTCAACTGGCGGGTGAATAGGGAAGGAAAGGACGAAGGTGTTACGAAAAAAGATAGAATCCTGGAAGGACGGAACATAACCGAGATAAGAAATCAGAAGCCCTCCCTGAGAAAAAGCTCCGTTCGTGAGGAACCTGCCGGAACATCCGGGCCCCCAATAGTCAGTGAAAATGAAGGGGGGGAAGGTGTCCAATGCGGAATCCCCAGGCAGCCGAGGGGGAAAGAAAAAGGCTATTATCGATGGTACCACCTCTAAGATGCGGATAGTCTAGAAAGAGGAAGAGGTTTGCGAAGAAGATTACTGCGGAAAGGATGAAAGGGGTGCGACTGGGGAGGGGGAGGAGATTGCTGAAAGCGAATGCTCTCGCATATAGCAAGAACTGGAAAGCCGATCCCGTTGGGGCGCTGCATATAAGCGAAAGGCATAGGTTGGAAGAACCGGGCGCAGTGGGAGAGAGTTGCAGGGGAGTAGAGGGAAAGACTAAGCCCAGAATGTGAAGACTCTCCCCCAGCGGAAAGGAACGAAAGGGCACTAAAACTGAGAGGGGGGTCGGAACCGATTGAAACGGGAGCAACTTCAGCCAAGGAACGGTCATGGGACAAGGGGAGAACGCACTTTCATGAAATGACAAAAGTACGATTAGCTCTGGGTTAGAGAACAGAGGACGAGAACGAACTAGCGAAGAATGGACAAGTAGGCCGAGGAAATTGAAACAGACGCCACAGTGAAGAGTAGCAAACATTGCAAGAAAAGCACGACCGTTGCCCGATTTGCACGCTCCAAAGTCCCAAAGTCCGAAGGAGGAAGGGAAATTCTTAAAGTGAAAAAGACTGACACACGCCCTTCTGGTTTCTAAAGGGGGGATCAGGTTGCGTAAAGGAAAAAAGGTTACTGACGACGGAGGAAAGAGAGGTGGGAAAAAGCATAACTCATCTCCTCAACTGACCAATGGGGCACACCTAAAACGTGAGGGGGGTCAAAAGCATGTCACTTATCCAATTGTGTGGAAGTGTGCCGAGCATCGGCAAAACAAGAAAGGGGTGATTAGAATCAAAGAAAAGGTTCATTTGTAAGGACAGTCGCAACCACGGGGGAAAAAAGGTAGTGGACGAGGTCCCCGAAAACTGGGGGGAGGGCTGGCGGAAGCAGGGCTAAAAAATGCAAAGCCTACTTTCGACAGTAGCTGAAAAAGGGGACGAACAATACAACTGAACTTTTCAAACATCAAGGGAGGATCTCAAAGCCGGGACACAAATGGGGGAAAAAGTTGCGGAAACCAAACAGGGACGGATGCACGGCCTCAAAAAAATCCAATGGCTTAAAAAGAACAGTTAACATGAAGTTCCCACAAGGGCGCTTAAATTGCGCGGCTGGCCAAGAACGAGGACCAATCAAAGATGAGAGGGGAATCTGGAAGAGGAGACGGGAGGGATCAAAACAGTGGGGTGCGCCAGCATTATAAAGGGACTCTCTGTCCCTGCCGAAAGAAAAAAGTCCATGAAATGCGTCATCAACCGACGGGGAAGTTTGTAACACTTCCGACGGAACGCGTGGTTCGCGGAACTGATCTTTCTATAAGTTGTTTGGGGAGAAGGGACTCCTCTACAATCGACGATCGCGACCAGCGGGAAAGGGGCGTGCTCGGGGGGAAATCCGCGATCAGAGTATTTACGGCGAGCAAATGCGATAAGACTCAACACAGAAATACTCAGGCGCGGGGGGGGGGGGAACGGGGGTCACCTAGGCACGATCGAGGGGAAAAAAGGGGCCTAGCACGCAACCTGCCGCGAGACCGCATTCGGCGGGTCGCGGCGTTCCAGCAACAAAAAATGGGGGAAATAAAGAGGGTCGTGGGACCGGAACGCACACGCCAGGCTACGGAATTGTCGCGGCTGGATGAGTGTGACGCACGAAGGGGGGCTGCTATCTTCTGCAAGGCTATAGGGGGTGACTGAAAGACAGAACGCCAAGACCCGGAGAAAGGAAAACCTAAGCAGGGAAAAAAAAAAAGAAAAAGGACCTCTCGTTGTTGTATTTGCACGAGGGAAACGCGGCCGTTTGAAAAAAAAGGGGGAAACTTTGCTGGGAAACGAGACGGTGATTGTAAGTGTCAAGATCACGAGAGTTGATTTGGAAAATGCCGCATACGTTACCGTGTGTCTGGCTGCAAACAAAAAAATGCCTTGGAAAAAGGATCTCTTCTCACAAACCGTACTCACTGCCGTAGGGAAAAACGGCATACTTTGTTCTTGGCAGGAAGAAAGATCTGGGCCAGGGGGGGGAAAAATGCTGTACGCCAATCCCAGCCGATTAAAAAAAGGAAGGCGACTCGTCCCACACCTGAAATCGCTTCATAAGAAACCAGGCCGTCGGGGGGATCGCAGAAAATATTGAGGAGGGGGTCAAAAGATTCTCGCCAACGCAGTCAACATGGATCAGTAAAGGACAAGTAGGTTAACCATAGGTGGGTCCAAAGGTTTGATGGTTTGGCGGAAAAATTGTACTTTGGTGGAGATGACAGATGGAAGGGTTTCACAAAAGAATCGGGTGCCCCGTCTCAGGTCAGAGTTTTTCTGAGATCTTAAACACCGGACTAACACCGAACGGCAGCGGACAGTCTCCTGGTCAATAGAGAGAAAAAGGGACAATTACCAAGAGAGGGGAGGAGATGGACGTTGAAGGGATGCAGTACGGGACAGCGTGCGGTCGCAAGGGGAAAATCAAAGTCTGAGTGGATCAAAAGTGGAAAAGTCAGGAAGAGGGGGCCAAAGGCTGGCGTGGAGTTTCTCAAAAAAGGGCGAATTAACCACTAAGAGAAGAACCGGTGGAAGGTCAAGGCGCACGTTGCAGAAACCAATTCAAAACAAGATTGAGCCAGCGCGCTTTAGGGTTCAAAGAGAGGGGTCGTGTGAAAACTACTTCGCCGGACTTGGGGAGAGGGAGGATTTTCCTGAAAAAAAAGGGGAACGTATCTGAAACAGAATCCGGCAATAAAGCAATAGCCCTCGGTTTTTTCAAAAAAGATAAAGCGGCTTGGGTGAGAGAGAGAGAAACCGGGGAGAGGAAAGTCAAAAGGAAAAGTTCTAATCTGCGACCGCTCGCTCGTAAGACCCAAGAAATCGCAGAAGAATCTAAAAAAGCCCTGCGGCAGCAGGAAAGAGGGGGTTTCAGTGTAAACATATGGGAACTGGCTCGAAAGGAATAAAGGACTGCAGAAAGGGGGGGAAGGAGGCATCACGAATACTCTTTCGGTGGCAAATGAAAAAGCAAGGGGGGTCAATTGCAAACGCAGGGCAAACACATCCAAAGAAGGTGACAGTAAAGGACGCGAAACAATTGTAAAGCCGCGCCTCACAGAATCACGATCGAACTGAACGGGGGACGCTGCGCTGATGGTAGGGGGAGGGATCGGTATGGGAAAAACTCAGGCCGAGAACAAGGTCGTAATAAAGTAGGAAAATACGCGGTGACCAACGCTGAGACAGCCATCGGAGGGAGGGGAAGAGGACAGGGACAATTTCAGGTTCACTCATGGACATAAAAAAGGCAAAGGTGTTAATCCCATCAGGGAGGGAAGCAGTTGGAAATGGGAAAGAAGTCACCTGCCGTGCTAGAGAAAGATGGGAAAGGGAAGAGACCAATTGTTAAAAAACTCTTTCGAGGATAGAATGGTGGGGGGGAGAGTTGATGTCAAATAACAGACACGTCGACCACGACTCAGGAGAGCAAAATCTCGGCCCACCTTAAACAGGAAAGATTGGGGGACCGTAAAAAAGAAAAGAAAAGGCAGCCGCCGCGCGAAGCAATTTTAAAAAATCCTGGAAAAAAAAAAATCGGAATGGGAGGTCTCAATCCTGAATTCAGAAAAAAGAGTTCCCGAAAGAGATCCGAAGGAGGAAACCGGTGAAACCTATGAAGGCCAAAGATAGTGGGGAAATGAAGTGGACCTCATCGCGCGAAGCGTTAATGAATCAAATGAAGGAGGAGGGGGAAGGTCGGGGGGCACGTTCGTGAGAGTACCAGTAAAGGGGGCGACTGGCGACAAGGGTATCCGGAGCAGTAGGGAAAAAAACGCAATTTTCCGTGGAATGACCGATAAAAGAGCCTGGTGTCGAAAGTAAAGGATTTTTTAAAGGGGGGGGGGAGGTGTTGACAGCCCAGGAGTTCCACGCCGCGATTTTTTTGGTCAGAGCAAGAGTGTGCGGACATTCACAAAAAAGATCGCGAGAAAACAAAAAGGGAAAAAGAGATCTATCGTGATTCAATGAACTCCAACAGGGAGTTTGGTAGTGCTTAGGCTAAAACGCGGGGAGCTTGCATAACTGGCTGAAAAAACATACAAAGGAAAGAAAGAACGGAAGGAACCCGTCTGTAGAAGAATGTTCTGACCCTTAAAGGGAAACCGACAAACGATGAGTGGGACGACCGGGGAAAGAGGAGCACATTCACAATTGTCCGTGTCTGATAGCAAAAACGGTGCAAAAAAGCCGGGAAAAAAAAAGATCATTGGATTTGAGACCGCTGTAAGGGGAGAGTGCAGAAGGAGGGGAAAACGCTTGGTAACTGAACCAAGAAGGGAGTGTTTGAGGTTGAATGGCGCGCAAGAGGGGAAAGATTTTTCATGAAAAAGGAAGAGGCGCGAAATCTTTCCGGCAGGAAAGAAAATTCAAATCTGGTAACGCTCAGCCATTTCAACCTGATCCAAGGAGTGGAAGGAAAGCGGCAAGAAAGGCCGAGAGTGTGCTCGTGTTGCGGCGAGGGAAAAGAAGGGGAAGGGAGTGAAAGGAACAAACCAATCAAAAAGGGGAGGCGGGAACTTTTCCGCGAGGCAACGGAACGACACTTCGGACAGGTGAAAGACTAGAAGAAAAGATACCGAAAGGGGGACGTCGTGGGCCCTCGCGAATAACTTGGTGGGCAAAACCTACATTCTTGTATCGGAAGTCACTAATGGGGGGGGGGAAAAGCTTTCCTTGACAACCGCGCATCGGGAGAGGAACCTGGGGGAATCACTGTGCTCCGAAGACAGGCCGCAACTACAGAGAGTACAGCGCAAGGTCTCACTTGAAGGGAAACAAAGGGGATCGGAGTTTGAGGGGGGCCGGCGAAAAGAACGAAGGCAAAGAGAGGAAAAAAAAATAGGACATTATTGGGTTAGTGGTGGGGGCAAAAGTTCCCAGGAAAAGTTCGGCGCAAGAAAAAAGGAGATACTGTGACCAGCGCCGAACGAAAAGGAGAAGGATTCGCCGTAGCCATCTCCCATCTGGCAAATTGCGAAATACTCATTGATGGCCGCTGCTCCGTATGCAAACTGAGGGGACGGGGAGGGGGGGTGGGGGCTGACGATCGCGCTTTGCTCACCAGAAGAAAAGAAAAGACGTAGACGATACGCAGGAAAGGCAAAAACGGCGGAAAGGGGGGTTCACGCTTCAACCATTTGAGGCTTCATTGCTGGAGATTCGGGGGCAGGAAAAAAAAAAATAATAACGCTCCCCAGCGTCCGTGATTAGGGGAAATCCGTACCGAAACAGCATGGGGGAAAAAGGTAAGAAAAGGGGAGAGGGGAAGGAGGAAAATTCAGTGTCGGGCGGGACTGGTCTGGAAAAGGGGCTCCAAAACGAAACGAAGGGAGAGGGGGGGGATAAAAGGGTCTCGAGAAACAGACACGAACTAAAATGACAAGTAGGCCTGAAGGAAAGGACAAGAAGAAAGAAAAAATTGAAAAAGTTCGATACAGCACGCTGAACGGTTGGAAAACATCTCCTAAGGCACATAGGCAGGGGGAAAGGGGGGATTAAATTTATCTGTAAAGGAAAAGATACTTCCAATCTAGAGAAAGGGGGTATTACTGCAGGGGGGGGTGGGAAGGAAACGGAGAGTAAACGCGACAATGACTAAAAAGTCAGTCAACACTTTCATATAGGAAAACACGGAAAGGGGCAATCCAAAACCTAAACTCTGGAAAACTCTGGTGGCAAATCCGCAGAGAGGAAAGTTCAGGGAAAGGGGCGCCATCGTGAAACAAGTCAAGAAAAATCTGGTTTGTTTCTTACGATCATAGGGGGGGAAAGGCCATACTGCAAGGGGGAAGTGAAACGACCGGGCTACAGGGCGACGACCAGCATGGGCGAGCAGCGGAAAAAGAGAAAGTTTGAAAGAAAAAAGAAAAAAAAAGGGGGCGTTGGGGAATTTGGGTACCATGCGTGGGACCAACGAGGACGCAAGCTGGGAAAATCGTAGTTTGGCACCTGAGAGAACAAAACACAGGAACAGAGTAACATCCAACTCTCTTAAGGCAACGAAAAATCAAAAGAAGAGGGAGAAAAAATGGTCTATCTTTAATGCTGCAGGGAGGGGGGGCAACTGCATGAGGGGAACTAGGACCAATCCAACAATGGGGAGGGGGGGGTTTGGGTCATGAAGCGTATAGACTGCTCATTTTGCGAATCAAGGGATCCGAGACTGCAAGCTGGAAAAACAAAAAAACGCCAGTGCACGATCTGCAACAAAAACGGGGGGTCTTAGGTGGTCACTCCACAAAAAACTTGAAAAGGCGCGGTTGGCGGAACACGACCACTTTATTTCTAAAGTGGAAAAAAACTAAAATTACGAGAAAGGAAGAGAAACAAGGCGTGCTCACGGGTCCGCGATCGGTAAGGAAGGGGGGAACAGTCCAGCTCCACTGGATCATACAAAAACACAAGAGAGGAGGAAGAGAAGCAAAGGGGAAGTCTCCAAAGAGAGGAAAGAAGAAGTTTGAGAAACGCGCGGGGGGGGTCGCCGGGGCTCATTCAGGGAGTTTTGTCCGTTAAAACGCAGGGAAGGAGGAAAGGGGTGGGATACTCCTCACAAACAATAATCGTAATGTGGAGCGGGGGGGAGGGGAGTGCTTACAAGACAAACCACGGAGGGGGGCATATCATGCCTTGCAAAGGGGTGGTGTCACTTCTGCAATACGAAGAAACGGCCTTATTTCGGGCATGAATCAAAAGAGGAAAACCGTTTACCCGCTAAGGTTTGGGGGTCCACGAGAGTGAAACTTAAGACATCAAAAAGAAGGGGGGAACTCACAATGTGCTGGGAAGGGGAAAAAGGAAATAGGGGGTGTAAGGTTGGTCACTAGATTTGGGTCCGTGAAGTGGGAAAAAATGGGTTCTAGGGCCAAGCTTTGCCCTCTTTTAAAAAAGAGGAATCCGGAGTCCTGAGTACATTCAATAAAAGAGCGGGGGAGGAGACGATACGTCCGCATGGCGCCACTGCGTAGAAAGGCTGAGAACCGAGTAAAGTTCGGGGCGGAGAGAAAGAGTCAGCTGGTCAGGAGAGGTCATAAGGAAAAAAGGCCTGGATAACAAAAGTGTGTCAACGCCGTTGCTCGGAGAAGTCCAGTCAAAATGAGCGTGGGCAAACACGAAAAGGGGAAAAAAAAAATTGGGACCAGCAACGTGTGAGGACCAATTGGACTTTTTGGGTCCGAAAAGGGGGGAACACACCGGGGGGGGGAGTGAAAAACCAGGGTGAAATTAACGAGGGGGAGAAAAAAGTCCGCCAGAGAACAGCCGGAATCCCTCATTGCAGGAGGTCTCTTTTTGAAAAAGTTGTCGCTAAGGAAAAGAAAAGCTTTCCTTGCGACTAGGCCAAGGGGAAGGGATGCAGTAAAAGAGGGGAAAGAAAATTAATAGGGGAAGGGTTTCAAAACGAGGGGTAATGCTTTTTCATTTCAAGCAGGAAAAGGAAAGACATGGGAAGGCATAGCTGGAGTTGAGTTTTACTCAGATAGTCCTATTAACCAAGAGGAGAACTGAAAAATTGGTCAGGGGAAAAAAAAAGCGAACCGTTGAGCCGCCGGCAAAACATTTGCCTCAGGCCCAGCGCCAGTTTGTCTTCGTAGACCCAAAGAGGGGGAAATGTGCTTCGGTGTGCCGAAGGGGAAGATGGAGGGTTCTTATTGTCAGGAAAGGCTGGGGGGGTGAAAATTAGTATGAACTAAAAAGCAAAGAAAAAAGGAAAAATCGTCCGTGGGAGCCAACCGATGCAGGGGGAGGAAATCAGGAACTAACGGGATCCTACAACCTCAGGCAAAAAGAAATCTTCCAGAGAAAAAAAGAGACCCAGCTCTCCGAAAATGCCCTCAATCCCATCAGGCACGTCAAAGAAGTAAAGGAGGTGGGACATTGCGACCAGATGGGGTAACTGGCTCTCGCAAAAAATAAAAAAAAAAACGGGAGGGAGCGGAGGAATGGCAGAATAATGTTCGGGGAAGAAGAATGTCCTGCTCCTTGGGGCAAGAAGGAAACATCACCTTGGGATGTACAACTCTTTGGGAACAGCAGAGGGGAAAAGAAGGGGCGTCAGGAGAGGATTCCAAAGGGCTTGCCAAGGGAAAGGGGGGGGTCTATTCGTTATGGCAGATGTTGCGCGGGTGTTGACGAATTCAGTCGTAGGAAAAGGAGCTCGTAGTGGGGCAGGAGAAAACGTATTGCTGTTCTAGCCCTTGGAATAAAAAATCGGCGGAATGCAGAGAAAACAGAAAAAAAAAAAAAAAACCAACGGTCCATCAAGTTTTGTGGCGAGGCAGGAAAAAAAAGTCAATGCAGAAGTAGAGGCAGAATGGGACGCGAAGGTTCGGTCGGGAGAAAAAGGGGGGTGATGGGGCATGAGCGGAGGGAATTGGCAGATAACTCTTATGTGCACGCCACGCCACCAAAAAGCGCACGAGGGGGGAGGGAAAAGGGGAAAACGTAACGTATCAACGCTGGAGAGGCTGATGTCGAAATTAAACAAGGGGCGGCAGCAAGAAATGGGGGAGAATACCTGGCTCATTATGGGAGGTCAATCCGAGAAATTGTCTACCATTCCGGGGTCAGAGAAGAAAACCGGAAACAACTCTGTCCATTTCCCCGGGGCGAAAGAAAAAAAGAAACGCAAGAAAAAGGGAATGACTACCTGAAGAGGGAAAAAACGGTCCGGTGCTTGCCCAGGTCTATCCATTACAGTTTGGCAGATGTAGGAGAAGGAATGGGAGGCGACACCCTCTTCTCCTGTACTGGTTAGAAACCAATTTCCGGGAAGACAGAAAAGAGATAAAGGCCATGCGGGAAAGGGTAGTTGTCATCCATTAGCGAGGAAACTCCTCCTCTATTGTTCTTCCAAAATCCAGGGGTTTCCATGCATAAAGAGATCGAGAAACAACCGGAGGAAGAAAAGAGATCGTTCAAAACTACAACGGGATTTTTAATTGTCGACAAGACCCGGGGGGGGGGGGGGGGGAAGGCGGGGAGCCTAACTGGCTGAAAACTCCTAAGGACCAGACATGCGTTATCAAGAAAACCAGGTTTAAGTTAACAGGAAGGGGCCAGTCCCCGAGTGGGAGGCCTAAATGAAGGCGGGGGAAAAGACATCGCAAACCCCTGTAAAGCGTCTGATCTCAAAAGAAGGTGCAAAACCGAAAACAGGGGGATGTTGAGGCAGCGGGAACGAAAGACGAGGTTGCACCTATCGTAATCACAACTATCAGGGGGCTTACCACGCCGATTTTGTGGCTGGATGAGCGGGAGGGAGAAATCTAACTCTTTTCTGACCGCAGCACGAGAGGTCCGAAAAAGACGGAAACGTTATTCTGGCTACAAAGGCGCGGGGGAGGGGAGGAAGGTCGACATCATGCCAGGAAAATGCGTTGCTCGGTCGTTAAGCGAAGGGGAGAGAATGCGTGCAAAAGCAAGTTATAGCTATTGTAGAATCACGGACCGTCGAGAGAAGCCTTGGGCCGATCCCCAGTCTGCAGTGGAGAAAGGAGGGCGGGGGAATCAAGGACCCCAGAAAGGGATCAAAATTTTCCCAGTGGCGTGAGGGGGGGGAAAGAAGAGAACTTGGTGTTCCAGTCTGGTCAGGCTAAAGGGGGGGTCGAAACCACCGAAGGAAAGAAGATCCTGGTTTATATGATAACTCAACGGAGCCCAACGAAAAAGGGACGAAAAATCAGCCATTCGCCATAGCTCCCTCAACGTTTCGGCAGACGAGCGAACTCGAGAAGAAGAGGAGGAAAAATGCCGGTCCGAGGGAACATTTTTGTCCAGGTCACCTTACGGGGAGGGGGGAAACGAGGCAATTGCCCCCAGGCAGCCGGAAGCAAAAATAAAAGAAAGAATAAGCGTTACCTCTGCCGAGAGGAAGAGGGGCGCATTAGGCCAAATTCAATCTGATCAATAAAAAAAAAGAAGAAGGTAAACAACGCTGCCTTGCGCGGATGGAAGGCGGTAATGTCTTGGGGGAGAACGACTTGCGAGAAAGAGGCAATGGACAGGTGTACGATCCCGGGGGAGAGCTTCATCTAACAAACGGCAGCGGGTTCAGGGAGACACAGGGGGGAAGTGTCTTCTATTGCGCTGGGATATTTCAGACTAAGGGAAAAAATGCCGGCGGCTGAGAAGCGACGCAAACCGGCTGTCGGATGAAGTAATAACGGGGGGAGGCTGAGTCATAGGGTAAGAGGTGGAAGGAAAAGAGGAAGGGATAAAAAGAGGGGACGATGGCTGGGGGGGATGGGAATAATGGGATAGAGAAAGGTGAGAGAAGTGGGGTGAGGAGGAGTACAGAATGGAGGAGAAGGGTGGGAGAAGAGAAGAAGGAGTGGAAGCTTCATGCGGGGAAGGGAAGCGGAGAGGATGAGCGAAGGGAGGGGAGACCACAAGAAGGGGAGGGTAGGAAGGTGCAAGAAGAGAATGAGGAGAAGGGAAACGAGCAGGGGGAGGTGAGTAGGTGACGAGGGGAAAGAGAGGGGAGAAAACAAGAGGAAAGGGGAGGGGCGGGCCTGAAGAGACAAGGAAGACGCAGGGTCAAAAGGTGTGACGAAAGGGTGATACAAGAGGGAAAAAGGGCGACTGAAAGGATAGTAGAGAGAAATAAGGAGGAGAGGAAAAGCAGATGAGGGAGGTGGGGCGACCGGGAGGTGTATGGGGTGGTGAGAAGGGGGGGGGAAAAAGGGGAAAAGATGGGAGCAGGATGGAGATGATCGGCAGAGGACGGTATATTGACGAGGGTGGCAGCGAGGATAGGAAGACAAAGGAGTAGGATATGATGCGGGGAAATGGAGGATAGTGCAAAGGGTGGATTGAGAGGTGAGAAGAAGGCAGGGAAAAGAGGTCCGGGGGTGGTAGGGGGGGAGAGCAGGGGGCGCGGGGGAGGGTTAGGGAAAGGAAGGGAGAGGGATGGGTGGAAAAAAAACAGGGCGTGGGAGGATGGGGGGGGTAAGAGGAGGAAGGCGAGAAATTCAAAACGACGAAGGGGGGGGCGGGGGAAGGTTATAAGGTGAGGAGTAGGGGACGAACATGGAGAGACGGGGGGGAGAGGAGGGGATCAAGGATAGGTGTATGGACAAAGTAAGACATCAGATAGGTTGGAAGGAGCGAAACGAGAAGAGAGGTGGCGGCAGAAAATGGGGAAGGATAGAAGGAATTGGGTAGGGGAGAGTAAAGGGAGATGAGGAGATAAAGGGGTCAAGGACGAAGGTAGAGGAAAGAATTGGGGGAGAGAAGGAGAAGATTAAAAAGGTGAAGGGTAGCGAAGGAGAAGAGGAGGATGTGAAACGGGAGGGTGGGGATAAACGGAAGAAGAGGGGGTGGGGAGAGAGGGTAATGAGGAGAAGGGGGAGTTCGGTAACGAGGCTAAGAGGGCCGAAAGTGAAAGAGGGATGTGATGAGAGCGAAAAAAAAATAGGGAAGGAAAGGTGAGAGGTGGGTGGGGAAAATAGACGGTCGGGATGATGATTATGGAGGGATAGGGGAGGAATAAGGGGAGGATAAAAGGGAAGAGGAATAGGAGAAAAGGAGAAGAGGTGGGGGAGTAAAAGAGGGGAGAGGAACGATGGGACGGGGGGAAAGGAGGGGGGGCGATATGAATAAGAGGCAGTGGGTGAGGGGGGACAAATGAGAAACGGAAAGGGGGCAGGGAGGTGGGAAATATGGGGGAGGAGCCAGTGGGGGTGTAGCAAAAGGTGGGAGTGGGGAGTGAAGATGGAGGGGGAAGGGGGGAAAGAGCACGGAGTGCTGGGGGGGAGTGAAGAAACGTGTAAGACGAAAGGAAGGTAAGAGGGGGGGGAAGGCAAATAGAGGATGAATAGATGGGGAGAAAAGAAGGTGGGGAACGGGAGAGGAGTGAAGAAAGCAAGTGGGGGTAGAAGTTGCGGAGGTAAGAGTGAGGTATAAATGGCGAAGATAGGAGAGGGCGTGAGGAAAGAGCAGAAGGAAGAGAGAGGAAGGGAAGGAATAGAGGGTGGTGGTGGGCCAGCGTGGAAAAAAGGAAGGAAGAATGGAGGGAGGTAGAGGGGGGGGTTGTGAATTTGATGAGGGGAGGGGGGAGTAGAGAAGCGAAGGGGGGAGTGAGCGAGGTGAGGGGGGGCGAAAGGGATATAGTATTAGAGAAGAAGGAATAAAGCATAGGGGGGCGGAGGACAGGGGAAATAGGAAGGGAAAAAAAGGGGGAGGAGAGAAAGAAAGGTGAATAAACGAAGGGATATGGAGGAGTCGGGGGGGAAGTCAAGTGGAAGGGGCAATGAGTGGAGATGGTGGAAGGTCAAGGAAGAGAAAGGAAGTAGAGGGGAAGAAGAAAATACAGAAGGTGAGTAGGAAAAGTGGAGGAGATAGGGAACGCAGGGGAGAGGAAAGGGGAGAAGTGGACGGAAGAAGGGAAAGGAGAAGAGAAAAAGGGGTGGAGGAGATTGGGAGAAATAAGCGGTGGGTGAAGATTGGGGGGAGAAAGGAGGGGAGGAGGGACAGGTATGGGAGAGAGAGGAGAGAAGATAAGCGGGTAGGGGCGGGGAGGCGGTGGAAAGGATGAGAAGAAAAAGTAAGAAGGCCAGGGGAGGGAGCGCGAGTCGAATGGGTCGAAGGCAGCGGAATAGAGTCTAGAAGGATAGCGGGCGGAGGTTTTGAGAGGGGGGATAGGAAGGAGAGATTGTTCAGTAGGGGGTAGGTGAGAGTGTGGGGAAATTATAAGGGAGTGGAGGGGTCATAAGGACGGGGAGAGGGGGTGGAAGAATGAGAAGGGCGAACGAAGAGACTAGGAAGGAACAAAAGAAGGAGGAGGGGATACTGAAAATCGAAGATGGAGAGTAGAGGTGGAGATGATGAAAGAGGGAAGGGGACGAGAAAGATAAGGGGAGGATGAGGGAAGGAAAGCGTAATAGGAGGGCGGATTGAGAAGGGGAATGAGATATAGATAAGGGAGGAGGGAAAAGAGGGAGGGGGGAGGGGGAAAGTTAGGGGAAAAGGCTGGGCATAAACGCAAGGTGTAGGAAGGGAAGGAGTGTGTGGGAGAGTGGGAGTGAATTAATGGGATGGGACGAGGGAGATAAGGAGTAGACAAGTGGGAGGGGTTTGGTAGGAGAGGGGGGAGTAGGGCGAGGTAATTAGATTTGGGAAGGGAAAGATGGGGGAAGGGTATTGGAAAGTAGCTGAAGGAAGAGGAAGAAGGGAATGGGATTGAGGAGTAAGGATAGAAGAGGCGAATAGGGGGGGGTGGGGACACGGGGTTAAACGGCGGGCGGAGAGTAGAGACGGGTAAGTATTGCGAGGGATAGGAAGGAGCCAAGATGATGCGGGAGGAAGGGGTTGGAAAAGAGGAAGAAGGGAGTGAGGGGAGGAGGAAAAGGGAGGAGGGTGCAAGGAGGAGAGAATAGAAGGTATTGATGGGGCACGGATTGAGGGAGAGGGAAGGGCAGTGGTGGAGAGGGGGAAAGAGATAAGGGTGGAAAGGTTAGGGGGTGGCGGTGCGACGGCCTATAAAAGGACGGTCGTGAGGTGAAGAAACAGAGAAGAAGGAGCGGAATAGAGTAGAAGTAAAGAGGGTAGGGTGGCTGGGGGGAGCTGGGATGTTGGAGGAGAAGACTGGGACCGAAGAAGAAGAGATGGGGGGGGTTGCATGATAGGAGAGTGAAAGAAAAATGATTGGGGCAGGAGTATAAAGTAGAAGGAGGGTCTAAGGGGAGAAGGGAGGGGGCGGATAAGAGATGGAAAACGAAAGAGGTGGGGGGTAGGTGGAAAGGGGGGTCAGGTGAGCAGTGGGGTGGAAAGGGTGGGAAAGAGGGGGGGGAAGAGGGTGGTGACAGCGGAAGGGGAAATGAAAAGGTGCTAGCGGAAGCGTTAAAGTAAAAGGGACGGTAGGGGGGTAGGAGGGTGACGTAGAATAAGGGGAGTGAGGGTAAAGAGTGGTTGGATTGGATTGGGGGTAGGAGGGGATTAAGGTGTATAGGGGGGGTATGGAGTACGCGGTTACGTGAAGAGGAGGGTGACGTACGGACAATGGGGAAGGGGGGGGGGGTGTGTAGAGAGGGGCGGGAGGGAAAAGAAAGAGATCTGAAGGTGGTAGAGGGAGAAAGCTAAGGGTGAGTTCGGGAGGTGTGGTGAGGAAGGGGGCGACGGGGGGGTGAGGGGGGACGCAGGGAGGTAGGGGGTGAGGAAGAGGTAGAAGTAGGGGGACGGGAGGGGAGGTGGCGGGAGTAAGCGGTGTTCGGGCAGGGAGAGGAAAGGAGAAAGGTGAGGGGGGTAGAAGGAAGAGGAGGATAAGTGTACGAAAGGGACGCTGGTTGAAGGTGGACAGTGGAGGCCGAGGGATTGATAAGGGAAAATCAGGAGGAGATAAAATGAAGGTGAGGGTAGGGTGGGAGGGGAAAAGAGAGAGGGGAAAGAGGAGGAAGCGGTCAAAAGTAAGGGAAAGGCGAAAGAGGGGGATAAAAAGAGAAAATCGGGAGGTAAATGGAGAAGAAAATGAAAGGGGAGGACGGTGGGAATTCAAGTGGGAGGGATAAGGTGGGAGGGAAAGAGGAGGGCGGAGCAGGAGCTTCAGTGGAGGAGAGGGGCGACGATGATGGGGAGCTAGAAGGTAGGGGTAAGAAAGAAGGGGGGGTAAGGGGTGGAGGTGTGAACAGAGAGTATCCTAGCGGGAGAAAGGTAGGTGGAGAGGGGAAGGAGCGATGGTCAGGAGGCGGGAGGTAGTGAGGTCTGGGATTGGTGCGGGGGGCTGGGGAGCGGCGAGTGAGGGACATAATGAGTGTGGGGGAGGTTGGAGTGTGGTTTAACTAGCAGGGGTGTGAGAGGAGCGTAGTGGGAGGGGGGAAGAAGGAGGAGAAAAAGGGTGCAGGAGACAGAGTGAAGGGGGTGGATAGTGTTGCTGGAGGGCCTACGGGTATGTGTAAGGGGCAGTGGAGGTGGAGGGTAGAGAACGAGGAGAGGAGAGGATGAGTGGAGGAAAGCAACGATGAGGAAAGGGTGGGCAAGCAAGTTTAAGAGGAGAGGACGGGCAGGAAATCAGCACGGGGGAAAAGGTGTGCTAGTGTGGGGGCGGGAAGGGGTGGAGCTGACGATGAAAAAAGGAAAGGCAGGGGAGAGTGAAGAAAAGTATATCATGGGGTGGGGGATTGCGCGAGTGAGAATTGCGTAAGCCTTGTCCGCCCCTCTGCGCTGGACTGCGGAAGCGCGGACTTAAACTGGGGACTATTCAGGAAAAAATTACCCAGGGGGAAGAATAGCCTGATCGACTATTTCCTCGTCCACTCCAAGGAAGGGGGGGGGGACAAAGGCAGAAGTTGGCATTGACCTACGAAAAGGAGCTTTCCACAAGTTAAAAAGAAGCCTTCCAAGGCACAACATACCTCCTTAAAAGGCGCATCATAGGGGAGAAGTTGGCATTTAAAAGATTGCTAAGGGCGGTCAGGGGATTGTCGGGCCTTTGGCGGCACTCTAATAAGGAATGACACTGACTGCAGGAAAAGGGAACAGACAGAGAAACAACTTCCGGGGGGGGTGGAAAAAAGGAAAACGTTGGAAAAATTCAACGGTCAAGGAAGACAGGGGAAACGGGACCTTGCCGACACGGAACCAGTAGAGATAATCTTTGGGGAAAGGAGGAAAGGAAGGGGTCATTTATAAAGAATGGCATCGTGTTTGTACAGGAAGGCTCAGGGCTAGACGCTGCCGAACAGCTGGGAGACATCAGTCTGCGCCTATGCGAAAAGAGTGAAGAAAGGAAGAAAAAAAAACAATAACAAAGCGGGGAAGTTAACCAGGAGTGGGGAAGAGCAGCGAGATGGTGTCCAGGGGAGGGAAAAGAATGGGAAAACCTTTTCAAGGGGAGGAAAAGACAGGTAATTGCTACAGTGCAACACAGCAAAAGAGAGTGATTCAACGCCCAAGGGGGTTGAACGTTCTCATCAAGAGAGGAGGCTGCGGGGCTCAAAGGGGAAGAAAACTGCGGGAAAAAAACCAAAAAGTAGAGGGAAAAGACGGTTCAGGGAGCTTTCGGGCGGGCTCATTTTCCAGCAGGGACGAAGAGGCCGCCCGCCGACGGACAAGCCATTGCAAAAACGAGAAAAAGGTGGTCGTTGTAGAGGGCGAAATTGAAAACCGCTACAAAGGGGGTGCGAGGGGGGGAAGGAAAAAAAGTGAGTTCAGGAAAACTTTTGGGGAGGGGGGAAAAAAAAATTTCAAGATCGGAACCAGGAAGGGGGGCGTGCTCGCAACTTGGAAGGAGGAGGAGGGGGGGGACGCGTGCGC
>Ga0179593_1715585_pt1 | contig 19280 bp, 15 predicted proteins | sample CZODoug2_1_08_16_FD_185931 | JGI IMG/M metagenome (GOLD analysis project Ga0179593, IMG submission 185931) | Vadose zone soil fungal communities from Angelo Coast Range Reserve, California, USA - CZODoug2_1_08_16fungal (PacBio error correction) | ecosystem: Environmental > Terrestrial > Soil >...
CGGCGAAGGGCCCGAGGACCAAGCTTCGTCCGGGCGGTGGCGGGAACCCAAATGGGGGGGCCGAAGGGACGCCTGGGTCGGAGAACAGTCACTCTACAAAAGAGCATCATCATCAGGGTCAGGACGGTCTAGAGCACGAGGTGAGCGATCATAGTGGAGTGGCGAACACGAAGATGGGGGGTCGCGCACCGGCATTCTTGACGTCCACCAGCTTCAGACGCATCTGAGAAAAAAGACAACAACAACAACTATTGGGCTTAACTGAGAGAGTTCTAGGCGGCCTCTTAAAGTACATCAAGCATGAGGTGTCGGTGGAACGAGGGCGGGCTGGGTCCTAACCAATGGCAGCAGCAGCTCTACCTCAGACAACAACCTCCGGCTATCCCGCAAGGGTGGAAGCTTAGGGGAAATCAGGGTGAACCATGCGGAGCCGATTTGGTCGTTGGTCAAAGTGAGAAGCACAAATACGGCGCGCGGGGGGCAGGGGGGACAATTATCCTCTTCACATTGACGGAATCTGTATCGGGGGCACCGGATCTTTTTTTTTGGGCGGAGAAAGCTGGGGATAAGCCGAACCACGTCGCCGCTGCTTCACGTAAAAAGGGGATGGGTATATAAAACCTAGTCACTAATAGGACGGGCAGCTTAAGAACAGCGAAAAAAAAATGGGGCACAAGAGCAGGAAACCATACGGTGGCATACGGAAACGTCCCAAAAACAATAAAATATCGGGATTAGGGTGGTGAGGGTAAGGCTAAGCTGCAGGACTGGGCATGGTGGACAGCATTCTGAAAAGACCCCACCTCTTTTATTCCTGGGTGAACGAATATGACAACCGCGCCTGGGTATGCTGCAGTCACTTGCCGGAGGATCCGTATGGAAAAGAGGCATTTGCGCGGTGTAAGCGGAATGTGGAACTCCGGCCTGCGGTGGGAGCAGGAGCGCCAGTGCAAGAGGGTAAAATTGAAGACGGTCGATTTATTTGCGGAAGGGCAAATCCTGATACATGAATCCGAGTGCCGGGGCGAAAAATCGACAAAAAGGGCCGGAGAGAGGGGAGGCACGCACGCCCACGGGTCCAGGGTTGGGGAAGAGAAGGTTCAGGGAGAGGACGGAACGAAGGACGGCCAACAGCGGGGCACGAAAGGTAAATGGGGTTCGACCAAAGAGGGAGGAGGGGAGGCCAGAGAAACGGGAACTGGCGGGACCCAGAAGAGAGGGGAGAGAAGGGTTTAGAACGGAGAGGAAAGAAAAGAAAGAATGTACTCGAGGGAGAAACGGTCTTCCACGAGGTGGATCCAGGGGAAATACTAGGAATGAGATGGGCTGTTGTAACCAGAAAGGTAACGGACCCACCTTGATGGACTGGCCTATTCTGAGAAGGCTTAAAATAAAAAAAACCTGATAAAAAGCTCTGAGAAAGGCGACTGGACGTCGCCTTAAGAAAAGAGTAAGAAAAAAAAACTATATAAAAAACCTCAAAGGCCATGTAGAAGAGCCTGAAAATCATCGGAGAAGATTGGCTATCGGACAACTGTACCAGGAAGGCCTTTTAAAAATGCGGGGAAAAGAGGAAAAAGATCCCAAGCCCATAAAAGAGGAGTATGCCTTCAAATCATATAGAACATCGCCTCCCAATCTGGACGGGGCACGGGGAAAAAAAAATCCTGAGGCCCCCAAGCCGGAACTCTCTTAGAACGTTACACACCGCGGAACATCGCTGGAAAAGTGCCGGTTGACTTCTCGAAAAAGAATCTCCAAAAGGGGGTTGAAGAAAGAGTACCTGTGATGAGGTTTCATGAGGAAACCGGACTTCAGAAGATGAAAAGACCAATGCAGAAAAAGTCGTGGGGAAAGGCGGAGCCAAAACCAGACAGAGGAAGGGCCGAGGCAGTGGAAGAGTGAAACGAACTAAAGATTACCGGGACGGGGCCGGGATGTGGGGGGGGGATTGCTTGCAATAAAGATCCGGGGAGGGGGGTTGACAGAAGAAAGAAGTGATACCGAGAAAAGATCTCTCTCAACAAAGTTAAGAAATGAATATCTTCACCGCGACTAGGTCTCCACTCCCAGCAAGGGGAAGAAAGAAACTCACGATGGGAAAAAAAAAATTCCGGGAAAACTCCACCAATCGAAGTACCCGATATCTTCCGGAGAGTCACACCATTGCTCACGAGTACATCATGCGGGGGGGGGCGGTCAAAGTTCTCGTTTAAACCAGGGATTAGGAAGATCTCAAAAAAGCCCGAGAAAAAAACCCTGCATGGGTGGCGGAAGTCACTCAAAATGTACTACCTGTGCGAACAAAAAAACGGGTCCCTCTAGACGCCGCCGCGCGAGATTGGAAAAAACCAGGCACGACCCAAGAATCTTGTCGCGTACAAGGAAGCTGGCCGAGCCGATATGGGAAACTAAGATGACTAAGACCGGCTGGCGGAAAAGTCCCCTTAGAAATAGCGGTGTCAGAGGGCGAGGAAGGGGCTAAAAAAAACCCTTTTTAAATGAAGGCTTATCCGGGCTGAAGGGGTCACGGAAAAAAGAATCGAAAAAAGAAGGAAGGTGGTCCAACAAAGTGGCTCAATTGAAAAGCGGCCTGAAAAAGTGGCTGAACGGCCGGTCCGACTACGACATCTGGGAACTCGTCTAGGAAAGATGCGTTTGCCAAGAGGCACCTGGTCAAGTTTTGGGAGGAAAACAAGGGCGGTGGGGAAAAAACGGAAACTCATCTGGGGCCAAAAACAACCGGCAATATCTGGCGCGGTGGAGGAGGCGGACAGAGTTAATTGAAAAACCGAGGAGAAGGGAAGGAAGCCGACCTCGGAAAAGCGCGGGGGGGAAATTCGAAAAAAGAGGAGGTGAAGGGACCCCTTCAAATTGTGAATGCCCAAAACGAATGAGATTTACACAAAGCCATGCCAGCCGAGCAAGCCGACAGGCTACGCAAAACATCACTACGAGCAAACCGTCAGTGTAATGCGGCACGGAGAAACCCCTGCAAAACCTTCCCAACGAAAGAACGGAGGGTTCGCTCGCTACACAAGGGGGAACGCTCGCTTTGTTGCACGCGGGGAGAGAGAAAAAAAGAAAAAAGTCTCGCCGCAGAAAAGGCAGGAACAAACAGCGTGCGCAGGAGGATAGAGTTGAAAGAACGCGGAGTAGCCGGAGAGGCGTAACCAGGGGTCACGCGGACAGAAGCCTGAAAAGAGGAAAGAAATTTTCAGATTGGTTAGGGGGCGGAATAGGACTGTGCGTGGAAAAAAAAAAAGCCCTTCATCGTGAAAATCGGAGTGGGAGGCGGTACCGCTCTCTATCTGAAGGATCCCTCTCCAAGGAGGATCTCGCGCCGGGAAAATTCTGCTTTTAGGGGGGGGGGCGCTGGACCTTGGGCTGATGAAAGGTAAAATAAAAAAAGAAAAGAACTAACGAAGGAGGGGCGAAATCCTTACAGGCTCTCTTCGGGAGATTTCTCTGCACCTTCTGCTGCTCATCGGCTTAAAAACCCCCTGGGGGGAGTGATCATATAGAAAAAGTTCACTTCGATTCAGGGACAGCAGCACTATAAGAGCCTTTTCGAGCCTATTCGCGACGGAGTAGTATTTCACTTGAGGCAAAAAAGGAAGAGAACAGCCTTAGCGATGCTGGCCTCTACGCCCTTTCAAAAACAAGCGAACCTTCTCAATTGACCCTTCCGCTCAAAGGAGAGGGAGGAAGCGGAGAGCTCGGAACGAGCTGGTCAAACAGCCCGAAAGGAAGGGACGGCCCCCTAAAGACAGCAAAATCGTCCGGCTTCGACGCAGAGAAAATCAACTCCGATCCTGGTGGCGGGCATCTCGTCGAAAAGCGAAAGGCGTTCAGTAAGACAATAACTCTTTCGATCGTGGGGGATGAACCATGGAAGAAGGGGAAGGACAAGGTCAATGAGGAACAGGGTTGGTGTTTACAGTTGACAGGGGGGGACTTTCTCTTTTGAAGAACAATCGGCTTAGCTGTGGGGGGCGGGGGGGACTGAGGAATCGTGGTTGAGAGAATTCTGTGCCGTGACACGAAGGAAAAAATGGGCCAGGCAACCAAACGAGAACGCGTCACGATTGTGAGGGAATCAAACGACTCAGGCGACAAATAGCGAGGGAAATCGAATTATTGTTGTTTTACTCTGCAAAAATGAACTGCGGGCCTGATAAGGGGAGCTTTTCGCTGTGGCTTGCATGCCGAAAGGGAAGAAGGCGATGGGACCCAGCGTTCGCGGGACGGACAGGACCAGGACGAGTCACACCTTTCGCGTCGGCAGGGACCAGAAAAGGGATTTTGACTGGCCTCTTCCTTTTCGAAATGGGACTTCGAGAATGCCGGCGAGAGCAAATGAAAGGCGGGAGCGTGTGAGTCGCGAGTGGAAGATGGGCAGACGAGAACGTCTACAGCCGAAGGGGGCCGGAAAAAAAAGCTGATCAAGACAACAAAAGGGGACAAAGGACACAAAGGAGAAGAGCGGGAGGCGGACCACTCTATCTCTCGTCAGGGGGCAGGTTTTTGATTATGGGTCAGCGGCCAAAGTAGTGCCAAGCCGAGAAACAAAAAGCCGCTGGGCATAGCGGCACCCGACTAACGGCACACACAACAACGGGAGGAAAACCAGAAGAGGCAAAACAAGAAAAAGCCGCCATCTGTATCCGCGGTAGGACTTCTCCATACTGGGGAAGGAAAAAGGATCCCTCTGAAGGAGGAAAGGCGGGATCCAGCGAACGTAATCCGCAGAAGACCCTGTATGGGACACGCGGGGGAGTAGACGGCAGACAGCAAGGCGCTGAGTCTAGGAATGAAACAGCGGCCAACGCCGTCAAGCTGCGCTAGGTAACTCAGAATTCCAATCGAGGAAACCTCTTACGATATGCCGGGTCAGGACACACCATCGGTCGGGGGGGTGACCAGAAGAAAGGAGGGCCGGCAGTAGAACAAGGAGTGGGAGGCCGGAAAACGTGATAAAAGAATACAGACATAGGGCAAAAAAAGAAACGGGCTACTGTGGTGGTTCGCCCCCACCTAGAGTTCGCGTCCCGGGACGTAACCACCAAGACACCGAGAGGCAGAGAAAAAAGAGAGCTTGGCACGGCCCCATCAGCATACAAGGCCGGAGTGGCGAGAAAAAATTGGCCCAAAAAAGGTGAAAGAAAAAGAACAAGGCACATGACGAGGGGTGAAATGGCGCCACTCGTCCGTTGAACAAGAAGGTGATGCCTTAATCGGGAGGGCGGAAAATGAATGCCGCCGGGACCAAAAAAGGCAAGGCAAAAGAAAAAACGAAGAACCTCGCAAAGAGGCGGAGCGGGGCTGCGGGGGAAGTGTGAAGGATTGAGATTGACAGGAGGGTGGAACTACTTTTAACAAATAAAGTGGGGGGCAGGGGTATCGGCCCAGAAGTACTGCAAAGAGTATGATGAGGCCCGTTTATCAACCCCGCCGATCCACGTGGCGCCAGAAAAACGGATCATAAGGCAGAGAGGAAAAAGCGGAACACAGCTATCTGAGAAAGAAACGGAGTCGGCGGCTAATCCCTGGTCGCGAGCCGACGGAACAGACCTGGCAGGAAAAAGCGTACTGCATGGGAACCGTGCATGTAAGCGGCAGTTCTGAAGGAAAAGAGGAGAGTTGGTTCCGTGACAGCGCCGGGATCCACACTGAGGAATGCACGGATGCAGAAGGCCCCGTGGACCCAGAAGGCTCTAAAGTGAAAAAAAAAAGAAACATCTGTCTCTCGCGAGGGCACAAGAAAGTCATCCTGGGCAAGTCAATAACTCTAATTAGTGAACGAAACCTAAACGGATAAAACGGTATTCTTTTTCGGCGGGTGGCATAGGCTAGAAAACTTTCTGCAGGTGTCTATCGGACTCCAAGCCTTTGAACCATGCGGGACAAACGACGAGAAAATCAGAATCAAAATGAAGGTGAGAAAAGAAGAATCCTGCACGAAAGAGGTCGCTTCGATCCAAGGCAAAGGGAGATCAATATAGCGGGGCAAAAAAAGGACAAGACACTGAAGAAGAGAACAGGCGTCTAAGACTATTGAGAGGTAAACATCGAGCCTCTCAATTTCTTCCCTCCTTAACCGGCGAAAAGGCTCCGAGATTAGGTGGGCACAAGAAGGAATGAGCGAAAAATCTGAGATCCAAGCCATACGCGGCGGGTCGCGGCGCATGACCGGGACAAAATGGAAAAAATAAGCACCAGAAAAAAGGGCGCACGATGTCTTTCTCAAGCCGATCGCTAACCGGCGAAGGGGGGAGAAGTCTTGGGGTTCGTCCAAACAACCTCACCGGATCGAAGAAAAAGGACTGTGGCGGAGGAACTGAGCTGGGACCATATTGCCTAAAGGGGCGGCTCGGAGCATAGAAGAGGAAGACCGGGTAATCGGTCCAACCGCCACCCTTATTACAGAAGAAAAAGAGGACAAAGAAACCAGCGTCAAGAGACCACATCCGGGAGAAAGGGGAAAAGGGGACGGACACCGTCCGGTGATTTTAAGATATTTGCGGAAAACGATTAGGGCCCGAGGGCCCAGCGCCTTCCGGAATCGTGAAATTCAGCACCAGGGAAAGTCGACACACGATGGGTCAAATTATCGAGGGGGGGGGGAAGGATAGGACCACACTCTGCGGGGCATCCGTCTTAATCACGCGGGAAGGCAGAATACGGAGAATTGGTAAGGACGAAGATTGCTGCGGGAAAACGATGAGTTGCGTAGAGGTGCAGGTCCAACTACCTCCTACGAAGTGACTCATTTCCTCGACCTGGCGTCATTCAGCTCCCAACAGGGGGCGGTGCTACAGGGCAAAGGCAAGACAGCGCAGGACAGGAGAGAGGATCTACGGCGACGCCAGAGATGGGATAGCGAGCGCATCCCTCGCGAACAGGACCAATGATGTTCGAACAAAGATCATTTGGTGTGAGAGAGGACACCCACCCGGGGAGGGGCCTGGTGAGGAAGCTGGGGGGACTCCGATTGTCAACGCCCACTGCTGTGGACGTGGGGACCGAGCCGTGACCGTAACTGGGGGGTTAAAAAAGTCAAGAAACTCTCTCCACCTGCTAGATGAAGCAGCCAGGGTCGAAAGTGAAACTGCGGCACGGGAAATCGCGAAGACGGATGATACACGCGCTTGAAAAACTCAGGAAGACAAAGAAAAAAAGCGACAACCAGACAAGACGCACTACGGAATGGAAAGAAAAAAGCAGAGTATTTTAGAACTATAGCACGTCCCGAATTCTTCCTCGAAAATTACCCGGGAAGAAGAATTCCGTGCATCGGCATGTTGACCGCAAGAATGCTCAGGACGCAGTAATGAAGGTCAAAGGGCTCGGCGTCGCCAGGGGAGTGGGATACAGCTGCGCGTCCTTCTGAAACCACGGGGAAGCTGGTCTGTAAGGCCATCAAGGACCCTGTACCACGCAAACGTCCGATGTGGGGGAAAATGTGACGAGTAGCGCGCAAAAGTTTCAAACCAAAACGAAATATACGCGTAGCAGTACCCAGGGGAAGACCCGTGCCTAGGATGAGAGGTCAAGGGCAAAGACAAAAATGTGGTTGGGGCGAAAATGTTGATATTGCACGAAGGCGTCAAGGGCTTCGGCGGAAAAAAAAAACCCAACCCAAAGAAAACAAAGACAAAAAAATGGCGACAACTCCGGTGACGGGCTCAAATCTTCCCCAAAACTCAAGAGAGTTAATTCTGCTTACAAAGGGCAGACTTACGACGTGAGGGAACGGGGGCGAGACAATTTCGATTACACCATATGGAACGAAGAGGGGGTGGTGCATGACATGTGCTGGAATGACAAGAAAAGGGGCCAAGTCGGATGTGAACGCACCTCCAAAGGCAGGGCCTGTCTATGTTTTTCTGACCAGCCATTAATCATTTTTCTCTTCTATGCGGACAATGCTGTAGCCGGGGGATAAGAACCTATCAATTCGAGGAAAGAGACGCGAGGAGAAAAGGGGGGTAGAAAAAAAAACCCAGGTTGGCACATACGGGCAATAGAGAGGAACACAAATAGGGAGTAAGGATGGGGAGGCATAACTACATCTCTTCGCTGTGCGCAGAAGGATTTCACTCAGGTCAGAGGGGGGACCTCTCCAGGTGAGACGCGGCGTGATACAGTCTGAGAAGGGGAAAATGTGTGACAAAGAGGAAAAAATCAGCTAATGTGGCGCGGGGCAGTAGGAGACTTAGGATCCAGATGGAGGTGTGCAGCTGTTTCTCCCTTCATCTTAAAGGCGCAGGGAGGGGACCTCAGAGCGAATGGGTTGCGTACGCGATGCATAGGGCGATAGGGGCAGGCCAAAACCGAGGACCCCGCCGGTGTGTAAAACGAGACCCGCGAGATCTTCGACGGCAGGTCCGTCTTGGCGGGGGGAGGGAACGGAGGAGGACGTCTTGACGCTGAGGGCGATAGGAGACACAATGTACTTACAATTGGTTCTGGGCAAAAAGGAATAAAAACTGTCAAGGCGTCGGCGGAAGAACCGGGAAAAAGACTCGGAACTGCAGCAGCCGCAAAAAAAGAGAAAGGAGCCTTAGGCTACAAGCCGATTAAAAGATTCCGCAAGCTTCTGATCATCTACAGAAAAACCAACAAGAAGGAATGGCTTTCTTTCATGCCAGATGAAAGAACTGGTATCCAGATAGTAACACGCGGAGCAGTACCCGGGAGGGAAATGTGGACCTAGAAAGAGAAAAAAAAGAGTCTACCAATGGACGGCAAATAGCGTGAATGAGAAAAAGTGGTATGCTTTCAAACAAAAAGGTGACGAAATGAAACCCTGGGGAAAAGGAAAGAAAAAAAAAGAAAGAAATCCAAGTCGGAGAAAGGAGAACTAACAACCCGTGTGGCTATAAACCCGCCAGGAACAGTGGAAAACCAGGTCAAATGCAGCGATTCTAACAAGGCCGGAGGAGACCTGGGCATGACACAATTCACGACCGTAAGCGACACTTCTTCTTATTGGGCAGTCGAGGCCCGAGGGGGCTGGGTCAGCGTAGAGGGAAGAAACGGCATGAGGGTGGGAGAGGGGGTGAAGGGGATACGGTCAAACTTTAAGGGTCCGTATATTTAACCGGCGTCTTTCTGTCAGCCAAAAGGTTTCACGACTGGATCGAGGCAATTGTTGACACAAAACCCCATGGAAAACACTTACCGGGCCTTAAGCTGGGTCAGGGGGCGGGTGTGTACGTGAGGCCGCGCGAGGAAAGCATCAAAGATGGGGCTACAATCGGCGGAAAGGGGACGGTTCTTACTGAATCAATAGCCAAGGGACTGGCTGCCGGCGACGAAGGTAGGAAAGGGGGCTGCAACTCACTGAGTTTGGGGATGGGGGGAGGACTCGGACAGCAAAAAGAGGAAAGGAACAACTGCTGGTAACCGTACGCCCGCGAATGCTGGATAAGAGGGAAGGTGTTCGCTCATAACGAAGAGTGCCGGAGGACTTCTTTTCATTGGGAGCGGGGGCTGGATCGGGCTGCGTTGATCGGTTAAGAGTTCTCCAACGTCACCAGATAGGATCTCGGCGGTGACGAAGGCCACCGAGTTGTGCAGGGGGGGAAGGGGAGAAAAGAGGAGAAGAGAGCAGCGGGCCTGTTTTTCTCGGCTGCAGGGGGGGGGGCTGCGCCTTTCGAGAAACGGCAACCATGGAGAGGCGCCAAGAGAAAGGACCGTGCAAACCAGGTGAACAAAGGAAGAAGGACGGGGTCAGCAAAACGGCGGTAAACACACGTGGGAGGAGGGGACCTGAGAACAGCATGAGAATTAAATGGACATGCTTTCAGAAGAAGACGTATACTCATCTGGGAGACAATTTCAAAGACTGGCCTCAAGGAACTTTCACAGCTATGACCGGTAAAGAAATCTCAAACAAAACTGAATAGAGATCTGGAAAAACCCTGTCAAATGCGAAAATCGTGGTGGCCGAAATGAAACAGGAGAGACGGCCATGTACCAGGTTCCGCCGAAGGACGTCGAAAGAGGAGTCGAAAGGACGAGTGTGAAAAATGGCCGGAAGGAACCAAGGGACCTGCGAGTGAACGGGGAGAAGGGAGGGAAAAAGCGTGGAAGTCTAAAGACCGATACAAGTGAAGCAAACCAGGCGAAAAAAGGGGGAAGTAGCATTTCTGATGACTTGGCAGAAAAAAAGACACGGGGAGTCTAGGACACGCTCCCGGATGAAAGTTATCTAACCGCTCCTTTGAATCGTGTGAAGACAGGGAAACAAAAGGGAATTTGAAGCAAGAGAATAGGAGAAATGCGCAAACTCACCCTTGTAGGAGAGGAGTAAACGGGTTCCACTCATATGCAGGGCATGGGTCGGGGGCTGGGCGGCGTTTCGGGGGAGAATCATTGGTTTCGCTCGTACGGGGAATTGCGCCCTTCTACGGAGTTGCCTGGGAGGGGAAAGCCGGGGGTAAACAATCGCCGTAGCTAAGATCGCAAGGGAGGAAGGGGAGAAAGCACGCAGGGAGATTCTCTTGCCCGGCCTCCGGGCACACTTGGACAAAAGGTTCTAAAAGAGAGGTCACTCACAGAAGCGCTGGACTGAAAGAAAAAGTCATGCCAGTAAAAGGAAGATGAGGAACTCAGGGAAAAGAAAAAGATGCTAGAATGGGGTTTGAAGAGGGGGTGGACTGAAGAAACTCGGGGGCGGGGATATAGTTCGGGAGGGAAAGAAAAGGAATACGATCCGACCTTGGAAGGAAAAAGAAAAAGGACTGCTACCTATTGATGCTCAAAGAAACAGCTCCCGCGCCAATAAAAAAGTCGAAGGGCACGCGTGCAGGGAGGCTGGGCAAACGCACGCACATGACTGGCCGAAACAAGAAGGAAAGCATCTACCGTCTTCGGTCGAAGACGTCGGCCTCTGAAAGCTCTAGAGGCACTCCGAATGGGCAGTTAAAGAGGGGGACTAGACCTCTACCGGAACTCTGGTTGTAACAGGCAGGAAAAGAGTCCGGCGAGGATGACCACTGGGGGCTTCCTCCGCTGAAAAGAGAGCTCCAGTCTCAGCAAAATAAGCAGCTTCCCTAACTCAAAAAGACGGAAAAAGCCTTTCTTCTTAAGAGACACTACTCTTGAAATTTCCCGCTCTAGGGGGGGAAAGTTCCGTCGGCTTTCCTCACATCGGCCAGCCGGGGAATCGAGAGGGCCATAATAGACCGCTTCAGGACGCTGGCCTAAAAGGGAGGGGAGCTCTTTAGCACAAGTCGTGTATTTCAAGGAGCTTTGAAGAAACCGTGGGGACTTTTAGGGGAGGGGAAATGCTTTCAACGGTTATCACCCGCGGAGAAAAACGACCGTACCTTATTACTGAAAGCGCCGTGACGCGTGCCCGAAAAAAAGGGGGCCAGGAGGGATGCCGGGAGGCACACGGGACTGGGGGAAAAAGGGAGTGAATGGGAGACTCGTTCCCGAACCAGTGCTTGCGTTGAAACCGCCGACATATCATTACGGAAATCAAGTGAAACTCAAGACAAAGAGGAGTAGGAGCATCTGTCAAGAAAAAACCACAGCAAAAGGCCACATTAAAAAGAAAAAAAGAAACCAAAAGGGACAACACCGACTTCGGAAAAAAAAAAACATCCCGGCCGTCCCGATGAGAATTCGCGCGGCGGCGTTCCACCCGAGGAACAGTTCCGGAGCGGTGAAAGACCGAAAAAAAAAACCGGCACCCGCGTGGGTCTTCATCCTCGGAAGTCCGTTAAACCAGAGAAGGAGAAAAGAACCTCAGAATCGAACAGGCAGAAGCCCAGGAAAAAAGGGAGAAACCACCTTCAACACAACCCGGGCCCGGTGGGGGAATTAGCTCGAACCCGAGTAGGGAAAATACATACAAACTTCCCTGGGGGGAAAAAAAGGTTGTCTTAGCCTCGGAGACTGCTGAAAAGAAACGATACGCCGCAATCTCATAGGAGACTGTGATCGGGGCACACAGTTTTCCCGAGAGAAAAAGGAAACGCCTGGAGGTACGGACTCCCCGCAGTTCCAAAGGTCTAGGTGGGAAGGCCTGGGACATGGCGGAAGAAAAAAGGTTGCCGGGCCGCGCAATATCTGGGAGGGGGGTGGTCCTCGCGGAGCATGGGGCACAGGCTTAGGGCCCAAGGACGAAGAGCGAGTGTGGAGAGTCCTATCATGGGGGGGCCACCAGAAAGGGGGAAAGGAACGCTGCCCCTAGGGCCCGCCATGGCCCATCGGGGGGGAAGCCGGCTCGAGATGGGGAGCGAAGGGGACAGGGCTAAAGTGACTCAGCGTAGGGGACTTAGTCCTACTTTTCACACAACGTGATGGCCGAAAAAGGGACTTAACAAACGCGGAATCGGGCAGGAGGACGTAAAAAAACCCGACAACAGGATGAATAGAAGATTATGGGAAGAAGAAAGATATATCTTCATCAGCGGTCGAGAAATGGTGCTTTGAACTGGAGAGAAAGGAACCCGCCTCCCGCTGGGCCAGCCTAAAAATTACTCCTGTGGAGGGTTAAAAAGAGTGGCGTGCACCCGATCCAGAGTCACATCGCGATAAGAACTATGGAACGAACCGTCAGCCTCAAAATCTGTGCCGGTGAAGATCCTACTTCTACGGACGATGACAGATCCCGTCCCCGGGAATCAAAACTAAAAAGGAACGGTTGCGGAACATCGAATGCAAAGAGAAAATGAACATGCCTGTCACATATGAAAATAAGCTCTTCTCTATCACCAGTGTGACAAAGAAAAGAAATTCGGCAAGGACCGAAACCGAGGGCTCAGGAACGCAGGGAGAACTACCCGCGAAGAAGCAGAAGAACATAAGTGTCACAAGCGCGTTAGGAGGAAAACGAACGATTACAGTGCTCAGTACTGGCGAATAACGGAAAAGAAAACGATTCAGTTCATCACCCAACCGGCCAAAATCAGCCTATTCTTAGCCGGGAATGAGCATTTTTCCGCAGAACGTAAGCGCAGAGGTAAAAAACCGACATCAAGAAAACCGTACATGATCGGGCTGCCGTCTCATGTCAAGAAAAAAAGATCTAACGGCCAAAGCCACTCCCAGACCATGACTGAGGGTAACGGCGAAGAAACACTACTCGCGGGAGTAGAACACTCCTGAAAAGGGCTATTTCGCGAAAACGTAAGGGGGAAAAACACTAAAGGAGTGAGTGGTGAGGCGGAATAACACAAGCTCTCGCGATGTTCTGCTGGTAGGGAGAAGCGCCCTAAAGGAGAGAGCTCAGGGCGGAGTTTAACAATTTAGCTGGAGGGCAAAGGTTTACCTGTGTGAAGGCCCAGAATCGCTCAGTGGGTACAGGCCAGGCATTAGTGTTGGACAGACGAAAAATATGTGAGGAAGGGGGAGCTGCACACCACAAATACGGGGCAAAGGGACGAAGAATAGGCGTGGGGAGGAAAAAAAGGCTCTGAATCGTTTAGCACCCTTTTTCCTTAAAAAGTGAGGACGATGGGATCAAGCGATGCCGCCAGGTGAACACGAGGGGGCAAAAAAAGAATGACATGGACCTAGGCGTCACATCGGTCTAAAAGTGAGACGGAAGTGTGTCTACTCGAGGAGGGGATTTCGAACGAGGAAAGGTCTGGGGGATGTCCAGTTTCTTTTGCAGCGTCAGGGGAACGGGATCCACAAATCAGCAGAAGGAGAGACGTTCCCCGAGCTGGAAGACCATCCGTCCACCAACACGGACAGCCGGAGCATGAAGCTTGAACCTTCTCCTAGCAAGAGGGAAACCCGTCAGGCGTTTCATTAGGAGGAGGGAAAAGGATAGTACTAACCTGCCGGCGCCGACACCGCACAGAATGCAAGGAGATTCTGACTCATAACACAACACATCAAAACAGGGAGGAGGTGTTAAGACAATCTTAAATACTTCCCCTGTAAGACCGATCTGATTTAAAGATCGAGGGGGGACACTTCACACAACAGGCACAGGGGTAAAAAAAAAAAAGGAGGAGAAAGTGCAGGTAGCTCGCGGGAGCCGGCTGAACAAGGCAGACAGGTGAAGCTCCCACCATGTGGGTTCTCGAAAACGAGGGGGAAAGGAAAAGGAGGGGGGGATCACCAGGAGGGCGCGCGTGGACAAAGAAAGGAAGAGAAGTTGCTGGCCGGAAGAGAGGTTTCTCTCAGGGCGACGGACAAAAGGGTCGAAACGAGTTGAAAACGGATACTGTTGATTAGATGCCCGTTCAGTGTCTCCATCTCATTCGACAAAGCAATCCTTTGGGGGGTATCTCCTACGCACGAAAATGGGAAAAGGGGGGAGTCATGAATGGGCTGGTCGAATGGGTTTCCACCACACAGAACCTAACAAGGGAAGGAAAGCCGTAGCGGAAAAATGGTAGAGAGTATATCTGAGACTGATTTGCTGGAGGCCGGAGAAAGGCGCCTGCCCTCATGGGTACCAGACGAAAAGATCACTCACCTCTGACAACACCAATAAATGGGTAGGACGGGGGGGTAAGAAGGGGGGGAAAAAGGGGGTACTGGCGAAAGCCAACATCAAAAGAGCGCTTCTGCCCACCTGTTGAAACAAAGGCTGCGGGGGAGGGGAGACATTCGTAAGAGACAGCAGGCAAACGACGAGTCAGCCGTATGCATAGGGGCAACCCACAGCAGAAGAAACTAAGGTGCGTGTCCTGTGCAGGGACCTTCCCGTCGCAACAGCGACAAGCGACGTCTTGCTAGTCATGCAGACGCGACAACTTACGCTGGACGAGTTCCGGTTAGGGAGACCGGGCACGGCCTAATAAGTTTACTGCCCTGAGAGGCCTGGTCATCTTCTAATGGCAGATCCAAACGAGGGGGGGGGAGAGCGACAACACAGACAAGCGCAACGTCCGCCTCGGCACAGGTGAACGACAAAAGGGGTTAATGTGGGTCGCGTGAGACCTCAGCTCCGTGACCAACAAGTAGAGGCGGTCATGTAAACCGCAACCAGCGGCAGGAATCTCTTCGTCGGAGTCTCGCGGAGAAAGGTAAACAATAGGGCTTCAGGTGATGCATTCCAGGGTCGAGCTCGACCGAACTAGGACGCGGGGGAGCTGCATAAGAACGTGTAGGCACAAGCAGCTTCTGCCAATCGGGGGACAGTGATCATTCGATGCGACGAATCCACCGGGGCATAAACTAATGCTGGGGCCAGCAAGAAAGGGGCAGACGCAATACGTGTAAAAGAGAAGACGGAGAATGCGCCAGCGCCCGACGAAGAGATGCCTTGCCGTCGATGAAAGGGAGGCGCGCGGTCAGACGTGTTACGAGACGTCTTATTCTGCAGGTATGGACAACGCCCGCACAAACGCCATACTTCTCTCGAGGCAAAAGACTCTGGATGCGTCGCGCGGAAACTCACGCTTGGCCTGCTCAGACAGGTCCCTGGAAAATACAGAGCGGCCGTTATGCGCGGGGAAAAAGCTGCTACTAAGAGGCCGGCAAGGCGGTCAGTAATCACGCTCTCATGTCCTAAAAAAAGTTTCTCTCTGCAGGGGTCTGTAGAATTTTGTTCTGTTAAGCTGAAAAACGATGGTTAAGCAATTCGGGCATGCCGGGAGAAAATACCTCGCGTTTCCGGCGCCAGGGCAGGCCGAAGTGGATGACACTCCACCGTGTATGTCACAGCGCCGGGAAAACTTCAAGCTCACGGGAAACCAAGATGCAAAGACAAAAGGGACGTGGAAAAGCCCTGGCGGATGCAATCGTCATCAAGCGTCCCTTAAGGTAAGACAAGGAGGTTGTGCGGTCATCGGGGGCGCACCCTTCGTCACTACTGGCGGCAGGACCTGACAATGGACCCTCTTTTTTCATTTGCGAAACATTTCTTCTCATCATTCAACAGGGTTGCTGCAAATTTCAAAGGAGAGAGGAGAAAAAAGGGCCACTAGGAACCGGTCCTGCCAAACCAGTGACTGACTTCGCGAGCGGAGAGGTTCTATATCTCAGCGATCCCGGGGGAGTGCTGAGGGTAGGGTAAGGGGGAACAACAATTCTTTTAACGAGTGTGATAATAATAACCATGCGTCCCACACACAAGAGTCCTGCGTGGAGAGGGGACAAGGGAGACGAACCCAGGCCGGCAAGACCGTGTTCGGGCGTTGGAAAGTGAAAGGGCTCTCGCAACGTACGGGATCACCCTCTACTCGTGGCAGCGCTTGAAGGCCTGATGTATGTTACAAGACCTCGAATTTTCCCGAAAGACTCGTCTGCACTCCTGAGAGTCGAGTGAAAGGCTCATTCCCGGCCGGTAGTGAAGGGAATCAGGTCCCCGATCGTACGGTCCTGGCAGGTTCTCACTATGTTTGTCGGGAAGGGGGGAATTAAAACGAGTGGCGCCGAACCGCGTCGGTATACTTATGGCCACGGGCCGCATCGGGGAGAAGCCCCAGGAATAATTGTCTTCGTTAAGGAAAAGCAAACTCTGCTCTGCATCGCTTCGGTCGAACTACCCTGACGTGTGATGCTGGCATAACAATAGGGTAACGTTCTGGGGTGTGTACCCGGCTTGGGAGGACGGCTGACCAGTGACCCACGGAGATGTCTGGTGTATCTCCCCGGAAGTAACAAAACAGCCCGCCGAAAGAAAAATTAAACTCCCTAAAGCGGGAAAGTACATTCGTAAATGTGGCCTAAGCCAATATCTGAAAGAGTCGGAGGGAAGGACGGCGGTATGTTGAGTAGGCGCGCACAGCGCGCGGGGGGCTGACTAACTGGGCAGCCAACAACATAACACGCCTTGCACAGATAGGAAGGGTGGGGACAGAAAGACTTCACATGGGAATGAAGACGGACTTTTTTGACAAGGGGTTCAAGAACGCAAACTGTAGCCGAGGGGAAGAATGACTCAACCCGCTGGAGATCGACGCAATAGAAACGGGTGGCGTGCACAACCTGATGCAGGGTATACCCAGCGTGGCTAATCCTTACTATCTTTTGATAAAAAAATATCCTGTTAAGGCGGGTATCACATGACAAAAAAGGAGGGATCGAAGATAAAGCTCGCCGGCTGGTACTTCAGGAACGGTAAAAAATGTTCTCAGGATGTGCTGCCGCCGGAGATGTCATATTGCGAGTACAAAGGGGGCAAATCAACTCCGTCGGCGGAGCAAGGCTCTTCAAGGGTGGGCGGACGGTTCAGTTTCACGCTGGGGGTTAACATGCAGGACCGACCATCACCGGGGAGGAACTTATATCAAGGGGAGCGGGGTTACAACGGGATTGAAGGGAGGTAGCTCTGTGTCTAACAAGCCGGAGGCGAATGAGCTTTTTCGTGAATGTCCAAAGGGGGTAGAATAAGAATCGTTGCGACCCAAAACAGAGGCACAAGGTAATCGGGTTGCGGGCTTCAAGGCTGGAAGGGGGGCTTGGCCTCAGGAAAAAAGGCGGAAGATGGGGTGTGTGTTCGCCGCAAACGGCCTGCTTTCGCGCTGGGCTGGGAGGGTGATTGAGGTCGCTGGGAGAACTGACGTCGGGTAGAGCGGCAAGGCACGTGTGGCTGAATGCGGCACATGACAGATGCGAACAGATTTTGGCTTCGGACCATATCAGGGGAGAAGGTCAATTTTGAGCCGAAACATGGCGCCTTCTATGCAGGCCGAGAAAAAAGAGCTGCGCTAGGGTACGACGAGTCTATCTGGCCTCGTTGTGACGAGAAAGGGGGTCATACTCAAGCCAAAAAAAAACATGTGCAGCTACGGCTCGAACAAGCCAAGAAAAACAACGGAAAAGGAGTATTAAACGACAATGCTGGCAGTCCTCCTTTGCAGATCGGCAGGGTAAGGGAAATGAGTCTGGACGCGGAAGAGGGAGAAAACCGATCGAACAACCAGCCATAAAGCGGCTGGAGCAAGCTCAGGAGACACTGGATGGGAATCGGCGCCCAAGACAGACCCACCGATCGGTCGAGGAACGAAAGAGGGGAGAAAACCTCAAACTCGTTCCGTCGTCCGGGGATCCATCTTTAAGGCCATAGCGGGAAACGGACGGCCAGGGGGGAACGCACACAAGAATGAACGCGACACCGCCCCACCAATCAACTTCTCGCAATATAGCGTTGGTCGTGGAACAGAACCCGCAGATTTGCGACAAAAAAATACTTCCCAGACTGGGCCGGAATACCTCCTGCCCTGGACCGCGAGGGAATCCAACACACAGGTCCATACAACAGGGCAAAGGTGGCATAAAAATGCCAGCCGGGCCGCGCACTCGTGAAAGAGACCTAGACCAATCGTCCCACATTTAAGCATAAGTGAAACCAAAGCTAGGACGCCCTAGTTGGTCAGCCCCAGATCAAATGGGCCGTTGCGATACAAACTGTAACCTGACCTTCAAAAACGAAAACACGGAGGATCGGTGAACTCCCGGAAGCTCATACAGTGGATCCGATCTTAGCGCTATGTTGAAGGCGGAGGGTTACCAGAGTAACTTAGGGCACCATACCCTCCAACTACGCTCTCCATACAACTACCAGCCTGACGCCCGATTATAAGAAAATAGAACATTACATGAATATGACTGAAGCGGCTGTCACACCATACCAATTCGGCCAACGGACCAGAAAGAAGACCTAACCAGGCAAGGGCCAACCGGTCCCTCGAAAAGCCTACACAGAAAGAGGAACTGTTCGCACAGCAGTACAACGAAGTTTCACCCGTTAAGGGAAGACAGAAAAGGACTGAGGGGGAGACTTGGAAGAGGTCCACGATCCACCGGTAGCGCCTGGGTAAAGGGGAGACGCGATCGAAATGAGTGAGCATGGAAGCGGATACCACCGAACAATCACTGTGGCGGGTGGGGCATCTTCATCGATGCAGAAGAGCACCGTTGGCGAAAAGGAAATGCCCAGTCCAGCCAACTGCTCTTAGGAACATAGGCCGAATGGATTGTACCCGTAAGACAGCCATGTATCGGTTTAACAACTAAGGGCACTACGAGGGTGATCACTCTTATCAGCAGACAACCCCAAAAAAAAAAACGCAGCCCAGAAAAGACGAAAGAACGCATCGTGATGGCGCGACGAACATAGCTGGCCGAGAAAAGAACGAAGGCTACCTCGGGACACGCAGCCAGCAAAAGTCATTTTTCAGGGTTTTCCCTTGGAATGGCTGGTTCAAATCAGTGAGGAGACACCAACCAGGTTCACCTCGCCGAATACACCGAAATATGGGAGACCACACTAGACAAGATCCAATTTGCAAACCGAAGCCCGTGAAGCACGCCTGAAAGGGCCATGAATTGACGAAATACCACACCAAAAGAAA
>Ga0179593_1582999_pt1 | contig 19279 bp, 25 predicted proteins | sample CZODoug2_1_08_16_FD_185931 | JGI IMG/M metagenome (GOLD analysis project Ga0179593, IMG submission 185931) | Vadose zone soil fungal communities from Angelo Coast Range Reserve, California, USA - CZODoug2_1_08_16fungal (PacBio error correction) | ecosystem: Environmental > Terrestrial > Soil >...
GTGGAGGAAAGGGAGAGCCTGAAGGGCCCACGAGCGACACCGCATATTGCCGAAAGGGCAAAAAAGAGGTCACCGTGGTGAAACCGGAGCGCCCACCAGGAAAGAAGGACAGAGAGCAGGATAGGAAGAACCACGTAGCCTAAAGGCTTTTGCTGGCAGGCACAAAAATGATGAGGATGAGAAATGCCCGGGATATATTTGGCACAGTGTGGGGGGGAAATTCAGAAGTGGGGACTCAACTAACACCCCGGGAAAAATGGTCGCGCACCCTTTACAACTCTCGGGTACGCACAGAGGGACGGATACCAAGGTTCGGAAGGGGTAAAGAAAGGCCGAGGGAGAAACGATATACCGATGACGTGGAAAGAAAGACCTTGATCTGTATTCAGGAGAAACCCAAACAGAAAAAGGGAAGCCCATAAAAGGGGATCAAAAGACACCGCAAGCTCCGGAAGTCGACTTGCCGTGCCCTCCGCTGTCGAAACAACTGAGCAGGGAGAGATACGCAAGCGATGAAAGAAAAAAGAAAAAAAAAAAGACCGGAGATGGACCGGCACTCATGGCGAAAGCGGAAGAAGGGAAAAACCCAGCTCCTAAGCGGCAGACTACGGAAAAAAACAAAAAAACCACTAGGGGGAGCGATACCCTTCAAAGATGGGGGGACGGGAGGGCTCCTGATGACTAGTTTCTCTAGAATGCGAGGGATCCGGAATTGCCTAGCAAAAAAAAAAAGCCGAAGGGGCGGAAACGGTACGAGAAAACTAGGCGGAGCTTGAAAATAGGGCCGGGAAGATTTTCCCGGGACCCTCTCATATACCCATTGGAAGGGGAAAAAAGCGCGGGCTGGTATCCCAGAAGAGGTACTCAGGGATTGGTGGAGCGGACTTATCCACCAATCCGAGAAAAAAGAATGATAGAGAGGAGGGTAAGATATGATGAAGCATTCATTATGTAGAAGGAGATCACATGGAGAATCAGGGGAGGGTTTAAAAAGCAGAGAGAATGCGGGCGTAAAGGTCACGATCCGCAAAGGGCATCGGAGTGGAGAGGGAAAAAAACTCTCGAAAATAGACCAGGAAATGCTAAAACTCAAGAATCGCCCCGGGAAGTTTCTGTCTGGCGGTCCGCGAACCAGCTCCCTGGAAAGGTTGGAACCCCAAACAGCAGTCTGAAAATTGGAAAAGAAGTTAGGGACCCCCAGGCCAACCCCTAAAAAAAGAGGTCTAGGGGGAGGCATCGGTCCCGTACCATCGAGCCCTTGATGGGAAACAGTCGAATTGCTTGATGTTCCCTACGGGGGAAAGTTATTTGGCTAAGGAAAGGGGAATTAAAAAAGGAACACCCATAAAGAAATACAGGGGACGACCCTCTTTATGCGACAGGGAGTTCAGAATGTATAACGGGACTGCGGGAGTGTTGCACAAACTTGAACTCGAAGGGGCGAGGAGGTTCCGTTCGCTGGCGAAATGTAGGGTAAAAAGTGTAGAAAAGAGTACCTGCCGGAAGCTAGACGGGGCTCTCTCGCGGGGTCCCGGGGGTGAGACGGGAAAGTAATACACGGAAACGACTCGAGTGGTCAAGTTGGGAGGGGCCTCGGGGTGGGAAAAAGTGACGCACTCTCAGATGCCCCACTCAGAGAACCATGGTGGGAAAAATCGCGGTAAAAATACACAGTGAGGATACGTAGGAAACGATCGGACCGGGGAAAGATGGACCGCATCGAAGTCGAAAGGAGAATAGCGCAAAAAAGAGCAGGAGTTTTACACGGGCACTCCGGAAGCACGAGAAGCACACGCTAAAACCTGGAAAAAAAGAAACAGGGAAGTGCACAGCAAAAAATCTCGGTACAGCAAGGCAAAGCGACGAGAAAAACTAAAAAGATCTAAGGACGAGGAGCTTGAGGCTCCACTCATCAGGAGAAGCCAGAGCCTTCATTCCTGGTTCTCCCTTGGTGAAAAACACGCGGGGAGCCAGGGAGGACAAACGCGACCCATGGAAAAGTCTACGGCCGAGCATCTCAAGAGGAGTCTAGCAAGTATGCAGTTTAGAAGGAAGAAAGGCGACGAATTCCGAAAAAGAGGGGACCATTCGTCCGCTTCTGGGAATGGCCGGGATAAAAACGGTCGGGATCTTCTCTTAAACTTCCTGATCGATAGGGGGGAATCCCGGAGAGTTGTCGAAAAAAAGGACCTCAGGGAGGGAGAAGGAGGAGAAAAGAGATCATTGTCTTCAAAGGGGGCACACCTTGAGGACAGGAGAGGAGGAAAGAAAGACCCGACTTCCAGGTTTGTCACGCGAAAAGAAGGAGATGACAAAGAAGTTGGTAAAAGAAAAAGGAGAAAGGGGTGAAAAGAAAGGTGTCCCATGGACTGAGCCACGCGAATCTATGTAACACTAGTGGAGAAAGCAATCCAGCGGTATCAGAAACACAACGAGAGGAATATAAGGACCGCGCTGGAGGAAAAGTAGGAAGATTCCTCCCTCTTGGGAGCTGGACAAGGAAATGGACCAGGGAAAAGTGAACAAACACCAAGAATATGCCGGTGCAGGGACGAACAAAAAGTGCAAATTCATCTGCCTATCGGGGGGGGGGGGGGGGGCCGACTGAAAATGAAGGCTCGGTCTTACGACGATCCCGGACCCCTCAAGGTCTGCACTCCCCGTGACAAGAAGAGAGACTATCAATTGCAGGGCGGGAGAAAAGGCCGCGCGCGGATCGACTGACCTTCGATGTTCACCGAGGATGAGATCAAGGGGAGCGAGTCAGTAACGGACAAACCATAATGTATGTTGTCCAGCGACCGGAGACAGTCGCCTTATACCTACCTATCAACTACTTGCTTCACAGAAGGCGCTATGGCTGAGGGGGGGAAAAAGGTCCAAAGATCATGGTTCGAGTATGGGGGGGTGGGCTCGGAAAGTTTCCGCATTCCACTCCTTACTAGAAGAGGGGTGACCAAACGGCTAACAAAAAAGAAATGGAAAAGGGACAAACCGTTCTGGGAGAACCATCTGGCCGGCGACTCTCCTTCAATCAATCTGAATCTGCCGCAAAGGTCATTATCAGGAGAGCGTCGCGGATCAGCCGAATACGAAGGGCGACTTAAAGCCAGGGTAGGCCTCCTGCGTGGAAAAGCTTTTGCTGAGCAAGGCGTACTCTGCTTCCTCGAAAAAACCGAAGAAAAATCAGGAATGACCGGCGCTGCGCCAGAGGGTCCGAACCGACATTTCGGGCTCGAGGCATTCGCCAAACAAGGATCGCCGGAGGGGGTAGGAAAGAAAAAAAAAGAAGGCAGTTGGAAAGCCTAGCTTTACGAAAAAAGGAAATCTTGTGGGAAGGGATGAAAAGTACCAAACCGCTAGTCAGTTAAAGTAGGAGACTAAAGACATAACACAAGCCCGGGGGAGGGATCTCGATCTGACAAGAAAATATCTTCGAGGGATCGGGGGTTAAGGAGCTTCGCATGAGACCGGAAATCCTAAAAAGAAGACGAGTTGGGGGCAAACAGAGGAGTGCCGCGCCATCGGACGTCGAATAGGGAGAAGGGTAAAGAAAAGGCTGACATCGTCTCGAGCGAAAAGGCAATAAGGAGGGGAACTTCGACGGGCCGCGGAATCGGGGGTGGGGAACGGGCGCTGGAAGGATTAGGAGAAACGGGGACGTCGATCTGGTCTGCGTTCCACGGAAGCGGGATGTTGGGGGGCTAATGGCGACGAAAGACCTGACCAAAAAAGGAGCTTGTCTAGTAAAGCCGTCCACAACTAAAAGAAAGGGATTCTCAAGTCGGACCTTTAAAAAGGAATCCCGTGACAAGAGAGCTAGAAGGGGGTGGTCCGGGAAAGAGATGGACGGGTAATCGTTGAATCCCCACACGAAGCTTTCGGCAGGAAAAGCGAGAAAGTGACAGGAAGAAGGAATAGGGCAAATCAAAGCGGTTAAATCGACCACCAAGATATCCGGAGTTCCTGCGTAGGTGGGGGATCAAGTAGAGCGAGGAGACTCTGGGGGAGACGGGGAGTCTCGAAATCTCGGGATGGGGCCGTGAAGCCGACTCGTGTCTCCGTATCACGGCAGGAGGCGAAAACGGGTGGGAAGAAAAAAAAGTACGGAGATCAAGACGCGCGACACATAGCGAGCGAATCCCCTGGCCACCCACCCATAGACGGGGGTCGCTCGCATCGGGAAGCTCGGGGCTTCGGGGGGACGCCGGACAAGCGCGGCGTTCGCGAGAGGCATTATTAAGGCGTGAGGAAACCGGGGACGGGGGTGTTAAGGGGGATCAAGAAACAGAAGGGGATCGGTGAAAAAAAGCCACCGAGAACCCGAAATTGTAAAAGTCATCTGAAGTCGAGAAAAACTTGAAAGACAAAGGGTAATAGTCTCGGCTCGAAAACTCAAGAGAGGAGGTTAAAATAAGGGCTCCCGGAATCAAGGTAGGCTTGACGGGGGATCGTCCGGTAAGCTGTGGCTGAATAGAAAAAAGGGGGTATTTCCCAAGGCCCCCCCCCAAAAAAAACTGCGATTCCTGGCGCCGGTGCGTCAAGGGGTGCGCTATCGATTGTCACAAGGCGCAAGAAGGGCGGGGGGAATGAGTGGGTCTCTTAGCCTCATCGTTGAAAAGAACAGCCCCTCATTTGACGGTTTCTTCATGTCGCTCCGGGGGTGCCTGGAAAAAACGGGGGGGTGAAAAAGAAAAAATACGGGAACACGCCGCAGTGGAATCAACCGTTCTTCAGGGAGATCGAACAGAGGACGACAATCGAAATCAACACAACAGGATGAGAAAAGAGTGTCTTCCGAGGGGACCGACGAAGGATGGGACAACGATTAGGGATCAGGATGGCCCACCAGCTGGAAAGGGGGGGGAAACCACCTGATGACCCAAACGTCACACTTCCCTTAGCCCCACCAAAAACGAGCGCAGGCTGGGCTGGATGAGGACACTAAAGGAGGAAAAAGGAGAAGATGCCAATCGCGAAGACCACAAAAGGAAATTGTACTTACGGGGGGGACGACCGGCTCGGCGAAGACACACCTCCCCTTCGCTTGCAAAAATTTAATCGAAAACGTATAGCAAGCCAAAAAGAAAGTGTCAGGAAAAAAAAGGCCGAAGTGGAAGAAAGGCTGACGCCGTCACGCATAGAAAGGAGGACGGGGTCCATGGAAGAAAATGCGGGGAGGTCCGGGGGAAAGAGGTCACCGAACTATCTGTGACGACTAACGACTAAAGCCTCCGCGTCGGGAGACCATAGAAAGAAGGAAGTCAGACACCAACAAAAGAAAAGCACCCGGTCGCCGGAACATTCACGAAGAACGACAGCCGTAAAGGCAGGGGCAAGAAAGGCCAAAAGGCGGGACTAACCCCTCTCAGGGGGGGGGTGGGGTCCAGGCTGGATCCTGCTGCTATTGGATCTATGAAAATCGTGGTGAGAGCCAACCGCAGCAGGAAAGCTACCGGAGGAGGGAAGGAGGGGCTTCACGACCATAGGGACGAGTTTTCAGGGCCGAGAGAAAGAAAGGCCAAAGAAAAAAAAAGAAAAACACCACTTGGATCGCGCAGGAGGGAGGCCGGACTTGAGAACCTCCCACCAAGAATGGAAAACTGGTTCGGGAAGACCTGAAGAGGGGAAGATCAGGGGGAGGCGCAACCATATCAAGGGAGGTTTACTGGGCAAAAAGAAAGGTGAAACGGAAAAAAGGGTGATTAAAAGCGCAAACAAGAGAGGAGCTGGAAGCAAACTTTCAAATAGGATTGAGGGTGTGAAAAAAAAACGCCGAAGGGGAAAGGGGACAAAGTGATGGACGCCGCCCAGCTCCTGGTCAGGGAGCACGGGTAGGAATCCCCGCCTTAACACAAAAAAACTCAAAGGCGAGGAGTGCCAAAGTAAAGAAAACGAAAAACCACGGCGGGAACCATGAGGGGGTCGTGAAGGGGCTCATTGAGCAGAAATTTGTGTGAGAGAAGAATGCAGAGACCAACCGAAACCCAAGGAGGTCAATACGATACTAGTATCAGCCCCCAGAAGGGAAAGATGACCGATCCAGGAAGACGGAAGGGGGGAAATCCGCGATGGGGAGAATACCATCGGACAACCTCGAATGCTGTAGGATAAGCGCGACGTAAGGATCCAAAACAATCGATTTCGCATCGGAAAAAAAAGTAGAGGAGAAATTCAGACGATGAAAGGGAAGGGAAGGGTGGGGGCCGAGCGCGAGCACGGACTCGATGTCCAGAAAGAAAAAGAAGAAAAAATAAAAGAGCGCCATCACAAAAATCTACCTGACTCAGGGAATAAAGGGGTCGGCGGAAGCATACAAGGATGAACCGGGAGATCAGGGGGGAGCCCACCTGCTCTGACGCGGGCGAAACCGAGAAAGAAGGGGAAGAAAGTCAACAAAAGAGGAAGGAGCCTGGGGGGGGCATCGGCCGGGGATTTCGGAAAACGGCAGGATCCGATTCCGGCAACGCTCAAAATAGACCAAAAAAATTCATGGGGAAAACCGCAACCCACGAAAGGAACCTGTAAGGGGAACTCAGGGGAGAGGAGCCTGAAGACGGGCTAGCGACTATAGCTAAATGAATCTAGGTAAAGGAGAACGAAGGGAGATCAAAGTCACTGCCGAGCCCGCGGGCCCGTCGAGGACCTTGCTCCCTCCCCAGGTCAGTAGACAACTCAGGGAGGGCATGAAAAAGACGAGAGTAAAGACCAAGCGCCCCTTGCCCGCATCCAGCCCGGCGAGAGGGACGCATCTTGAATCATTGCAGGGACGTGTTGAATCTGTAGTAGAAAGAAAGGTCAGGGAAAAATCTGGGGGAGTCCGGAGGAATCCCGTCCGGAAAGCCAGATCCCGAAAGAGAGAGCGGATTAACACGGAGGAAGCTTTCGGGAAATCGAATAAAAAGGAAAGCTAGGAGAAAAGAAAGGTTTCAGGCAGCAAAAGGAAAGGGACGCCGGGTCTGCGAACTACCCGAGCGGGTTCCGGAAAGAAATGGCACAGGGTTGGGGACTGCAGATCTGGGGGGGTAGGTTAAGAAAGAGAATCGTTTCCCGCAGGCCTTAGCCTCTCAGCTAGAAAAAAGGAACCTCCGGAAAATCTAGGCGATAAAGAGGGGAAATGACCGCATGACGAAAATGGGATCAGGGACACAACGGATATCGGGAAGGCAACTATTTGATATCTGCGCGTCTCATGGAAAGGCCGATAAATGAAAAAGGAAATTGTGGGGGCAACGGAAGTCATCCTCAGAAAAAGGGGGCAGAGAGGGGAACTGAACACTAACCCGCTCGGGTTCTTTCAATCAGAGAGAAAAGCCTCAAGGGGCGACTCCGAAATCAAAAGAGAAAGAAGGAACTGACAATCCGACACCTGAGAAGAGGCGCTGAAATCTCGTTCATCGCTCTCTGGAAAGTGCTCCGTGTGCCGGCAACCGCCAGAAGGAAAAAATGGTCCAAGCTCCGTGAGACCGCTCAGAGAGCTAAAGAAAAGGGAGCAGAGGAGGGGAAAGCAAAGGGCTGCGCGGCACGGTGGAAGGTGGGGGAAGTGGTCGATGATTGCGCGCGTTTGTAGGCCAGGAGAAATCTGGATCCCAAAACTACATGGGGGAAAGGGACGCAGGAGGGGCTCGCCGTGGGGAGGAGCTCCATCTGGAAAGAAGCGCTCTGCAGCCTGAAGAACTCGGCTTCATGATCCTGGGCTCGGACAGGGCAGGAGACTACGAAAAATTAGTGAGCCCCAAAAACAGGGTGGCTCCGTGCTGTGAAAAGAATGGAAGGGCTTTGTGTAGTGGTGGCGAGCGTAAAAAGTAGCTTCAAAAAATAAAAAAACGAGATCTATTCCGTCGAGGAAAAATGTCGAGGTTTGCGCCTGGGCTTGGGCGTAGCTCGGATAGAGGGTAAGGGGATAATTACCAAGAGGTCATGAGGACTTGTCCGCTACCAGCCGAGACGGGGAGAACTTTCCCGAGGAAGTTGGCAAGAAACCCGGAAGGGAAAAATCCGAAGAGGGGGGCGGGGGACACCACTCGTCTCACGGGGAGACTCCGGTAGGCAAAAACAGTTCCTTCCAAAACGACTTAAAAAGCGCAAGTAAAAGGACCAGGTCCTGAGGCAATCTGTGGAGGAGGGGGGGGTAAAAAAAAAGCAACGAAGCAGAAGATGAAAACAAATCAAGACACCCGCCTAAAAGGAGCGCGAACCCCGCGTGGAGGTAAACAACACCCCCCCAGACCAAGCCATACGGAGATGGTGGTCGACCCCCGCGGCCCCTGTCGAAATCGGAAAACCTTGACCAATATTGAAAAGACCATAATACCGTCCCTATAGGTGTTGACACTATTTTCTAAATCTCCCTCTGGCTTCAAGAGAAACATAAAAAGGGAAAAGGGGGATCAAATTCTGTCTAAGAGGGTACTTCTTAAAGGGAGACTAGGACTCATGCCAGGTCGACTTCTGCACTCGAGCGGCTCAAAAAGAAAATAAGTGAAAAAAAAACGGGGAGTGGGCTCACGAGGCTAAAACCAATCCTGTTAGACAGAGAGGGGGGGGGACGGTGGGCACGTTTTCCAGATCCACTAAAGTAAAATATGTGAAGGCGGTAAGGATTGGAGTCTGGGGAACAGTGCGCAAAAGGAACACCTGGCGCGGGAACCCTCCATCAAAACAGAGGAAGTTCGATCTCGGATTCGCAAAATTGCAACATCTAAAGGGGAGGAAGAGCTACGTGCGGAAGTTGGGTACAAAAAAAGACAGGAACTGTCAGGTCTGCATGAGCCTAGATCACAGCAACCTAATCCTAAAAAACGAAGGAAAAAACAATCAACCTCGGCGCATCACGGAAAAAAAAATTAATCCTTCAGGGGTATTCCTCGAGATTTGAGGGGGAAGTCCAGGAAGGAACGCGAGGAAAGATCGAGAAGGAATTAGTCGAAGAAAATCGAAAGAGGGGTGGAAGCTCGCCTAAAGATTCTACCGAGCACGGGGAGGGAAGCAAGGGATGTACGGAAAAACATCCGCAGAGAGAGCGCCACACTCGAATGAAATCCCGCCGCCCAAGAACTAACTAAAAAAAAAGAGACTAGGGGCCCTGCGAGGGGGCGCCACATAGGTCAAGGAAGAAATTCAGGGAAGGTTCCGTGAAGCCTTCTTCCACCGCCTTTATTCAGGTGTGGGGTGGTTCTGCAGAGAAAATCCTTCTTTGAAACCACCGAAAAAGGGGTCGCGGAGAAGGGCACGGATCTGCTCACGCGGAATTGGCAGGTGAAAATAGCTAAGGAAGGAAGCAATAGTAATCGGCCAGTCCACTCAATTTATGTGTTTCTAAGGGGGGGACATAAGAGCGCAGGGAGGGATGAGAGAGGGACTCATAAGGTTTCCAGGGGTTGTTCCTGAAAGAAAAACCCCGACCGCGGGGGAAAAGTTCCGCACCCTGCTATGTTCGCCGCGATTCAAGGATCCAGGGCAGGGACAATAGGAAACAGGGAAAGGATCCAAAAGGATGCGCGATGGGGCTCTCGAAAAACGCCTTCCGAATCAGGGGTGTTCGCCAGCAGCCACGCCCCGAAGGGGGGAGTGGTCAAGCTCCGGGGGGGGAAGGCCTGGAGGAGGCAAAGACCACGGTCGCGGGGCCAGTCCATGGGACCGTCAGGGATTTAAGGGAAGTGGGAGGAACCGTCCTATGAAGTAGGTGAACTATCGCCAAAAAAAAACATCTAGAGGGGATGAAGAAAAGGACCTAGAGGTAGGGAGAAGAAATAGTCGGAAAAACAAATAGCAATTGCCAGATCGGCCACACCAGCGCACGGTCACCAACATGAACACACGTCAAAAGAGGACCACAGACATGAGAAAAAGGGGCTTAGGAACACTATGGAATGAGAAAGTCCCAAGGTGGAGAGACCCACTCAGGGAGCACCGGGGAAACTTTCCTGGAGGAAAAAGGAGAGGGAAAGAAAAAACCTGGAATAAAAAGCCGAAAAAGCTTTGGTAGGGGAAACCCGCAGAGTGAGGAGGGGGATGACAACCACTAATGAGAAAAAAAACCAGAGCGGAAAAGAGCGGGGTTTATAAATAGCAATTGATTTGTGGTGGTCCGCGAAGATCCTCATGGGAGGTGATAAGGTACAGCTATGGAAAAGGGGTGAACGTCCCGAAAAGCGAAGGCAGAAAAGCGGAGGGGGTTTGCTGCTGGCCCGGTACGAGAAAAAAGGGTCAAGACGGGGTCTCAAAAAAGGCAGGGGGAGAGCCAAGAATCCGACGAGCCTATCGAAAAGGGCGAAGGGCCTCAGAGGAAAACAGCAAGAGTCGTCCCGCGAGTGATTGCGGCGATCGAAAACCGATCGGGGATGGGGGCGCCCTGAGACGAGGAGAAGGATGGCAGGGGAACCCGCCCGCCTTCAAGGAAGAGCAGGTGGAGAGGAGACTCTTATCCGAAACAGTCCTACCATTTGCCGAAGATCAAGAAAAACCGCGGCAAAGGGAAAACGAAAGAAAAAGAAAAGTGGAGCTTTGAGCCAAGAAAAACAATAAAGAAGGGGGCTACCGTGATTGATCAGGTCTCGGATGATTAGCCCTGAGGAGGAAGCCGATCATTGGGGCGGCAGAGGTGGTAAGATAGAGCCTGCAGAGATTAGGGGACGGACGGGGATACAGCAGCACGCACTTCGAAGAGAAAAAAAAGAAGCAAAGAAAGGATGAAAAGTTGGAAAAATGGTAGGAAAAACATATAAGAAATGTCTGTAGTTGGAGAGGGCTGTCAAGAAAGACTCCGTACAGATAGTAAAAGGGCGTCCGTCAACGAAAACCAGACTTCCCATCGACGCACATTGGACAAATTTGCCCAAGTCCTCGCCAGCGGAACCAAGGAAAAACCCTCTGAGGGAAAAAGAGAGAATCTTGAATCAAAGGAAGCCCGGAACAGGGGGAGGGCATGATTAGGAACGTTGTCTACGTTGAGTTCCTTCTACGAAAGGCGAAGTAAAAAAGTAAAAAAAAACTAGAGGGACCAAACAAGAGGAGTTAAAGGTCCTGGACCGGACGAAAAAAGAGGACGAGGGGCCCTCATCGTACCACCATAAGTGAAGGGTTTCCGGGAGAGGAAGGGAAAACAAAGGGGAGGATCATCCACAGATGGAAAACGAGTACCTTGCCATGGAGAAAGAATAGGGGAAGGCCGAGAAGATCAAAGCCTGGGCGTAACCTAGCGGAAGAGAGCACGACGACTAGTGTTCCAAAACTTAAGACAAAGAATGCCAGGAAAATCCTCGGCCCAACGCTGCAACAAAGACAAAAAGAACGCGACAAGGGAAAAAAGAGTTAGGGAAGCATGAGGGGGGAAAGTTGGACCTTCATAGGGAAACTAAATGCTTCTAAACTAGGGAGAACAAAAAAAGAAACCTAGGCTCCGGCGGGGGTTGGGGGAAATCGCAGAGATTCTTTCAAACGGCACGACAAAAAAAAACACACAGGCAACAAGACCGGCGCAACAAATTTTGCCTTCAAAACCGCAAGGTCATGATGGAAGGCTGAGAAGTAAAGGGCCAGAAAAGAGAAAGCGTGCCTGGGGAGGACGGTCTATGAGGGAAGCAAAAGCCGAAATGATGATGGAGTCTCACTCAGGGAAGCCGAGCACCAGCCGGTGGGGGGGTAATTTCGAAAAGAAAAGTAGGGAGGAGAGGGCGGTCCTTGAAGAGCGGCAAAACTCCGTACCCTCCATAACCCCTAAAAAGAATTCGGGGAGGGCGGGAGGACACGGGGAGTTTTATGAGTAGGAAGCTCCTCCGGTGACGAGGAGAGGGAAAAAAAGGTAGTGAGGAGTAGAGGGATCCACTTCTACAAGAAGGAGCAAGGCAGCGAGAGCGAATGACGCCTATGAAGGGAGGACGGGACAAGGGGGGGGGCTAATAGGGGAAAAGTTAAGAAGGAGGGGGGGGGATAGAGGATACGGGAGGGCAGTGAAGTAATCAAAGGTATCTGAAACCCCTAAGGGGGGGAAGGAAAGAGAATAGTAATGAAAGAAGGGAGTTGTAGAAAAGTAACGTAAACATTGCCTTGAGGTTTGAACATCGGGGTCAGGATTGGGTTTCCTCGCTCAGAAAAAAAAAACGAAAAGGGAGTCTGAAAAAAAAGTTCCGATAAAAGGGTGGGGAAAAAAAAAAGAAGGGGGATGTTTGGAACAAAAAAGATGAAAAAGAGACAGACCTCATAATGGTTTGTCCGGACGCACGTAGTAAAAGGGGCCCTCAAAAGAAGCTGAAGAAAAGAAAGTCGGTGAAGGCTCCGATGGGGGGAAGGGAAGCACTACCGTCCAAAAGCTCCCTGGAAAGGGGTACAAAAAGGAAAGTCATAGGCTCGGAAAAGAGGTCAGTTCAAAGGAAGATAAAGGCTAAGGAAGGTTCATACCGCCCGCACAATGATGAGATGATCAAGCGAGGGGGGAGCTTCAAAATTAAGCGATCGAGAGCGGGAAAGAAGGCGTCAATCGCAAGAAGAACGAGGCAGGATAAAATCCCCTCACAAGCCAGAAATGGTCCAAGCCCACGCTGGAGACATGAGCAAGGGGGACCTACGAAAGATACGTGATTCCCAAGAGGATTAGCTTGCCGGACGAAGGGGGGTTTAAAGGGTAGAGTATTCGAGAGGGTTGCTTCCATGCCAGATTCTATTCGCGACCCCGAAAAAAAGTGAGCAAAGACGGAAGAGGCAACCGTGCCTAAAAAAATAACATTGGACACCCAAAAGGGAGACTACCGAAGTCAGCGCCGGCGCTTCATTATACTGGAGAGGGGTCTCTCGAAGAAAACGCTCCAAAAGGCACAGAAGCACGGGGCCAATGTGTGGCGCCGGGCGTGAAAAATCCGCGTTTGAGCTTGAAAGCGGAAAAAACTAGATATAGAGAACCCTTGCTAAATAACAGGCTCGAGAAACTCAAAAAAAAAAAAATACTCAAGGGGCAAAAAAAAAGTGATCGAAGGGGGTGCGCGACTAGGAAGAGAGTTCCGTCATCTGAAAAAAGGCTAATCTGAAGGGAAAAAGGGCAAAAAAAAGCGGAGGCACCTGGACCTCTTCGATGGCGGCCTCTGACGCGCCGGTTGAAGGTATGAAGAAAAAGCGCGTCTGAGAGGAAAACGGAGAAGAATACTCCCACACTCGACTTAAGGGAAGAGCCCGTCCAAGAAGAAGAGAGGGGGCGCAAATGGAGCCTACTGCCCGCGGGGCTAAGGGAAGCTAAAATCCTACGCACTCATCTAGGGTGGAAAAACGATTGGGGGGGAAAGCCCATACGCGGTCAGGAAAAAAGCGCAGAATAGGAGGAGGAAAGGCGTCCAAGGGAGGAAAAGGACTCAATCCGGACTTCGAGTGTCCGCTAGCATCATATCGAAGTAAGCGTCATCAAAAAGAAAAAGAGGACGTTCTCAAAAAAGCCAAAAGAAAAAACGACGGGAGGGGCTTCGTTTTCAAGGTCCATAGTGGTACCCGGAAGAGAAGGCCGTGGTGTGACGTTACTGACGACATTCTCATACCTGACGAAAAAGCGTCTGAAAAAGAAAGAAAAAGCTAGACTATCGTCCATGTCCAAGTAGAAAATCTAGAAAAAAAAGAAATGCCCGCCGCATGCGGGGCAAAAGATCGGGGAAACCACATCATGGGGAGTATAAACTAAACCCGATAATGCCCAGGGAAAGATCAGGGAAATAGAGAAAACCTCATTCAGGGCTTCATCAACTCCGACCACCTGAAAATCCTATGTAAATCCTCGATTTGGAAGAAGCCGGAAGAGGGAAGACCGGGGTCTGAGGGCGCGAACCCGCCGGGAGAGGGGAACTGGGTGGCGAGATGTAAAAGAAGGAGGAGCAAAGTCTCAAGAGGGGCCACTACTCCGCGAAGGTGCTGGGGAAAAAGGCACGAAAAAAAAGATTACGTAAATGAAGGGAGAGACTATCGAAGAATCCTCCTTGCAACGAACCGACTGTGTCGCTCGCCCCTCCTTCGCGAAAAGGCGGCGAGAAAAACCTAAAAAAAAGGACGCTGAGAGAAGGTCGACCGGTGGGGGGTGTGAGAATTCTGCATAGGAAAGTACAGAAAAAGGGGACAGCGTAAGGAAACCGCCACAAGCTCCAGGCCTGGGAAAAAGAGGGAAAGGGGGAAATCGAAAATCGCGAAGTGGTAGGAAGAAGAGCAATATGGAGGGATAAAGAAACACCAACAATTTCGAGGAGGGTACTCCCGATAAGTTAGTGAATGCTGACCGGTCTCATAGAAAGACGGCCGTTAATCATGAAGAACAATCCCTCTTGTCGCCTGCACACGGCTCGGGGAAGGCAAGATTCTGAGGAAAAAATCCAAGGGAACTAAAGGGGGTCTAAATCATCTGGAACCAAGGACGTTGGAGAGGGAAAGGATTTTTTTACAAGTAGAATCGGCTTCACATCTGTAAGCCCAGAGAAAGAAAAAACTGTCGTGGGGGAGCTCAACGAGTCGGGAAGGCTCGTAAAAAGGTTCTGTGGAAAGGAGGAGGGAACTCCCGAACTGCAAGGGGCGCTTGCCGAGTGGGCATGTCTACGCCGATCTAGGGAGTCTTCGCCGAAAAAAAAAAATCTCAAAAAAGGAGGGGGGGGAAATGGTGAGGGGGCGATTCCTCAAAGAGGCGAGGCAGAAAGAAGACGGCCATCTAAAGGCCGCAGATGGCCACCCTCTCCCAAGTGTCAACACGGAAAGATTCCAAGAAGAATCGAAGCAAAGACAAAGAACTGGGCATGGCCTCATGGGTAGAACGTAGTAATTTATATAAATTAACCATCTCAGACCATCCGAGACAGGAACTTTTAAGGAATTCTAGGAAAGGAACCCCTGGGAAAGAAGAAAGCGCCCAGGAGAGCAGGCCGGAAAAAGGAGGAAAGCTTGCGTCTTCGGGATAGGTCGGCACGACGTCACGAGGGAAAAAAAAAAAAAAGGCCTGCTGGAAAAAAAATCAGATCAGGGAGAACGTCAAGAAAGTGGGTGGAGTTGACTGAGCCTGGGGCTGGACTCTTTTCACCACCTTCGTAGGTGAAACCACCTGTCGAGAGCACGGAACTCGACAGAAAAAGGGAAAAGACACAAGAAGGGGATAGGGGACTCGAGAATCGAGGGGAGAGAAAAATTCTCACACAACGAAAACAAAGCGGTTGCGAGCGGAAAAAAAAAAGCTCGAAGGAAAGGGAGGGAAGCGCCGACCGCGCGGGGGATTGAGCGAGGAGAACAAAGTCATCGTGGGAGGCCGGGCGGAGTCGCTTCGCGGGGGAGCTATAAGAACGCGGAAGGGGCAGGCCAAAAACAAAAACTCGCGCGATATCAGTCTAAAGGATCGATCTATCTGTTCACACTCTGCAGTTTGGGAAAAAAAAAGACCCAAAGAGGAAAGAAACGTTAGAAAACCCAGGGCCAGAATAAGAGCTGGATTCAGCCGGCGGGGAACCGACAGAAAAAAAAGGACCTACAAGGGTGGGTAGAAGACTGAAACGATTTGCCGAAGAGGTAACGCTGGCCATGGAAAGCAAATAGATGTTTTAGTACTCGATCAATGAAGGAATTTCGGCGGGAAGAGAAGATCAGGAAGTGGATAGATGTCGATAGGGGGTACCAAGGGGAAGGAGCTCCAACATGAGATCCCCCCCGCAGTTGGGGGGAGTAAGAGGAAGGTGTAAGAGGAATTTTTCCCCTCAGATAACAAACAACACGGAAAAAAGAACTTGCCATCGGACCAACGAGGGAGCCCGTGGCCCGCCGCCCCACGAGAAGAAGCGCTTAAAAAAAGGGCGACAAGACGTAAACGTTAAGTCCCAAAGAGGAAAAGAGGGGAGAGGCGAGAATGCATCAGGACGGTGTCGAAATGAGCTAGCCGCCCAAGTACTCGAAAGGACTACAACGGCGCCAACTATTGACGGATGCGGGGAAACTTACACTCAAAGACGGGGCGGTCCCGCCATCGTAGAATTGGAGGAGCAAAGAGGAGGGCAAAGTGGAAGAGAGGAACGGTGGATCATGCAACGGCAGAATTCTTTCTCCACCCCCAACAGAGTGAAAAAAGCACGAGGGGAGAGAGAAGCGTCTCTTAAAGCCAGGGAGTGTTGGGGACCTGAGGACTAGCGACTTACTCGAGTGGTTTGAAGGGCAGCAAAGGATCGGAAAAAAAAAAAATCGGGACAGTCAAAACACTTAGAAGCAAAGTCAGAAGCCCTTCACTTTCGGTATCGGACAGGCTATCGGAGAAAAAAGGGGGGGGGGTAAAGAGGAAGTGAGATAACCTGAGGGAGTAGAGGAAGCAGGAGAAAAAACCTTCACGCAGTATATCGAATTTCGCGCCGTTGGAAAGGGGGGGCGCGGAGAAAGAGGCAACACTATCAGGCCCAGAAAAACACACACCGCGCCATTAGGAAAAAAAAAGAAAAACCTAACGAAGTGACAAAGCATTAGAAGAATCTTTCGCGCCTGACGCGGCGGAAAGCGGTTAAGGAAAAGGCATAGGGGGAAAAAACGACTCAAGAAAGAAGGGAACCAAAAACCGTCGATCCCTGCGGAGTCTGAGGTCCTGAGCCTTTAGACAAACAGAGGCGTAAGAGGGAACGGATCGGGGACCACGCAAAATACACCTCGACAAGCCATGGGGGGGGGGGTGACCCCTGGGGGGAGAGGAGGGGGGTGGGGAGAGCACGAGTAGATCGGGGGGGGACTCCTTTCGGGAAAGGGAAAATCGTAATGTGTGAAAATACAGATCGAAGAGTCGGGGGTGGATGTCGCAGAGGGTGAGCCCTGAAAGTAGTAAGGGGGTACTGCAGAAGCTCGGCGAGATTTTCTAAGAGGTGACAAGTTAGAATTGCCTTGGGGTCAGGTAGAGAACCGCGCCGCATCAGAAAAGAAACGAACACAAAGGGGGACAGGTGTTCACGGGTCGCTTTCGAGATTCCTCGCAATAAGGTTTGCAAAATCACCAGGGGAAGGGGTGATCTAAGACAGGGTGTCCCAAGGAGTCCTGATCCTACCGCAGATTACACCGGGAGGAGAAAGATCCTAAAAAAGACGTGGAAAGACGAGGGGTTGGGAGATACTCGGAAAAGGAAAAAATTATGATGAGGAAAGAGAGATACCAGCAAGAGAGGGGTTCACGGAGGATAGACGGTGAGATCTAGATTAAAATGTAAGAAACAAACTCAGTATGGTTCACCAAGAACTTCATCAGAAGTGCAGGGAGCAACGGAAGGGACAGAATCCGCGCTTAAAACACTGACCCAAAGGGGGGAGTCTGAACCGAGCCGTCGTCCAAGTTGCGGCAAAACCGCCGGTTATAAGGAGAGATCTAAACTGAGGGAAAAGAAAGCGATAGGAGACGACTGCCAAAAAGGAAACCTAAAAGAAGACAAGGCTCAATGTCTCTATTCCTCGACTGGGGCCCGGCCAAGAAAAGGCCGAAGGGAGAGGAAGAAAAGAAGCGTGCTGCAAACACCCAGTTAAAGAGAATCGTAAAGGAGTCGCGACAATGGGCGCAAAGCCTTGGTAAAACGTTGGGGCTCTGCGCCAGAAACTTTACGCGGTGTTACAGAGAACAATACAGGAAAATCAAGGGTCTCCAATTAAGACGGGCAAGGACGCTTGGAGGAAAAGTGCTATCTGAAAAAAAAGGACCAGTCAATAAGAAAAAGGAAATGCAAAGGATCAGGGGGAATAGTCAGAAAAAAAACGAACGGATCTCCTCTCTGAGGCCAAACATCGAGAAAAAGGGGGTGCGAAACTGTGGGAAAAGGGTCGGGGGAGCCTGGCCGGCGGGGGGATCGGCACGAAGAACCTGACTCTTAGCTGCAACTTCGAAGAACCGACGCGACATGAAAGGGGCTCCGGGAAAGGAATCAAGGTTACCACGGGGGAGTCGAAGACAGGGGGGGTTGTTTCTAGAGATGCCTTCGTCCACCCCATCCGGCATCGTCGCCTGTCCAAACGATCGAGAAGGCGGGGGGGGCCTGGCCCGGAGGTGGGAGAAGTTGAGCTCGATAATTGAGGAGGCCCTGTATGACAAAACCACCTCGGGGTAGTTCACTTCGTGCTGCTAAAGAGGGAACCTTCCCAGAGACATATCGAACCGGGGAGCAAACGGGCCTGAAAAACACGCCAATCAGGTATTGGCGTGGATCCCTATTAAGCGGAAAAAACCTGAAGAAATAAAAGAAAAGAAGGGTTGGGAAGCGCATGGCGAAAGGACAGGATCGTCGTCAGGAGAAGTCAAAAAGCATTAGGGAAGAAAACGATACTTCGTAACGGAAGGTAAGGACCAAATCCCACCGTCACCAAAGAAGATTCTCAGCGTCAAGGAGACTGGGACCGGTCAAAAGATGGTCGGCAACAAAGGTATACTCTTTGTTAAAGTCTGGTTCGGCCCGGAAAGGGATCCCCTAAAGAAGAAAGTCAATAGAGAGGGAAAAAAGGAAGCAATGAAAAGCTTACCAAGTAAAGGCTGCGGACAAAGCAACAACACCCGGCGATCTCCTTGTAGCTCCGCAAACTTGAAAAAGCGTACTCGAGCGGTAAAAAACGATTAAGTGGCGCTCGTGATCAAACACGGACCGCAAATTCAAAAGAAGAAGAAGCAGGAAAAAAGAAAGATCACTCCGACCGATCCACCGAGTTCCTAGTCATGATCGGAGCTCGCGCGAAAAGAAAGGAAATCCATCTCCGAATTCATCAGGGGGGGGGAAGTACCGGCCGTAAAGCGAGAAAGGAGAACGGGGGGGGGTAACGATTTGCTATAGCGCCTCGGCACGGGGAAAAAGTCTCGTAACTCGCGAAAGTGGGACTATTATACGGCCGCTCGCGCGTAAGGCGGGAGGGGGCGCTGGAGTCCCTCTTACCAAACCTCCTCCAAACTGAAGAGAAGAAAAAACACTAGGATCCGCCTCCTGGGAAGGACTCGCCGCCCTCCTTAGGAGGGACCAAGATGCGATTCCACTGATTCGTTTTGGCTACGGTATTCGCTAAAGCATTCGTCACCAGCCGGGGTGAGGAAAAAAACAGATCCGAGAGGACCAGAAAGGGGACGGAAAGAGGGGGGCAAGAGAAAAAAAAGAAAAAAAACCGAGGTGACTCGCGAATTGCAGCGGAGTAAACGCGTCCTCTAGGGGGGGGGCGCTAACACGAGAGGAAGAGGCCAAATGGAGATGTGGGAGGGACGAAATCCAGACCCAGGACTTCTTCATCGAGGGAAAAAGTGTTTTCGGGGAAAATGGCCGTGTGAAACTAAGAAAAGAACCCGCAG